>Ga0208373_1004001_pt1 | contig 13790 bp, 14 predicted proteins | sample RifOxyC2_FD_184036 | JGI IMG/M metagenome (GOLD analysis project Ga0208373, IMG submission 184036) | Soil microbial communities from Rifle, Colorado - Rifle Oxygen_injection C2 (SPAdes) | ecosystem: Environmental > Terrestrial > Deep subsurface > Rock core/Sediment | place: Rifle, Colorado...
CGGCAATATCATTACCGGGTCGGGTCCTGCGGTGGCGAAAGAGTTTGGGGAAAAAATCATAGAAGTTTTATTGAAAAAATAGTTTATCAATTTGTCATCCCCGCGAAGGCGGGGATCCGCTCGTGATTTTACAAAAGTAGATTCCCGCCTGCGCGGGAATGACAAGAGAGGGGCTCTATGAAGAAAAAATTAAAACTTGTTATTGCCAGTATGACTTGTTGCGAGGGGTGTCAGGTGGAAATTTTAAATTTAGGAGAAAAAATATTGGATATTTTTGAAATATTTGATCTGGGAAATTTTTCTTGGGTCAAAGAAAAAGAAGATGTTGATCATTACGACGTTGCTCTAATCGAGGGAACGCCGTTAACCGACGAGGATATTCAAAACCTGAAAGAATTAAGAAGAAAATCAAAAATAATCGTGGCTATGGGAACATGCGCCCATCTTGGCGGAGTTCAAGAAATAAAAAATTATACGGAAAATAAAAAAAACGAAAAAGCTAAATATGTTTATTCTAAATATCAAAGGATAGAAAATAAGGTTGTTGTGCCCCTTAGCAAGATTGTCAAAGTTGATTATGTCGCGCCCGGATGCCCGATCAATAAAGATGAGCTTTATGATATACTTTCAGATATTGCCATTGGAAAATCACCGAAAATTGCCCCACGGCCGGTTTGTTTTGAATGCCAAAATAATGGCTATCCATGTTTATTGCAAAAAGGGGAGCCCTGTCTCGGACCGATTACTCTCGGCGGATGTGAAGCAATATGCTTGAAAAGCAACAGGTTTTGTTATGGTTGTCGCGGTCCGGTAAATGCGAAAAGCCCGATAATAAAAAGGCATTTGGAAAATATAAAAAAACTGGTCGGAGAAAAATATTTGGCGGAAATTCTTGAAACTTACGGCGCGGAGGATGATTTTTTGAAATAAATTTATGAAAATAACCATCAATCACTTAGCAAAAATTGAAGGCCATGCCGGATTTTTTGCTGATATTTTAAATGGCGATATAGAAAATGCTAAAATAAAAGTTAAAGTCGGGGCGAGATTGATTGAAGGAATAGTTTTGAACAGAAATTATGTTGAAACTCCGATTGTCACTTCAAGAATTTGCGGGATCTGTTCGGTGGCTCACAACTTAACGAGCATTAAAGCCCTGGAAGACGCTTTTAATATAAAGATTACGCCAAAAGCGGAAATACTGCGCAAAATTTTATTTTTAGCCGAACCGATTCAAAGCCACGCCGCTCATCTTTTCTTTTTATCATTGTCGGATTTTTTCAAGTACGACAATGATTTGGATTTAATAAAAAAATATCCGGATTTAACAAAAAAAATAGTTTCAATCAGGGATTTTGGAAATAGAATAAAAGAAGTTATCGGCGGAAGGGATATGCATCTTTTATCCACCGAAATCGGAGGATTCAGGAAAGAGCCGGAAGAAAAGGAGTTGAAAAAAATATATTTTGCGGTAAGTAAAGTTTTAGAGGAGGCGATAGTAGTGGCGGAATTTTTTAAAAAATTAAATTATCCCTACTATGAGAGAAAGGTTGAACTTGTCGGATTAGTGGGAAAAAATGAATATTCTTTTTATAAAGGAGAGATAAAAACCTCTTCCGGGGAGAAGACGAGCATTAAAAGTTTTTATAAAGAATTGTCGGAAGAACAAACAAATTATGATCCAACCAAAAGAGTGAAACATAAAGGGAGAGAGTTTATGGTCGGGGCGATCGCGAGACTGAATTTGAGCCATAGCTTATTGAATCCGGAAGCTAAGAAATTATTGGATTTTTTTGGAAGTAAAAAAACGAGCGATGGATTGATTACTAAAAATACATTTCACAATATTTACGCCCAAGCCGTGGAATTGACGCATTGCGCGGAAGAAGTAAAAAATTTATTGGATAATTATTTCAAGGATAAATCAAAAATATTATTAGTTAAATATAGAATGCGAAACGGGGAAGGTCTGGCCGCGACCGAGGCGCCACGGGGGACTCTTTATCACTATTATAAAGTTGATCGCTATGGCGTAATAAGGGAATGCAATATAATTCCGCCAACCGCGCAGTTTTTGGACAGTTTGGAAAATGATCTGGAAAAATATTTATCGGAAGCGGAGATAAAAAACGACGAAGATAGAAAAAGAAAAATAAATATGATGGTGCGGGCGTATGATCCATGTATGACCTGCGCGACACACTAAGAAAGTTAAAAGTTAAAAATGAAAAGTTAAAAGTTGAAGATTGGATAACTTTTCACTTTGCACTTTTAATTTCTCATTTCTATGCACGATCTGCACGAAGCTGACAGAATATTAAAACTGGTTTTGGACTATGCCGGAAGAAATAATTTTGAAAAAGTTACCAAAATTGTTATAGGTCTTGGTAATATTATTGAGCACGGCTTGAATATTGATCCCGATAATTTAAAATTTAATATTTCCATGTTGGCGCGGGAAACAAAAGCTAGCGATGCCGAAATTATCGTGGAAAAAATTGATGGGGGTTCATGGGAATTAAAAGAAATTGAGGGGGATAAATGATTAACAAACGACTAGCGACAGGCGACTAACAATAAGTTGTAAGTCGCAAGTGAGCCAAATGGCGAGCGTGTCGCTAGTTGTTAGTCGAAATATGACACTAAAAAAACTTAAAGAAGTTAAAAATTTGAAAGGCGAGAAAGTCTTGTTAAGAGTTGACTACAATGTTCCCATGGAAAAGAAAAAAATGAGCAACGGAAAATACAAAATAGTTATTCGGGACGACACGAAAATCAAAGAAACCATCCCTACAATTAATTATCTTTTGAAAAAGGGAGCCAAGGTCATTTTAATAAGCCATTTGGGTGATCCAAAAGGGAAAATAGTTAAAGATTTAACTATGGAACCGATTGGGGAGGCTCTTTATAAATTACTAAAAGAAAAAATGGAATGCACAGAGATAGTTAAAGACAATTATCCTTTTGATTTTATTGACAAAATGGCGGGCGGAGAAGTGGTTCTTCTGGAAAATCTGAGATTCAATATCGGCGAAGAAAAAAATGACACCAAATTCGCTAAATATTTGGCATCTCTCGCCGACATTTATGTTAACGATGCTTTTGCCGTTTCGCATCGCGCTCATGCTTCCGTTTCCAAAATTGCTAATTTTTTGCCAAGTTGTGCCGGATTACTTCTGGAAAGAGAAATTGAAGTTTTGTCCAAGTTGTTGACTAAACCCAAAAAACCATTTGTCGCGATAACGGGAGGAGCGAAGATCTCCACAAAGATAGATCTTATAAAAAATCTATTAAAAAAAGTTGATTGTTTAATGATTGGAGGGGCAATGGCTAATAATTTTTTAAAGGCTTTCGGTTATAATGTCGGCGCGTCTCTTGTTGAGTCAGACAAAATAAATTTTGTTAGAAAATTTTTGAAGAATAAAAAAATACTTTTGCCGATCGATGTGGTTGTTGGAGATTTTGATGGAAAAAAAAGCAGAATAGTTCAGGTATCTTACAATTCCAAAAATATTTGTGAAAAAAATGAAGCCATTTTGGATATAGGTCCGGAAACAATAAAAATGTATGAAAAAGTTATCAGTAAAGCAAAAACTCTGATTTGGAATGGGCCGATGGGGTATTTTGAAAATACGGAATATAATAAGGGAAGCGAAGAAGTAAGCAGAATCATCGCGGAATATTCTAAAAAAGGTCTTTTAAGTGTTGTTGGAGGTGGAGAAACTCTATCAATAATAGAAAAGACGGGAGCAGCTACTTCGATTACTCATGTTTCCACCGGTGGCGGAGCCATGCTGGAATTTTTAGAGGGGAAAATTTTACCGGGAATCAAGCCGTTGCTACATTTATAAAATTAATTTTTATGAAAAATAATCAGTCCGAACTTTTCGATTTAAAAACCCCGTTAGTATTTTCTGACGGTTCGTCGATTTACAAAAAGTTTGCAAAAGAATATCTCACTCACGAAAAGGGGCTATTCATTATGGCTCCTTCCGGCGCAGGAAAAACTTATTTTGTTAATAATCAAAAAGAAAAGCATTGGGTCGATGGGGATAAGCTTTGGTGTGCTACCAAGGCTCACCCTAAGGATGGATGGTGGTTAGAAAAAAATGAAATTATAGATGAGATAGACCAAAGGTGCGATGTAATAACAGTTCAAGCAAAAAAACTAGGTTTCTGGATTATGGGGGCTTCAAACTTTTGGCTTCCGCCAGACGCAATCGTAATTCCTGATTGGAATACTCATAAAAAATATATTAAATATCGTGAAATACATAATTATGATGGCGGAGCTAAAACTGACAGATTGGGACAAGTAAAAGAGCATAGAAAATGGATAATGAAATGGGAAAAAAGAGGCGTCCCTAAATTTGAATCTATCGAGATGGCTGTTAATTTTTTGGTTAAAAATATTAAGAGATAATTAGAAGATTATGAATAAAAATGAATTTTTAAAGCATAGAGAAGAAGTAGTAGTAACAGGGATAGAGAGAATCACGAGAGAAAGTATAAAGCCAAGAATATCAGAGGTAGGAGGAACAATTATTATTTTACAACGTAATGCAAAAGATGACCGGCGTCTGGACTCCGAAGATATTGGCGCCTTGGAGGCTGAAGCGGCAGAACAAACCTTTCTTCATGCCAGAGAATTTTTTGATAAAATTTTTGAGGGGATGGATGATAAGGAACGGGAAACAATAGATGTAATGATAATCGCCGGTGATACCACCTTGATTACTCCCGACGGAATAAAATCATATCACAAAAGAGCCGTAGAAACCGCCAGCCAAGTAATAGCCGGACTCAAAGAATCGATGGCAAAATTCTCTCTTAGAGAACAGCAGTTATTAAATACCGCCGCTTCTCCGGACGGCGGAGTGATAGAGGTTTCAGAATTAAGAGATTTGTTGATGTTGGAAAAATCACCAGAATTTGTGAAGTTTTTAATTGATAAATATGGAACAGGGGTGAAATTTTGGGATGCTTACGAAAGCGACGCTGAAAGAGAAACTCGTTTGCAAATGGGCGCAGAGGGGCCAGACGAAATCGCTGACCGAGTAAATTATGCTCTTTCTTTGCATGCCCAGATTGCCGAAGAGTACCACCAGGCTAATCCTGGCAGACGCTTGATTGTTTGGGCGGTAAGCCATTATGATTCCATCAGTCCTTTTATTAAAAAATATATAGTTGGAATGGAAATGTCATCTTATCTACCAGTTGACCAGGGAGCTGGGATAACCATCAGTATCGATAAAACTGGAAAGGCAACAACAACCATTCAAGATCAAGAATTAATTTTAAATGAACAATAATTACAATTTTATGAACAAACAACTACTAAATTATTTTGGCTACGGCACCAACAGAACTCTAGACATGATGGCCGCGATAATTGGTCGCAAGGAAATAGAAGGTATATATGGCAAATTATTAGGTTTTGAACTGTGTATTCAAAAAATAGACGACATACCCGATAAAATTTTGCAAACAGCGCCGTTTCCTTCATCTCCCAGAAAAATTATTTCGGAGTGTTTTAATAATGATTTTGAGCTTTATATAATTAGACCAAGGGAAAAGGCTATTACCTATGGCATAATTTGGAAAATAACGCAACAAGAATATGAGCTTGTTAGAGATTGGGAACTGTTGGAGTTTGGTATGCAAGAAGATGTGAAAGCTGTCGCCATAGACGCAAAAGGGAAAATCATAAATGTAATCACACACGGTTCGTTGTCGAGTAAGATGCCAATGGATAGGGTAGTTGAGGGAAATGATTATGAAGATTATTTGGTACCAAAAAAAGATATCTTGGAAGTTGCAGAAAAATCGCGTAAAGAATATTTAGAACGAATCAGTGAATAATTAGAATTAATATTGATTTCGCATTTTTGATTTATTTTTTAAGTAAATGATAACAACAACTAATAATTACAGCCAACAATTTATTTTGTTTACTGAAGTTGTTAGCCGTTTGTAAATCTATGGGAAACTTTTGGCCACAATGGCGCGAGAACAAACTTTTTACAATTATTGTTACCTTGGCGATGCTCGGAGTCCTTGGCGTTCTTGGAGCAATCATTGCTAAAGATTTAAAGGGGTATCAGTATATTGGCAGACCGACGGCGGAAAGAGACGTGATTAATATCTCCGGAGAAGGAAAAGTGACGGGTATTCCCGATATTGCCACAATCCAGGTCGGACTTATTACGGAAAAAGGAGATGTTAAAACAGCGCAGAAAGAAAATACGGATAAACTAAACCGTTTAATCACAACCTTAAAAAATTTAGGGGTTGAAGATAAAGACATTCAAACAAGTTATTATAATATTTATCCGCAATATGATTGGACGGATGGAAAACAACAATTGAGAGGCTATCAGGTCAGCCAGGGTGTTGCAATCAAGATAAGAAATTTAAGTAAAATTGGTGACATGCTCGCCGCGGCAGGAGAGGGAGGCGCAAATCAAGTCAGTGGCTTAACATTTAATATTGATGATCCGGAAAAATTGAAACAAGAAGCAAGGTTGAAAGCCTTGGCAAATGCCAAAGAAAAAGCGGGAGCATTGGCCGAAGCGGCTGGCATTAAACTGGGAAAAGTAGTTTCTTTTAGTGAATATTCTGATTCGCCGGTAGATTACAGGACAATGATGGACAGCTATGGAGCTGGAGGTGGGGAAATGAAAGCAGCTTCCCCCGTAATTGAAAGTGGCAGTATTGATATAGTGGTGACAGCAACAGTGGGGTATGAGATAAAATGAATAATTTTTGTATGAAAAAAGTTAAAACGACAGCTTTGATTATTCTTGATGGATGGGGAATTGCTCCGCCTGGTCCGGGGAATGCAGTTTCTCTTGCTAAAACTCCGACAATGTCAGAGCTCTGGAAAAATTTTCCACACACCGAACTTATCGCGCATGGAAAAAAGGTCGGTTTGCCGGGTAATCAAGAAGGAAATTCTGAAGCCGGTCACATGAACCTGTCCTCCGGTTTTATTGTTAAACAAGATGCGGTTTATATTAATGATAGCATTGAAGATGGAACTTTTTTCAAGAATAATGCCTTCGCTGAAGCAATAAGGCATGCTAAAAAATATAAGTCAAAGGTCCATTTGATGGGGCTTCTTTCTAACGGAGAAAGCGCTCATTCTTTTCCTACTCATCTTTATTCTCTCTTGGATCTTTTGCATCAGAATAAAGTCGAAGATGTTTTTATTCATTTGTTTACAGATGGTCGAGATTCTGGTAGATTTGCTTCAATAAAGCTTCTTTCAAAATTAAGGATGCATTTTCACGGAAATGAGAAAATAGTTTCTATTATGGGCAGATTTTATGCCATGGATAGGGTAAAAAACTGGAAAAGGACAGAATCGGCCTATAATGCCATGGTATTGGGAGAGGGGCTAATTGCCGAAAGCGCCGAGGCGGCAATTTCAATAGCCTACAACCGAGGAGAAACAGATGAGTTTATTTTGCCAACAGTTGTTTCTAAAGATCACGGAGCGACATCAAAGATAGACGATAATGATGCGATCATATTTTTTAACCTTCGTTCGGATAGAGCGAGAGAATTGACGAAGGTTCTTACTCAAGAAAATTTTAATGGAAAAAACGGAGGGTCATTTAAAAGGAAAAAAATTTTAAAGAATATTTGTTTTGTTGCCATGACCGATTTTGGTCCGGATTTGCCCGGGGTTATTACAGCTTTTCCGAGTCGTGATATTGAAAATAGTTTGCCGTCATGTCTAAAAGATAAGAGACAGATATATATTGCCGAAACCGAGAAATACGCGCATGTTACGTATTTTTTTAACGGAGGATACGCAGATCCGATTTTTGGAGAAGAAAGGGTAAGAATACCATCGCCCAACATTTTCAGATACGAAGATAAACCGGAAATGAGCGCGCCGGAGATTACTAAAAATGTAGAATCTTTTATTCGTTCGGGAGTCTATGATTTCATTACGGTTAATTTTTGCAATCCGGACATGATCGGCCATACAGGTAATCTAAAAGCGGGGATTAAAGCGGTCAATGTAGTTGATATTTGTTTAAAGAAAATAATCAAGGAAATTTTCAGAAACGAAGGCGTCGCCGTTGTTACTGCCGATCATGGAAACATTGAAGGAATGATAAATTTAAAAACAGGAGAAATAGACACCGAGCATTCAACTAATCCGGTTCCGTTTATTGTCGCCGGAGAAAATTTTAAAAATAAAAAAATAAAAAAAGGGATTTTGGCGGATGTCGCGCCGACTACCCTTGATATTATGGATCTTCCGAAACCGAAGACAATGACGAGAAGAAGTCTTTTTAAATAAAAATATTTTATGCGTCCAAAACCAATAATACTTATTATTCTTGACGGGTGGGGGATAGCGCCACCCGGTCCGGGCAACGCGATCGCTTTAGCCAAGACTCCAAATATAAGTAAGCTAATAAATAATTATTCGGCGATGACACTTAGAGCCTCCGGCGATGAGGTCGGTTTATCGTGGGGAGAGATGGGAAACTCCGAAGTTGGTCATTTGAATTTAGGTGTCGGTAGAATTTTTTATCAGACCTTGCCCAGAATAAATAAAGCTATTGACGGCGGATCTTTTTTTGAAAGCAATGTTTTGAAAGAGGTGGCGGAGCATGTTAAAAAAAACAATTCGAGCCTCCACTTGATGGGTCTTTTTAGTTCCGGACGGGTTCACTCAACCATTGATCACCTTTTTGCTCTATTAAAGTTTTCCAGGGACAATAAAATAAAAAAAGTTTTTATTCATGTTTTTTTGGATGGTCGAGATACCATTTATAATAGCGGAGCTGATTTTATTAAAAAGCTGGAAGAAAAGATAAAAGAATATCGCGTAGGGAAAATCGCCACGCTCTCCGGACGTTTTTACGCGATGGATAGAGATAATCGTTGGGATAGAACGGAAAAAGCCTATAAAGCCATTGTTGAAGGGGTTAGCGATGAATCTTGCGATAGCGCGGAAAAAGCAGTTCAGCTGTCTTACGGCAAAGAAGTCTATGACGAGGAGTTTATTCCGATTGTCATTACGGAAAAAGAACAACCGGTAGCCAAAGTTGAAAAAAATGACGCGGTTATCTTTTTTAATTACAGGGCGGACAGAGCGCGGCAAATAACCAAAGCTTTTGTCGCGGAGAATTTTGATAAATTTCAAAGAGAAAAAATAGATAATCTGTTTTTCGCGACAATGACCGAATACGAAAAAGATTTACCGGTGAAAATTATTTTTCCGCCGGAAGAAATAAAAGTTTCGTTGGCAAAGGTCATCTCGGAAGCGGGATTAAAACAATTGCATATTGCTGAAACTGAAAAATACGCCCATGTGACATTTTTTTTCAATGGCATGAAGGAAGAAGAATTTTTAGGGGAAACGCGCATTATAGTTCCTTCCCCAAAAGTTTCTTCCTATGAAGAAAAACCGTCCATGTCTGCCCAAGAAATTACAGAAAAATTAATAAAAGAAGTAATGAGCCAAAAATATGATTTTATAGTCGCTAATTTTGCCAATGCCGATATGGTCGGGCATACCGGAAATATGGAGGCAACCAAAGAAGCTATAGAAACAGTAGATAAATGCGTTGGAAAAATAGTGGATGTCGCCTTATCCGTAAATGGCGCCGTGGCTATAACTGCCGATCATGGCAATGCCGAAGAGCTGATGAATTTAGAAACATCGGAAATGGATAAAGAGCATAGTAATAATCCGGTTCCCTTTATCTTGATTAGAAAAGATGAAAAGGGATCGTTAGCAGGAGGCGCGGGAAAAGAAAACATTGATTTGAGTATGGTTTCTCCGGCTGGAATTTTAGCCGATGTCGCTCCAACAATTTTAAAAATTATGGAGATACAAAAACCGGACGAAATGACGGGGACGGAGTTGATATAAAATAAGAAAATTCTAAATTCTAAATACGAAATTCTAAACAATATCAAAATCCAAATGACCAAAATTATAAACGATTGTTTTGAACATTTGAATTTTAAAAATTAGAATTTGTTTAGGATTTAGTGCTTAGGATTTAGGATTTTTTAAATTTATGCCCGAACTACCGGAGGTTGAAACCATAAAAAATCAATTACTGGAGCAGATTTTGAATAAAAAAATTATTGGCGCAGAAGTGATAAAACCGAGAATGATAAATGTTCCGGTCGCGGATTTTAAGAAAAAAATTGAAGGGGAAAAAATAAAAAATATTCGCCGGCGGGCAAAAATGTTGATAATAGATTTTTCAAATGATTACAGTCTGATTATTCATTTAAAAATGACAGGCCAGCTGATTTATGGCAGAGAAACTGGACGAGGGACTCCGCACATTATTTATACATTTGTCGATAAAAGCCAATTAAAGCATTATGACGCGAGACTTTTCGGTTACGCTAAACTTTTCAAGACCACAGAGGCGGATGATTTTATTGAAGAGCGCGACCTTGGCCCGGAAATTTTAGAAAAAGAGTTCACTCTCCTAAAATTTGAGGAATTGTTAAAACAAAGAAAAAAAAGTAAAATTAAACCATTGCTCATGGATCAGAGTTTTATCGCCGGAGTGGGCAATATTTACGCGCAGGAGGCTTGTTTTTGCGCAAAAGTTTCCCCCCAAAGACGAGTTGAGGCGCTGGAAGAGTTTGAAATTAAAAGAATTTACGATTGTTTGAGGAAAATTTTAGTCTCGGCCGTTAAAGACGGAGGAACATCGATGGATTCCTATGTTGACGCAAAAGGAGAAAAGGGGAAATATGTTTTTAAGCTCAAGGTTTATGGCAAAGGGGGAGAGGATTGCTGTGAATGCGGAAAAAAAATTAAAACAATTAAGCTTGGCGGGCGGGGAACAAGTTTTTGCCCGAATTGCCAAAAATAAATATGGATTTTTTTCTTTTTCAAACAATAAATAACTTAGCCGGAAAATGGAAAATTCTTGATTATTTTGGAATTTTTTGCGCCGAATACCTTATTTTTTTGATGACTGCGGCAATCATAATTTTATTTTTGATAAAAAGGGATAGTTCAGAAACAAAAAAAGAAAATATTTTAAAAGCATCTTTGTCGGTGGCGGGAAGTTATTTTCTAAAAATCATTATTCAACTATTTTATTTTAGACCAAGGCCGTTTGTTGATCATGAAGTTATAAAGCTTTTTGACAAGAGTCCGAACGCCGCATTTCCATCCGGCCACACAATTGTCGCTTTCGCTTTAGCCTTTTCAATTTTCAACTATAACAAAAAACTAGGCGCGTTATTTATTTTTTTAGCCACACTGGTTGGTTTGGGAAGAATTTATACGGGCGTACATTATCCGCTAGATGTGGTTTTTGGCATTATTATCGCCTGGATTGCAGTTTACGCGATAGGAAAAATTCCTTGGAAAAAATTAATCAATGGGTTTGTTCAAAAATAATATGGAAATTTTAATTTTGGCCGGAGGGGGAGGAAAGAGACTTTGGCCGGTTTCCCGAAATAAAAATCCCAAACAGGTACAGCCTATTTTGGGCAACAAAACTTTACTGGAGGAGACTTATAGTCGTTTTCTCGGGCATTTTGATAAAAAAAATATTTACATTTCAACAAACAGCAATCAAGTTAATTTTATAAAAAAAGCGATAAAAAATTTTGATAAGAAAAATTTAATCATTGAGCCGGAGAAAAAAGATACGGCCGCGGCGATTGGACTGGCGGCAACGATAATTGCTAAAAAAAATCCAGAAGCGATTATTGTCACGGCTAATTCCGATGCCTATATAGAAAACACCAAGGCGTACTTGAAAATTTTAAAACTGGGGGAAGAAACAGTCAAAAATAATCCGCGAAAAACAGTTCTTGTCGGCGTGAAGCCAAGATATCCGGAAACCGGTTATGGATATATAAAAGTGAAATATTCCTCCTCCACTGAAGTTATGGCGGACAAGCAAATATCAAATGTCAGATGTCAAAAAGTATTGGAGGTGGAAAGATTCGTCGAGAAACCGGATTTAGAAACGGCTGAAAAATATATTGAATCCGGAGAATATTTTTGGAATCCGGCAATATTTATTTGGAGAGTTGATTATCTATTAAATCTTTATGAGAAGTATTTGCCGGAGATGCATTTCATATTAATGAAAATTCAAGAGTCTATCGGCAAAAAAAACGAAGCAAGGATTTTAAAACAAGAATTTTCCAAAATAAAACCGATTTCCATTGATTACGGAATAATGGAAAAAGAAAAAGAAATGCTCGTTGTTCCCGGAGATTTCGGTTGGGCGGATATTGGGCACTGGAGAGCGGTGGAAGAAGCTTTAAGTGATAAAAATAAAAAAAATGTTATAAAGGGTAATTGTGTAAGTTATAATAGCGATGGTAATCTAATTTATAATTTTACCAAAAAAGTAGTTGGTATTTGCGGTCTCAAGGATATGGTTGTTATTGAAACCGATGACGCCCTTTTGGTTTGTCCCAAAGATAAAGCCCAACTGGTTAAAAATCTCGTAGAAGAAATTAAAAAGAGTAAATACAAAAAATATATTTAAGCGAATATTTTTATGAAAAAAATTTTGACAATACTGATACTTTTTATTTTATTCAGCTCTTGGTTTTTTTTCGGTCGAGTGAGTGATAACGCGGAAAATAAGGAATTTACCATTAGTCCGGGAGAAGGAGTCAATGAAATAAGTAATGCTCTATTCAAAGACGGTTTTATTAAAAATAAATTTGTTTTTGAAACATATGTGTGGCTAAAAGATCTTGAGGGAAAATTTCAGGCGGGCGGACATAACATTCAGCCCAAAATGAATTTTTGGGAAATTGTGAAAACATTAACTTCGGGAATTGATGTCAAAGAAACGGAGATAAAAATAATTGAAGGATGGAGCAATGAAGAAATCGGCGCGTATTTGGAAAAAGAGAGAGTTGTCAGTGAAAAAATATTTTTGGAAGAAGCTGAAAATTATAAAAATTTGACAGATTATTATTTTTTGAAAGATCTTCCCGCGGGTTCCTCTCTTGAGGGGTATCTTTTTCCGGATACTTATCGCATTTACAAAGATATTCCCGGAGGAGACAATAAAGAAAACGAAGAACGGCTATTAGCTAAACATATTATTGATAAAATGCTAAATAATTTCAGGAGCAAGATTTCCGAAGAAGAGCAAGACGAGATAAAAAGACAAGGGAAAACTCTTTTTGAAATTTTAACAATGGCTTCAATTGTGGAAAAAGAAGTCGCAAACAAAGAAGATAGAAAAATAGTCGCTGATATCTTTTGGCGAAGATTAAAAATCGGCATGCCACTTCAATCGGACGCGACGATAAACTATATTACCAATAAAAACACCACCCGGCCAAGCCTAGATGATCTTGAAGTTGATTCGGCTTACAATACTTATAAAAACGGAGGACTGCCCAAAGGACCAATCGGCAATCCCGGACTTGATGCCATTTTAGCTACGATTTACCCTCAAGAGAATGATTATTTATATTTTCTAACGACGGATGATGGAGTAGCTGTCTATGGTAGAAATTTTGAAGAGCATAAAGCGAATAAAGCGAGATATTTGAATTAAAAAATAAAATTTATGAAACTTTGGAAAAAAATCGACTGGATTATTCTAATAATAATCCTTCTCACGATCGCTTCCGGATTTTTTATGGCGCAAAGGTTGCCGGACAAAGTCCCGACGCACTGGGATATTAACGGCGAAGTTGACGGATATGGATCAAGGTATATCAATTTATTTTTACCAACGGGGTTAGCTTTAATTGTTTATTTGTTGATGTCGTTTTTGCCAGCCATTGATCCTCTAAAA
>Ga0208373_1004002_pt1 | contig 13788 bp, 23 predicted proteins | sample RifOxyC2_FD_184036 | JGI IMG/M metagenome (GOLD analysis project Ga0208373, IMG submission 184036) | Soil microbial communities from Rifle, Colorado - Rifle Oxygen_injection C2 (SPAdes) | ecosystem: Environmental > Terrestrial > Deep subsurface > Rock core/Sediment | place: Rifle, Colorado...
ATATGAACAAGTTGATTAAGGAGGGCAACACCGAGAGACATATTCGTTGCGTAAAGAATCGGCATTGATTCACTCGCTGTTTTAAGAAGATTCATCTGATGGGTATCCAGACCCGTTGTCCCGATTACCAAAGGCTTAGGATGCTCAATCGCACGTTCGAGCAAAACCTGTGTTGCTTCCGGCAATGAAAAATCGATAATGACATCCGAACCCTTAAGCAACGTCGCCATATCGTTCGTTACCAAGACCGAAGGATCGATGGAGAAATTGAGTTCATTACGGACATAGACCGCACCCAATGAAATTTCACTTTCATGATGTAAATCTTCAATCAATAGTTTCCCGACACGCCCGCCCGCGCCAAATACACCTGCTCTTATCATTATGGACAATCCCTATACTGCATTATTCTGATGACATTTTACACTCATAGTGTTTAAAAGCTATTGATGTCCATCCACATACGCGATCGCTTGCAGTGCGGCAACGGCACCGTCACCTGCTGCACAAACCACTTGTTTCGGTGCCGATTCTCTCATATCCCCTGCCGCATATAGACCCGGAACCGAGGTTTTCATACTCAAATCAACGTTTACCTCTCCCCATGGGGTCATGTCACATAAAAAAGAACCGTCTTCTTGGATCAATACTTGATTATTAACATTATTACCGACAAAAACAAATACTCCCGGAACATCGATTTGACGTAGTGAACCGTCTTCAAGTTTCACACGAATCCCATCAACCCCCATCGATCCGCCAAATACCTCTTCAGGAATAGCGTTCAACACCAGCTCAATGTTGGCTGCCTCTTTAACCCGTGCTATCGTATTGGGAGCCGAGCGAAAACTCTCACGACGATGGATCAAATAGACTTTGGTACAAATTTTTGCCAAATAAAGGGCTTCTTCCAACGCAGTATCCCCACCGCCGATTACCGCTACCTCTTTGTTTTTGTAAAAGAATCCATCGCACGTAGCACACGTACTAACTCCGCGCCCAAAAAAAGTATCTTCCCCGGTAAATCCGGCACGTTTCGGAGCAGATCCGGTACAGACGATCACACTTTTAGCTTCATCGGAGGAACCGTCCGATTTTTGAATCATAAAAATACCGTCTTCACGACGTGATACACGGGTCACTTCAGACATCTCATGTTTCAGTCCAAAGCGTTGGCATTGTTCCGGCCAAGGGGTCATCAAATCCATCCCCGTTATATGGCCGGTAACACCGGGATAATTTTCGATCTCCGAGCTCATAGTGATTTGACCGCCCGGAAGGCCTTTTTCAAACATTGTGACATTCTCTAATCCACCCCGCGTAGTGTATAAGCCGGCAGTAAGCCCCGCAGGACCTCCCCCAATGATTGCACAATCCAACATCCAAAGCCTCCGCTTTTTTATTTGGCATATCATACACATTTGTTGTTGAGGCGCACCAAAAGAGAATTAAAGAAAAAAAGGTTTTAGAAAAGTTTTAGATGAAGATAGAGGTTTTGCCCAAAAGGGCAAATAAGCGAAAAACGACGGTTACAGCAACGCGTTAAGTTTATCAGCAAATGCTTGCTTAGACGCAGCACCCACCATTTGTTCAACCACTTCACCGTTTTTGAAGAAAAGGATAGTCGGAATAGAGCGAATACCGTATTTAACTGCGATATCTTGCTCTTCATCCGTATTCACTTTACAAATATTTGCTTTTCCCTCAAATTCTGCCGCCAATTCTTCGATAACCGGAGCGATCATACGGCAAGGTCCACACCAAGGAGCCCAAAAATCGACCAATGAGACACCCTCTTTGGTAATTTCGTCAAAATTAGATACTGTCAATTCTGTGTATTTAGCCATGTGATTTCCTTGAATTCAATGTTTATATAGGGTCATTATAACGCCACAATCTTTAAAATGACTTATTACATAACTCTCACATTTTTTCTCAGGGAAAAGGAGTTTAGAGGGTTATATTTTCAATCCACTCAATTCCCTCATCGGTAACGATAAGAGCATCAATACAATAATCCAAGTTAAGACGTTTTTGCTGAAGGTAGGTTTGGATGGTACGGTTTAATTTTTGGAGTTTTGAGGGGGTTATGTTGTTGACTGCCTGCTCGTAACTTTGAGCACTTTTTACTTCGACAAAATGGATTACATTGTCTCGAATGGCGATAATGTCGATTTCACCGAAGCGGTTATACACATTTCGATCGATAATCCGACACCCGTGATTTCGGAGATACTCACACCCGCGCTCTTCGGCAATATTGCCTTTGGCACGTGTGTGCATACTCAATCCAGATAGTCGGGTTTAATCACCTCGACTTTGATCGATTTAAACTGTGCTGTTTTAATCAGCTCATCACACTCATCTCCGAAGAGGAAATTGATATTGCTCTTGGCATGGTGAAACGTCGTAAACAGTGTCCCTTTTTTAACCGTTGAGCTCACTTTTACCCGCAATGGAGCACTTTGTCCGTATTGGCTTTTGAGGACGACAAAATCTTTATACTCGAAAAAATCTTCATCCTCGACACTCACCAGCAACGTATCTTCACTATGAGAACTACTCAGTTTATCGCACGCTTTGGTTTGGGCGGCGTTATTGTAATGAACCAAAATCCGTCCGGTTGTGAGGTAATACCCCTCATGAGTACCGTGACTTAGCAACTCTGCAACCTGACCACGAGGGGTATATTGATGATAGTGGAACGTCCCATAGCCATCTTTGGTTCGGAACGTATCGATGTGCAATACCGGCAAATCCTCTTCCTGCACCGGCCATTGCAATCCGCGCAAGCGATTAGCTTCGAGCTTTTCATAACTCGCCCCTCCGAAACGGATCGGAGCGTCAACTCTGACCTTTTCCCATACATCACGAGAGTTTTTAAATCCTAGATCGGTTCCATAACGCTTGGAGATTTCGGCGATCACTTCCCAATCATCAGGCATCATAACGTTAATCAGCGGTTGAGAGAGGTGGAGACGTCGTTCAGCATTAACATACACACCCGTTTTTTCATACGCGCTTTTAACCCCGAAAATGATGTCGGCAAATTTCGTAATCTCATTATCAAAGAGTTCATTGACAACTAAAAGATCGAGATTGCCGAGCGCGGTGTGGACTTTGTTTTGGTTCGGGTGGATATGGGCGATATCTTCGCTGATGTTATAAAGGGCTTTGATCTTCCCCTCGATCATGGCATTGATCAGATCGGGGGTCATCATCCCCACCTCTTTTGGCGGTTGATAATCGGGTGCATAATACGGCAACATCCCCACATCACAGGTTCCCTGTACGTTGTTTTGCCCCCGAAGCGGCATCAACCCCGCTCCCCGCTTACCGATATTTCCCGTCAGCATTGCGAGATGGGTAATCGCCATAACGGCGTAAGAGCCGTCCAAATGCTCCGTAATCCCAAGCCCCCAGAAAAAGAGACTCTTGCGGGTTGCATATTTTCGGGCAACGGTGCGGATTTCTTCGACGAGTGATTCATATCCCGATATTTGGAGCAGATATTCAGGATTGGCATAGGGGTCATTGAGGATAGAGCTTTTATACTCCTCATACCCTTTGGTTCGAGAAGCAACAAACTCAGCATTGACCAAGTTTTCGGAAAGTATGACATACGCCATCATATTGAGCATCATCAGATTGGCTTCATAAGGGATACTCAAATGGTGCGTTGCGGATTTGGAGAGCTGAATACGACGCACATCCAGAACCGCCAATTCTACCTCTTTTTGTTTTATCACATCAAGCATACGGTTAGCAACGATTGGGTGACCTTCGGTCGTGTTGGAACCCATCACTACCATAAACTCGGTTTCATAGATATCATCAAACGGATTGGTCATTGCCCCCTCACCGATCGTTGTACGCATCCCCTTCAGTGAGGGGGAGTGACAGACACGGGCACAGTTATCAACGTGCGGAGATCCTACAACGTGACGGGTAAAGTGTTGAAAAAGGTAAGAGCCCTCACAGCTGGTACGGGCTCCGCCGATCGCGGCAAAACTGTGCGCACCGTGCTCATCCGTGATCGATCGAAGTTTACGGGCAACGAGTTCATACGCACTCTCATAACTGATCTCGTAAAAATCGTGATCGACCGGTTCGAGATAATCCATATCCAAATCGGCGAACAGTGCAGCGTTTTTGGCTAAAAATGATTTACGAACGCGAGCATTTCTCAGACGCTTTGGGTGAGTCAGAAAATCCCACCCCTGCTTTCCTTTGATACACAAGCGCCCTTGAGAGACAAGACCCTCTTCTTTAGCAAAGATTTTTTGGATTTTGTTATCTTCCACCTCAGCGGAAATATCACATCCTACACCGCAATAGGTACAAACGCTATCGATCACCATCGGATATTTCCTTGATAGTACGGGTTATGCACCCTTTTTAAAATTAGTGAAGTGTACAATTTTGTCTCTTAAGGACTGCGGAAATAACAAGACAATTCGTATGATTAAGTAAAACCTAAAAGGAAAAGCGTAGCATATTTTTTTCCGTTCAATCGCATGGGTGATCCGCGCTATCCCCTTCTCGGTGCTCATGAGAAAAGGCATTTTAAAGCGATTCTTTTGTGTCATCTCCGATTCGATAAATCCGGGCATGATCGTCATGACATTAATACCGTACGGTTTTAACTGATAATGCAACCCCTCCGCATAGGCATTAAGTGCCCGCTTCGAACTGCTGTAGGCGATGGAGGTCGGCATCGTAAAGAGCGAGGCGAGAGAGGAGATAAAAACGATCTCACCCGATTTTTGTGTCATTAGTTTAGGAATAATAGGTTCCAAAAGGGCATGAACACTCAAAAAATTGGTTTTAAAAACTCTCTCAAAATCTTCAAACGGCGTTACTCCCCCTCCGTGACCGACCGATACTCCGGCATTAAGAATAATTCGATCAATCGGTTGTTCACTTAAATGCTCTCCGATCTCTCTCATTCGCTCAAAATCGTTAACATCAGCTATGATCATTTCTACCTCTGCACCCCTCTCACAGCATCGCTGCGCAACATCCCTCAATCGATCTTCTCTGCGGGCAATCAATACGAGGTGATTTTTATCGGATGCATAATGAAGTGCTAACGATTCACCTAAACCGCTGCTTGCACCTGTGATTACAATCCTCATCCTTTTTCTCCTGCAAGCAAATAGTCGATATAATTATACCCATGAATGAAACACTAAAAATCGGGGAAATTAATATCCTCACAATTGATCGCGATACCGTGCCGGGGCTTTTCCTCCGTGCACTGGATGAGAGCGATATATTACTGCCGAATCAATACGTCACTAATACGATGCACATCGGCGATACGATCGATGTATTCGTCTATACCGATAGCGAAGATCGTCCCGTTGCCACGACGGTAATGCCCAAAGCGATGGTAAATGAAATCGCGTTTGTTGAAGTGGTCGATACGAGCAGTATCGGTGCGTTCGTAGACTGGGGCTTGCCAAAAGATTTGTTTGTCCCACGTGCGCTTCAAAAACGCCCGTTCGCCGTCGGGGATAAGCGGCTCGTTCGGGTCATACTCGATGAGCAGACCAACCGCCTCGTCGGAACGGAAAAAATCAGCGGTGCGTTAGAGATGCCGCCGAAGAGCTTTTATCCCAACACCCCTGTGACGTTTATGATCATTGCCAAAACTCCTATGGGGTATAAAGTGATTGTGGATCATAAGTACGAGGGGATGATTTATGCGAATGAGATTTTTGAAGAGGTTCGTGTCGGACAGATTAAAAACGGCTTCGTTAAAGTTCTGCGACCTGACGGTAAACTCGATCTCTCTCTTCAGATGGTCGGAAAAGCGAAAGCTTCCGGTGCCGCTGACAAAATCCTCTCGATGATAAAAGCCAATGGCGGAATGCTCCCGTATAACTACAAAAGCGATCCCGATCTAATCCAGCGCACGTTCGGTCTCAGTAAAAAGAATTTCAAAAGCGCCTTAACACAACTCGTAGAGAGTAAAAAAATAACAGTTCAGGAGAACGGAATTTATGGGATATAGACCACGCAAAAGCCCTTTTAGTCACCTAAAAGCGCGTAATCTCGTTTACAGTGAAGATGATCAAACTTATACCCTTATCAGTTTCAATCGTGATACTATGCTTTTAGAAGTACACATCAATGACGGGAAAGAGACGAAGATTGTCACCGATTTTCCCTTTGCCCACTTGCCTAAAAAGATCAAGCAAGAACTCAATCCGCTATAATTGCACCATTATTTTTAGGAGAAATCTATGTCACAATTCACCAACGTCACCGCTGACAAAAAAGCGAATATTTATTTCGATGGAAAAGTTACCAGCCGAACGATCCGTTTCGAAGACGGAACTATCAAAACTCTAGGGATCATGTTGCCGGGTGAATATACTTTTAATACGGGTGATAAAGAGATCATGGAGATCATGAGCGGTGAAATGGAGGTTCAGCTTCCGGGATCAGATGCGTGGGTTAACATCACCGGACCGCAGAGCTTTGACGTTCCTGCCAACAGCGCATTTCATTTGAAAGTCAAAACCATCAGCGACTACTGCTGCAGTTTCGTAAAATAATTTTTCCTCAGCGTCGAATCTTGACGCTGCTCTCATCAATCCAGCCCTCTTTAGGGAATGGTTCCCACCCTTTTTTACTCACGATACCGCTAATTTTATAGAAATTGCCCCGCTTGCTTGTCGATGTTAGTACCGTATTGGCTTTATAGGTTGAACATTTACGACTCGTTTCGCATACGCTAGAGCCTGCTTTGGTAACGATCGTAATCGGGGTTATCTCAACGCTATCTTGAGAATCACCCTCTTGCATTTGAGTTTTTGTGTTTTTCTCCAGCGCACCGTCAATGATGTTCAGTAATAATTTGCGAGCTTCACTGTCCCCTTGCTTTGCAGCACGTGAGAGCCACATCATTGCAAGCCCTTCATCTTCTCTCACGCCGCGCCCTGAAGCGTACATCAACGCGATATTGTATTGCGCATCAACGTGTCCTTGAAGTGCCGATTTTTCAAACCACTGTGCCGCTTGTGTCTGATTTTGCTCTCTCCCTATGCCGCGCTCATAGATTACACCGACTTGAAACTGCGCGACTTTGTCTCCGCGAAGTGCTGCGGTATAGGTTTCCCAAAATGATTGTTCCGGTTCTGATGCAAAGAGGGGGAAGAAAAGAAACGGCAATAGATATAAGTATTTTTTCATAAATGAAAGTCCCTTATCAAAAAATAGTTATAGTCGATTCCCCATAGGGGAAAAGATTTATTTGTAGCGATAGGTGATTCGACCTTTGTCCAAACTGTAGGGAGTCAGTTCGAGTTTCACCGTATCACCGGGGAGAATCTTAATATAGTGCATTCGCATTTTACCTGCGATATGACACAAGATCACATGACCATTCGGCAACTCAACACGAAACGTTGCATTGGGTAGTGCCTCAATAATCTTTCCGTCTACTTCAATGACATCATCTTTTGCCATATTATTCCTTTACGCGATTGATAATATTTCAGCTCTACCGTTGATAATTGCAACCGTATGCTCGTAATGAGAGCCTCTCAGCCCATCCGTGCTCACCACATCCCAACCGTTTGTCAAAATTTTGGACGTTCCCTCTTTTTGACAAATCATCGGTTCCAAACAAAATACCATCCCATTCTTGATTTTAGGGCCCTGCTTTGCATTGCCCCCATCAAGATAGTTAGGTATTTCAGGTTCTTCATGAGGCTTTTTACCGATACCGTGTCCGCAAAATCCGCGCAAAGGGGTAAACCCGCGTGCGATAATAAACTTTTCGATTTCATAAGAGAGCTCTTTAAAGCGCATCCCATCTCGAATAGTATCAATCGCGAAATAGAGGGCATCTTTCGAACACGCGATTAATGCCTCATCCTCCGACGAAATTTTACCGACACCGACAGAGATTGCCGCATCACCGAAGTAACCGTTTTTTTGCGTACCCACATCAAATCCGACAATATCACCCTCTTGGAGAGCGTAATCTGTCGGTATCCCGTGAATAATCACTTCATTGACGGAAGTACACACTGCACTTGGAAATCCGTAAAGCCCTTTAAAAGAAGGGAGAGCACCTTGGGCGCGGATATATTCCTCACCCAGTGCATCCAGCTCTTTCAAGGTGATTCCCGGTTTAGTATGAGCAGCTAAAAGTTCTAAGGTCGCACCGACGATTTTATTCGCGGCACGAAGTTTGGTTAGTTCATCATTTTTTCGAAGCGCAATCGCCATTTTTAAAGGCCAACCGCGCTAAGAGTTTGGTATTTGGACATATAAACCTGTGCTTCGATTCGACGCATTGTATCCAAGGCTACTTGTACCACGATTAGAACGGCTGTTCCTCCAAAGAAGAACGGTACGCCCATCGCTTTAACAATGACCCACGGCAGTGTTGCCACTAGACCGAGATAAATAGCACCCGTAATGGTCAAACGTCCTGCTGTATCATTCAAAAACTCTTTGGTTGATTCTCCCGGACGAACACCCGGAATAAATCCCCCTTGACGTTTTAAATTATCCGCAATATCTTTGGCATTAAATACGATAGACGCATAGAAAAATGCAAAGAATACAACGAATACAAAAGTCAAAAAGTTAAAGAAATAGTGATTCGGATTAAGTACGTCCGCGATTGCTTGAACCGTCGGATTGGTACTCGATGACATAACCGTCATCGGGAACATCAAAATTGCCGAAGCAAAAATAACCGGGATAACCCCAGAGAGATTCACTTTAACCGGAATGTAATTCATAACCCGTTTATTTTGATTTTGCATCATTGTCTTTTTAGCGTAGGTAACCGGAATACGGCGTTCCCCCAGCTCAACATAGATAATGACTAAAATCGTCGCAATAATGAGGGCAATAATACCTACAAGCGACAAGAATCCCATCGCCCCGGTATTGACCATCGTTACTGATTGGGAAATCGCACTTGGGATCGCCGAAACGATACCGGCGAAGATAATCAAAGAGACACCGTTACCGATACCGCTTTGGGTAATCTGCTCACCGATCCACATCAACAACATTGTACCTGCCAGCATCGAAACGACTGCCAACAACATAAAGGTACTATGATCAACCAAAATAGCACTGCTGCCGTCTTTTCCGGTCATACTTTGCAATCCGACACTGACACCGATCGCTTGTACAATGGTAATCGCGATGGTTGCATAACGGATAATTTGCATGTATTTGACCATACCGTCACGCTCTTTTTTCATTTGCGCTAAGTTCGGGAAAGTGGCTGCTAAAAGTTCCATAATAATTGAGGCTGTGATGTAGGGCATAATGCCAAGAGAGATAATAGATAAACGTTCTACGGCATTTCCGCTGAACATATTGAATAGACCTAACGCATCTGCCGCGTGATCATCAAAAAACGAAGCGATGACAGCTGTGTCAACACCCGGTACCGGCACATATGCCAGTAGACGGAAGATAAAGAGAAAACCGATCGTAATTAAGATCTTGTTTACAAGTTGTTGGTTCATTATTTACCAGTTGTTGTAACGTTTTCGTCTTTGATTTTAGATGCTAAATCTTTTGCACTTGCACCTACGAGTTTTACATTAGTGACCGATTTATTCAAACGGTGTACACTACGGATACTCTCCATTGTAATCTCTGCAAGTTCAGCAATTACCTTTGTTTTTTCAACATTGATAATTGTTGGTTTAACAACACGTGATGTAAAACCGATTTTTGGCAAACGGCGCGCAAGTGGTTGTTGTCCACCCTCAAAGTTACGCTTTTCATTGTAACCTTTACGTGCTTTTTGACCTTTGTGACCTTTACCGGCAGTTTTACCTTGGCCACTTCCTTGGCCACGGCCAAGACGTTTTGTGCTGTGGGTTGAACCCTCAGCAGGAGTAAGGTTTTCTAATGCCATAACTTATCCTTTGATACGTGATAGTGCATCAATAGTTGCACGTACCACGGTGTTTGGATTGTTAGAACCCAAAGACTTCGTCAAGATGTCTTGGATTCCCGCAAGCTCAAGTACCGGACGGGTAGCGCCACCGGCGATAACCCCTGTACCTTCAGATGCAGGTTTTAGCAAGATACGACTTGCGTTGTATTTAACTTCGATGTCGTGAGCAATGGTAGTACCTTTGATCTTTACATTCGTCAAGTTTTTGAACGCTTCGTCAACCGCTTTACGGATAGCATCGGGAACCTCTTTGGCTTTACCGACTCCGTAACCTACGGTTCCTTTTTTATTTCCTACAACTACGAGAGCAGTAAAACGAAAACGTCTACCACCCTTTACAACTTTGGTTACACGACCGATGTTTACAATCGCTTCTGAAAATTCTTCTCTGTTAATTGGATTCATCATCGTGCCTTAAAACTTGATTTCATTTGCACGAAGTGCTTCGGCAAACGCTTTTACAACACCGTGATACAAAAATCCGTTACGATCGAACGTAACTTCATTAATGCCGGCATCTTTGAGGGTTTTTGCAAATACTGCGGCTGCTTTTTCAGCGTCCGCTTTATTGGCTTTAAGACCCAAAGTTTTTGAGTGTACTGCTGCTAACGTTACTGCCGATTCATCATTGATCGCTTGCGCGCTGATGTAACGGTTAGAACGGAAGATAGAGACACGTGGCAATGACGCGCATCCTGAAATTTTAGAGCGAATACGGCGTTTACGCTGAAGGCGTTTTGCCGATTTATTTTTAAGTGTTTTACCTGTCATATCATCGCTCCTTATTTCTTAGATGTCTTACCGGCTTTACGCAGGATAGTCTCATCAGAGTATTTAACACCTTTACCTTTGTACGGCTCAGGTGGACGGAATGAACGGATTACAGCTGCAATTTGTCCAATTTGTTGTTTATCAACACCTTTGATGCTGATAACGTTTTTTTCTACCGCAATGGCAACACCAGCAGGAATATCAAAGTTGATATCGTGGCTGAAACCAAGTTGTAGATTCAAAACATCGCCTTGAACCGCTGCACGGTAACCGACTCCGTTGATCTCTAGTTTTTTCTCAAAACCGGTAGTCAAACCTGTGATGATGTTTGCAGCCAAAGCACGGTAAGTACCCCAGAATGCGCGATCAGCACGTTGATCAGAGTTTGTACTAAACGTCAACGTGTTATCTTCAAGTACTACACCACAATTTCCAAGGGTATCCAAGGTTTGAGTTGTTGCACCTTTCGTAAACGTTAATACCGTTCCATCAAGTGTCGCTTTAATATCAGCTGGGATAGAAATAGGAAGTTTTCCAATACGTGACATCTTATCTCCTTACCAAATTGTACAAAGGACTTCTCCGCCTACGCCAAGCTCGAATGCTTTATCGTTAGGAAGAACCCCTTTTGAACTGCTGACAATGATGGTACCGTAACCGTTTTTAAAACGTTTAAGTTCATCTTTACCTTTGTAAACACGACGTCCCGGTTTAGAGACACGTTTTACCTCATTGATAACCGTACGACCTTTGTCGTCGTATTTCAACACTACGTTGATGGTTTTTTTAACGCCGTCTTCAACAACGTTAAAGCTCTCGATGTAGCCTTTATCCACTAAAATGGCAACTACAGCTTCTACAACTTTAGAGTGAACCAATGTTGTAGAATCTAAACGACGCATAGCCGCATTACGGATACGAGTCAACGAATCCGCGATCAAATCATTAATCATTACAATTTCCTTATCTTAGTCGTAAGTAGTATCGAGCCGGAATTACCAGCTAGACTTTCTAACGCCTGGGATTAACCCTTCGTTTGCCATTTTACGGAAGCAAACGCGACAAATTCCAAAATCACTGATGACAGAGTGTGGACGACCACAAATCTGACAACGAGTATACGCGCGAACAGCAAACTTTGGAGTTCGTTGTTGCTTAGCGATCATTGACTTCTTAGCCATTATTCTCTCCCTTTAGCAAACGGCATACCGATCATTTCAAGAAGCTTGAACGCATCTTTATCGGCTGTAGCGCTTGTTACCACTGTGATGTTCATCCCGTGGATTTGCATAATTGAATCGTAATCAACTTCCGGGAAAATCAACTGCTCGGTCAAACCGAAGTTGTAGTTACCGCGACCGTCAAAACCGTTACGTGGAATACCACGGAAGTCTTTAACACGTGGAAGAGATACAGAGATCAATTTATCCATGAAATCGTACATTTGAGCACCGCGTAGTGTAACTTTAACACCGACCGGCATCCCTTCACGTACTTTAAAACCAGCAACCGATTTACGAGCAACAACAACTGAAGCACGTTGACCAGCGATATTGCTGATAGTATCTTGGATACTTTGGATCAATTTGTTGTCTTTCATGGCAAAACCACAACCGACAGAGATGATCACTTTTTCAAGAGCCGGAACTTGCATTACATTTGCAATTCCGAGCGCTGTTTGAAGCTCTGGCTTAAGAGCCAAATATTTATCTTTTAGTCGTGCCATGATTACGCCTCAACTTTACGGACATTTGATGCATCAACAGGCATTTCTTTGTTCAAGAATCCGCCTTGTGGATTTTGCTCGCTAGGTTTGATCGCTTTTTTCGCAACGCGAACACCCTTAACGATTACTTTATTTTTCTTAGGCATAACTTGAAGCAATTCTGCTTTAGTACCTTTGTCATCACCGGCGATCACTTCAACAATGTCGCCTTTTTTGAAATTAAATTTTGCCATCATACAACCTCTGGAGCAAGTGATACGATTTTCATGAAACCTGCGTAACGAACTTCACGGCTTACAGGTCCGAAAATACGCGTACCGATCGGCTCACGTTTTTTATCAAGGATTACGGCTGCATTTTCGTCGAAACGGATGAGTGAGCCGTTTTCACGGTGAACCTCTTTTTTCGTACGTACAACTACTGCTGTAACAACTTGACCTTTTTTTACTTTACCGGTTGGAGCCGCTTTTTTAACAGAAGCGATGATAACATCACCAACTGTTGCATAACGACGTTTTGAACCGCCAAGAACTTTAATACACATGATCTCTTTAGCCCCTGTGTTATCGGCTACCGCTAAACGGGTAAAACTTTGAATCATACATTCACCCCTTTAACAAGAGTTTTAAGACGGAACGATTTACTTTTTGAAAGTGGACGACACTCGATCGCGATCACTTCATCACCAATGTTAAGTTGGTTGTTCTCATCATGAATCATGTATTTTTTGAAACGTTTTACCGTTTTGTGGTAACGTGGGTGCATAACACGGCGCTCAACAACGATTGTTGCTGTTTTTTCGCCGGCTTTTGTAACTACGATACCTTGAATTTCACGTTTATGTGTCATAGCTCTGCCCTTACTTCACTGCGTTCATAGCAGTGTTAATGCGTGCAATGTCTTTTTTCGCCGTGCGAAGTTCGCTCGTGTTAGTCAATTGCATCATTTTTTGCTTAATTTTCAAAGTGAAAAGCTCAATTTTTTTCTCTTTGAGCATACCTTGAAGTTCAGCAGCTGTTTTGTCGTTCAAATCAGTATATTTCATTGCTCATCTCCGCAGTTACAATTTTGGTTTTGAACGGAAGTTTTTGCATCGCAAGCGCTAATGCTTCACGTGCAAGAGTCTCTTCAACACCACCCATTTCAAAAATGATACGGCCTGGTTTGATGTTCATTACCCATTGGTCAACAGAACCTTTACCTTTACCCATACGCACTTCAAGTGGTTTGGCAGTCAATGGTTTAGCCGGGAACACACGGATCCAGATTTTACCTTGACGTTTGATATGACGGTTTGCTGCAATACGAGCCGCTTCGATTTGACGAGCGTTAATACGTC
>Ga0208373_1004004_pt1 | contig 13787 bp, 13 predicted proteins | sample RifOxyC2_FD_184036 | JGI IMG/M metagenome (GOLD analysis project Ga0208373, IMG submission 184036) | Soil microbial communities from Rifle, Colorado - Rifle Oxygen_injection C2 (SPAdes) | ecosystem: Environmental > Terrestrial > Deep subsurface > Rock core/Sediment | place: Rifle, Colorado...
AGATGATAAATAACATCAGGCTTATAGGTTTTGATAGTACGTTCTACGTCGTTGGTATTGCGAATGTCTCCATGCACGAATTCGAATTTGCCTTGTGTTCGAAGCCATTCGAGATTTTGGTAACTGCCAAATCGGTAAAGAGAGTCAAATACTACAAGTTCATTTCCCTGCTTTAGTACTTCACTGGCTATATTGGAACCTAGAAACCCGCATCCGCCTGTTATTAAATATTTCATGCATTGGCCTTAATAAATTCGCTAATTTTCTTAATCATATAATTAATAGCATCATTTCCCATACCGGGATATAAACCTATCCAAAAGCTATCATTCATAATTTTATCGGTGTTGACTAAGTCCCCAACAACTCGATACTCTTCATTTTTAATCAAGCTATCAAACATAGGGTGTCTTAGCATATTTCCTGCGAAAAGATTTCTTGTTTGAATATTAGAATTTTCTAAAAATTCAACAATATCATTTCTTGAAAATTTCACACCCTCATTTAACGTTATCATAAATCCAAACCAACTAGGATCACTAAGCGGTTGTTTTTCTACTAAGGTAATTTCTTTAAAATCTTTCAATCCATTGTACAGTTTAGAAAAATTTTCTTTTCTTTTTTCGACAAATGTGGGGAATTTCTCAAGCTGAGCTACACCGATAGCTGCTTGCATATCGGAAACTTTGAGATTGAATCCGAAGTGAGAATATACATATTTGTGATCATACCCTTTTGGCAATGTTCCGAAACTCTGAGAAAATCTGCATCCGCATGTATTATCTATACCGCTTTCGCACCAGCAATCACGTCCCCAGTCACGCATAGAGAGCATAATTTTTTTAAGAAGCGGATTATCGGTATAGGTTGCGCCGCCTTCCCCCATGGTCATATGATGAGGGGGGTAAAAACTGCTTGTCCCGATGTCTCCCCACGTTCCCGTCGGTTTCCCATCATAAGTGGAACCAAGTGCATCACAGTTGTCTTCGATTAGCCAAAGATTGTGTTTATCACAGAACTCTTTAACGGCTTTTAAATTAAAAGGATTCCCCAGTGTATGTGCAATCATTACCGCTTTTGTTTTCGGGCTGAGGGCTGCTTCGAGTTGTGTTGTATCGATGTTGAAATGTTTTAATTCCATATCTACAAATACGGGAACGGCACCGTATTGGACTACAGGAGCAACGGTCGTCGGAAATCCTGCCGCAACGGTGATGACTTCATCTCCGCGTTTGATCTGACGATTTCCCAGCAGCGGCGACGTCAGGGCATAAAATGCGAGTAGGTTGGCAGAACTGCCGCTATTGACTAAAAATACCCATCGTACATTTAAATATTCAGATAATTGTTTCTCAAATTTTTTGGAATAATCACCGTACGTTAACCAAAAGTCTAAAGATGAATCGATAAGATTTATCATCTCTTTTTCATCAAAAACACGACCGGCATAATTGACTCGGCTTTTCCCCTCAACGAATACTTTCTCTTGTTGCGGTTTATGTACGAGTTCGTAATATTCTTTAGTTTTGTCTAAAATCTCTTGCTTTAGCTGTTCTTGTTTATTCATTTGACTATTCCTTGTAAGGTGTTTTTGATCCCGTCTTTGAGTGTGATGTTGGGTTTCCATCCTAAAGTTGTAAGCTTTGATATATCAGCTTGCATATCCATTTTTTCATTAGGACGATACGGTATTGCTCCAAAATCAAGTTTTGTATTTAGAGGCCGTGAGATGGATAATTGAGTATAAATAATACTCAAAAACTCTTTGACTTCTATTGAATGACCGGACCCAAGTTCAAACTCTTCATAGGCGGGAAAAGCATTAAAATTTAGAATGATTGTCATAAAAGCATCTACGATATCGTCGATATAGATGAAATCTCTCTTTTGGATTCCGCTGGTGAGAGGAATGGTTTTAACATCGGCTTTTAATTGTTCAATGATCCAAGAAACAAATTTGGTCGTATCATCTTGGGGACCGTACATATGTTCAATTTTTAGGTTGACCATTTTAGTAGTGTGAGAGGATAAAAACTTCATCCAGTCAACAAGCTGAGCTTTTGATAGTGAATAGGCGTTGATATTTCTCTCTAGCAATGTATCCGTATTAAGAAATAGCTTGACATTATTCTCTATCGAAAGTTCTAACAGTTGAAGTCCAAATAAGAGATTGGTACTGATAATTGAAGAAATTTGCTTGTTGAACCTTCCATAATCCGTTACCGTATTGACTACGATATCGATGGCATGGTGTTTGAAAATATCGGCAAGATCCACTTCATCTGCATTGTAAAACGCTGCACGACCCAATTCATTCGTTACTCTGTAGCAATCAGATTCTTTTCTCTTTAAAGCGATGACCTTGTAATTCTCTTTCAAGAATTTTTTGAGCAGAGAACTGCCTAAAAAACCTGTAGCTCCGGTAAGCAATACCGTCATAACTTTAAATGGCCCATACTAATTTTTTATTTTTTGCATCCGCTATATAGGCTTTTAGGTCTTCTTCGGTTAATGTACTTCCATTTTCATAAAAAGCTTTGTACCATTTAACTGTTTTTTCAAACGTTGTCGCGCTATCCCACACGTCTTTCCATTTTAGATGAATATGGGCTTTAGAACAGTCAAGTTTTAAAAGATTTGCTTCATGGAGCTGATTTGGATCACGAGTTATCTCATAGTCGATCTTATCCCAATGTTGTTTGACATTATTTACTACTTCTTCGACGGTTATGCTTCCCTCATCGCTGGGACCAAAGTTCCATGCTTCCCCGAACTGCACTTTTTCTTCCAACAGCTTTTGTCCGATAGCAAGATACCCACTGAGTGGTTCAAGGACATGCTGCCATGGGCGCGTAGCATTGGGATTTCGAATGCTGACTTTTTTTCCTTTTGAAACGGAGAGCATAATATCGGTCATTAAGCGGTCTTGTGCCCAATCGCCGCCACCGATCACATTGCCCGCGCGGCAGGAAGCCAATAAAGTGTTGTGCGATTTTTTATACTCTTTGGGATGAAAATAAGAGTTTCGATAGGAGTTGGCCAACAGATCAGCACACCCTTTGGATGAGCTGTAGGGATCATAGCCGCCCATAGGATCGTTTTCACGGTATCCCCATACCCATTCACGATTTTCATAGGCTTTATCGCTTGTGATGTTGACGATGGCTTTGACACTATGTGCACGGCATGCCTCAAAAACCTTGAGTGTCCCTATGACATTGGTTTCATAGGTTTCGATAGGGTTATCGTACGATAATCTAACCAACGGTTGTGCCGCTAGATGAAATACGATGTCCGGTTTGTGTGTTGCAAGTGCGAGATTTAACTTCTCTAAATCGCGGATATCTCCGATAATGGAAACGATATCAAGATTGAGCAGTTCAATATGGCTGGGCTCAGTTGGAGCCTGAAGTGAATAACCGACAACTTTGGCTCCCATACTTTTGAGCCAATAGGCTAGCCAAGAACCTTTGAATCCTGTATGTCCGGTTACAAATACGGTTTTATTGTTATATATTCCCCCAAAAAGATTGGTCATTACCATACTTTCCAAGGAGCTTTTTTCGTATCCCAAAGGTTGTTGAGATCATTTTTGTCTTTTAGGCTGTCCATAGGTTTCCAAAATCCTGAGTGTTTATAGGTGAAAATTTCGCCGTCACGGGCGAGGCTTTGTAGTGGATTTTGTTCGAATACGGTGCTGTCACCCTCGGTGATATAGTCAAATACTTTAGGTTCACAGATAAAAAAACCGGCATTTATCCATCCGCCATCCCCTTTCGGTTTTTCAAGAAAATGGGTTACTTGATGATTTTCTTCTATATTTAAGGCACCAAAACGCCCCTCAGGCTGTGCAGAGGTCATGGTCATAGCTTTACCGTGAGATTTGTGAAATTCCACCAATTCGGCTATGTTAATGTCTGCAACTCCATCACCATAAGTGAGCATAAAAGGTTCATTTCCGATAAATGATTGTGCCCGTTTTACCCGTCCGCCGGTCATACTATCCAAACCGGTATCCAAAAGTGTGATTTTCCACGGTTCGCTTGAATTGTTTAATACTTCCATTTGACCATTTTTCATGTCAATCGTCACGTCACTTTGGTGGAGGAAATAGTTGGCAAAATACTCTTTGATAAAATAGCCTTTATAGCCGAGAAGTACAACAAAATCATTAAACCCGTAATGACTGTAAATTTTCATAATGTGCCAAAGAATGGGTTTCCCCCCAATTTCTACCATCGGTTTTGGACGGATATCTGTCTCTTCAGAAAGCCGAGTACCATAACCACCTGCGAGTAATAATACTTTCACACGCAATCCTTTTTATTTAAACTATATTTATTTTTCTTTTGTAATTTTATCGTATAAAAACCAAAACCATTAACAAAGTCTCTCGTCTTTGGGGGTCATTCCAATTTGTTTTTCATAGGCTATTACCGCGAAGAGCACAAACATCATAGCGAAAATATTATTGTAAGGTTTCATTAAAATTATGATGTCAGCGATACCGTCGAATGCAGTGAACGTAAAAAATGTTAAAGCAGATCCAAAGGCTAATGGAAGATCTTTGAGCTGATATAGTAATATAACAACGGCACTAATCAATAAAAAGTAGCCGAGTAAACCATATTTAGTGATAAATTCAAGGTGCTGATTATGAAAAGTTCGATTCCAATCCGTTTGCGGATTAGGATGTTTTTTTGTCCATTCGATCAATTTATCTATATTGTCTCCAGCTCCTGTGCCAAATATTGGGTCATTAAGAATGATCTCTTTTGAAGCATGGATTAAATAAAGTCGACATCCCCAACTTCCTTCTAAACTTTGAATGTCTTGATATTTAGTTAACTCTTGAAATCCTGTTTTAAAGCGGTCTAATTTGCCAACACTATTGAGTACAAAAACTCCGGCACCTAACACTAATAGAAATAAGAATAACATTTTAAGATTTAAATTTTTTCTGAAATAAGTTACTAATAAGACAATTGCGGTTAGGACAAATCCGATCTGAGCAGCCCTGCCATAGTTAATAAAAAGTCCGATTAATGAAACGAATGCAATACCATAGTAAAGTCGTTTTTGGACCACATTAGTTTCATTAAATGCAAAAATATAACTCATCAATACAGCCAATGCCATATAGGGAGTCGAAATAGTATAGGATACCGTCCCTTGTGGATTTTCAGAGGTAGAAATTCCTGCACTCAATAAACCGGCATAAATACTAAGGCTAAAAAGAGCATAAAGACCAAAACTTAGTACAAATATTTTGATCCCTTTGAGTGCTTCGTTATGATTCAAGACACTAAAAAATAAAGGGACAATGATCCAATAATACTTAAAAAACATTTGAGAGGCGTTATATGCTTCTGTATTTGTTGACCAAAAATAGCTACTGTAGGTATAGATTATAAAAAGAAAAAAGACAACGAGCGGTTTGGACTGAAAGATAGTTTTTAATTTAACCCAATATCCATTTTGCTGAAACGTCACTAGCCACAGTACGATCAATAGTGCCGACAATACTCCTATTTGTCCTTTGAAAAAATTCCACGGTACGAGAAAGATAAATAGATAGAGATAGTTAACAACCCATTTATGTGGAATATGTATCAATTTCATTATTCTAAGAGCTCCAAATATTGTTTGATTTCTGCTTGAGTTGAAAATTTTTCAGCTACCTTGTTAATATTACGATGATTAGTAGATCGGTTTTGGGCACAGTGTAATAATGTATGAGATAACTGATCAATATTTTTGTTTTCGACAAGATGAAAATCCAAACCGAGCTCTTTTAATTCAGGAAAAGAGGTATTATCATAGGCTATACATTCTAATCCACACGATAGTGCTTCTAGAAATGCGTTGCTGAGTCCTTCTCCATAACTTGGAAATAAAAAAAGATCTGCTTTGGCATAATAGTCTATAACGTTAGGCGTATGACCTACGAGAGTGATTTTATCTTTATAGGGGAGTGAATTATAAAAGTCCATGAATATAGTATGATATTTCGGTGCAATACCGCCTGCCAGATAAAAGTGAAAATCGATCCCTTTTTCATATAAAATGTTACAAGCTTTGATGGCATCAGCTTGTCCCTTGCGAGCTTCAATTCTCCCTACGTTAAGTAATGTGAATGTATCAGATCCTGTACGATGAAAATTAGGAAGATTGACGGAAGAATAGATAAGTTTACTTTGCGATTTTTGACCAAAAGGGATAATGAAATCGACATTTTTTTGTAAATGTTTGCAGATAGCGACATGATAATGTACATCACTATAGATGAGCTTATGAAACCAATCTTTTTTTGGAGCGGATTTGTTAGTGCCATGGCGAACAATTAGATTCATATCCAGTCCTAAGAATGAAAAATAAAGAGATTTAAGTTCACTGGCTCCGAAAAAGATAATATTCTTAATCCCTTTTTCCTGAATGATACGGCGTACACGGAAAATAATTGATGGGCTAATTGAAAAAAGAAAGGGAATTGTTTCTAACTCAATACTATTGTAGCCGATATAGTCGTTTTTTGAATCAGCAATGAAACAATCTTGTTTCGCAATAAGTGTAATCAGTGTATGTGAACTAAGCTTTTTTGCAAGCTTGATTGCATCGATTTCCATTCCACCCGAATTGGGGGAAAGACAAATGATTGCAGTTGGATTTTTACGATTTAGATTCACTGCCATCCATTTTTTCTGCATATTTCGATATATTCAAGAATCGTTTTTTTTGGACTCCACCCTAAAGCTTCGGTTTTGGCTGATATAACATCAGCCGTCATACGATTCCCTTTACGTTCGGGCAGCATTTGAATTTCTCCGCCAAACATTTGGGCAATCTCCAACACTGAAAATGCTTCGGGACTGCCGATACCGAATTCATCTCCGTAGCCGTTTTCTCCGACCAAGATCAAACCGTCGATAATATCGTCGATATGGGTAAAATTTCGTTTTTGTATTCCCGGGCTAACAATCGTCAAAGGCTCGCTATTTTTCATTTTTTCTTTGAATAGTGCGATAAGGGTTGCGTATTTTCCGCTCTGAATCTCTCGTGAACCGTAGACATTGTAAAAATAGGTAATGGCATATGGGACATTGAACCAGGTCCCGTAGTTCATTACAAGTTCGGTATTGGTTGCTTTGGTCCATGCATAAGGTGATGCACTTCTTCCAAGCCCACCGTCTCCAAATTTTGTTGAGCTCCCTGCATAGAGAATTTTACATCCGACTTTTCGAACAAATTCGAGTACGGCGAATATCCCGTCTTTATTGTAGCGCCAAACTTTTTCAATATCGTCAAAACTTTGTTCGACCCTGCTGTATTCACCTAGATGGTATACCATGTCCGGATTAAAGGTGATTAGCTCGCTTATTTGAGCAGTCTCTCCTTTGATATAAGTGACATTCGGGACATGATTGGTTTCACTTCCGGTAAAATAGTTATCGAGGCTGTATACCTCGTAATTTGGATTTTTGGAGAGTCGCTCACAGAGGTGACTTCCGACAAATCCGGCTCCGCCTGTTACTAATATTTGTTTTCGCACACTATATCCCTTATTATTTCAATAATTCATCTTGTTTTTTATGGGTCCATTTACCACGCGGCTTATCCATATACTGGAAGTACTCGTTAGTAAAACTTCCTTGTATACAGGTGTATTTGTTAAGGCGCTGATTGACTTCATCATCATCTTTAATAGCTCTATTGAGAACAGTTGGTCCCGTTAGATCATAGACGCCGCCACCAATATTTTTTTGTTCGATGTTATCAACGATAATATCAAGTGCTTTTTGCAGATGGGGATTATTCGGTGCGCTCGCAATAAAATAGTTACTGAAGCGATGCTTGGTCATGAGAAGCATCTCTTTATCCTCGGGTTTAATCATCCACGAAAGAGGCCAAACCAAATGGGCGTCGATATCCATATAGACGCCGCCAGAGTGATTGAGGGTGAATAGCCTCCAAAAGTCAGCTTGCGATGCTCCGTCGGTGAGTTGCTCAAACGCATTTGCGACTCTTTCGGAGGCGTGTGTTTTAATAAACTCCAAACGATCTTCCGTACTGACATAGCGGTATTCCCAATCTAAAGACATCAAACGGTTAAAGAGATAGTTGATGTAGATAGGCAAGGTAGCACTATTAGAATAATTTGTTTGCCAAATGATTTTTGGGATAATCGATTTTTTGCCTGAAATAAATGCTTTGCAATAGAGAGGGATTGTAAATCGTTTATTTTTAAAAATGAAATGGAACAGATAGGCAAATCCTTTCACAAAAGTACCGATCAATTTAGCTGATCTATTTATGATTAATGATCCTATATGCACATATTTCCTTTGTAGTATTGTTTTTAATTTGTAATTTTACTCGATAGCTTCTATATTATCGGTTACGTCTAGTCCCGATAAATTCCAGAAAAAAGGCTAAAAATATCCCCATTATTAATCCGCTGATTAATGCTACTGTAATAATCAATCCCTTTTTAGGTTTAATTGGATTAGTTTTAATATGTATTTCACCAATTATTTGCGTCATTGTTATTTTCGTATGAGCATTTTGATATAGTTTGGCTTTTTCGGCATGACGCTGAATTATGAACTGTACGGTACTGTTTAATTGGGACATAATTTCCGTTTTTTCCGTTTTTTCCGTTGTTATGCGAAGCATATTTGCGACACCACTAGGAACTTCTACTTTTAAATCGGATATTTGCGCTGTAATCTCTTTAAGCGTATTGATATTGTCAAGATAAAAAATATTTGTTGAACCGTTGTTATTCATTCCTTCGTTAACGTTGACAACTTCTCCGATTTCTAGCAATACTTCACCACTGTAAATAGGCGGTGTCGTCCAAGCATATATAGCTGCTAAGAGAGCGGTAATGAGTGGGGTGATCAAAATAACAACCTTACGTTTGACAACGGTTGACCATATTTCGTATATATTGATTTCATCGTTTTGAATTTTTGGTGTACGTTCTTGCATTCTATTCCTTTATAAAAGAAAGGATTATAGGTATTTATCGATGAGATTTAACTGAAGTAGGGATTTTTAAGTAATAAGTGAGGATAATACTCGACATTATCATTTATATTGAGAGCAGTTTTTGAACGATATTTTCTTTATGGGCAAACTAATCGTTGCATTTATGTCCACATTTTTTTTCATTAAGTTGATTATTCGCTATGCACCCTCTTTCGGTCTCGTTGATATTCCTAACCACCGTAGTGCTCATAAACACATTACTCCTCGCGGTGCCGGAATCGGTATAGTACTAGGTGTGATGGTTTCAGATTTGATTTTTTTAAACGATATTATTTTTTCGCATTTTGCTTCTTTCCTTGCAATTTTTCTTGTATTTGTTGTGGGAGTTTTGGATGATCATCGTGATGCTACGCCAAAAACTAAGTTTTATGTTATTTTCGCAGCAGTATTACTGCTGGCATATGATGGGATGATTGTACGTTCAATGGGGGAAATTTGTGGGTATCAACTTACGTTGGGTTGGTTTGCAATCCCGTTTACAATGTTTGCCGTTGCCGGATTTACCAATGCTCTGAACCTTTCTGACGGCCTTGATGGTCTTGCAGGCTTACTCAGTATAATCATTCTTTCTACTTTATGTTTTATTGGGTATGAAAATAAGGACTTTTTTATCGTTGTGACAGCTCTTTCTTTTGTGGCGGCTATTATGGCATTTATGTGGTTTAACTGGAATCCCGCAAAGATATTTATGGGAGATAGCGGATCGTTGACATTGGGATTTGTAATATCCGTTTTGAGTATCAAAGCTCTGGAGTATATTAACCCGATCTCTATTTTATTTATTGCAGCAATACCGATTTTGGATACGCTTATCGTTATGATTCGTCGTAAGCGTAACGGACACTCCATCTTTGCTCCCGATAAACTACATATACATCATGTTTTACTCCGTTTTTTCAACGGCAATGTCCATAGAACCGTTTACTTGATTGCTTTATTGCAGCTTGGATTTTCAATTATCGGTGTTGCATTTTCAGAAGCCGAGCATCAACGTTATATGCTGATGCTGTTCATTATCAATATTGTTGCGTTTTACATCCTTTTCAACGGGATGTTAGAACGACAGAATAAATTTACTGTTTACCGGAACAAGCGTCGAAAAAATCATTAGAATTCAGATATTCATAAAGATTTTAAAATGTGAGAGGCTGCTGCCTCCACGGAAAAAGTTTGTTCGAGCAGCTTTTTGGCATTCTCACCTGTTTGCTTCCTGTATTGATCGTTGTGCAGGAGCTTAAGTGCATTCGCTAAAAAGATTGTATCTTCACCATTGGCTGAGATTAGCCCTGCATTTGCACCCTCTATAACAGGTTTTAGGTCATTTCCGGGATTGATACTTCCCAATATAGGAATACCCTGCACCATATAGCCAAGTAGCTTGCCCGGAAAATTATGGGTTGTGTGGTTTTTGTGAAGAGTAAAAAGACCGATATCAAATTCTGAAAGCATTTGTTTGTAGACTTCCTGTGAGACGGAAGGGAGCAAGGTTATATTAGATAGATGCTCTTTGTCGATAGCCTCTTTGACGACTTCGACTTCATCGCCTGCTCCGACAAGGACAAAATGGGCTTTTTTTTCTTCGCACATGTTTTTGGCAAGACGGACAATATTCATCATGTCCTGAGCATGACCAATATTGCCACCGTAAAAGTAGATGATTTTATTATGCAACCCTAATGATTCCCGAAAATGACCGTTGGAATGGACCGGCATATTGGCAGCCCAGTTGTACAGAACTTCGATAGGTCTTTTTGTTTGGATTATTGATTCAAACCACTCCTTATTTTTAGGAGACATGACCCCGATTGTATCGGCTGCATCATAGTTTTTGGTTTCAAAAAAACGAAAATATTTTTCTATAGACGATTTGGATCGTATCAACCCTTGATCTATTGCCCACTGCGGAAAAAAATCGCGTAAAATAAGATAGCTTGGCGCACCCCACAGTTTTTTGAGTTTATAGACTAAACTACCCCAAAAAATAGAGGGTGAGTAGTAAACGATCAGATCGTGCTTATTTTGTTTAATAAGAGGCTTTAAACTACGCCATGCACGATGTGAGAGGAGTGTTTCATTCAGTGCTCTTTGGATTTTCCCCACATTCTTTATTTTGCCGCTTTTGAACCGCCATATCGTGATACCGTTGAGAAGGGAAATATCGATTGAGTGATCAAGCTCTTCCGAAGGGGTGATTACGGTTACTTCATGTCCCTGTACTAAAAATTCACATGCAAGCTCATGCATCATCTTAGCCGCAACTTTCTTGCTCTCAGGTAAGTAGTCGTCGACTATGAGACAAATTTTCATTTTATACGCGTTTTTGCCAGACTACGCGATTGATATAATCCGTATAGGAAAGGATGATTCGAAGCACTTTGTCCGAGACGTTGGGTATCGAATAATCGTTGACGGGGCGAAGCGTTCTCTCATCGTCACGTTTTTGCGTTTCTAGAATGTGTAAGCCTTGCAAAATTCTCTCTTTGGATAACCCCACCATCATCACTGACGCTTCTTCCATCGCTTCAGGTCTTTCGTGCGCATCGCGGATATTGAGTGCCGGAAAATTTAAAATAGACGATTCTTCGGAGATTGTTCCGCTGTCTGAAAGAACTGCCTTTGCTTCGATTTGCAGTTTAACGTAATCAATGAATCCCATCGGTTTCATTAGCTTGATTCGCTCGTCAAACTGTACGCCTGTCTGCTCAATGCGGTTGCGTGTTCTGGGATGGGTGGAAACAATGATCGGCATGGCGTATTTTTCTGCTACAGCATTCAGTGAGTCGACTAAAGCATAAAAATTCTCATCCGAATTGATATTCTCTTCACGATGTGCTGAGACGACGAAATAGTTCCCTTTGGTCAGTTCCATGGTTGTGAGAATATCTGATTTGTTGATCTCTTCAATCTTTGAGTTGATCACCTCGAACATTGGGCTGCCTGTTTTGATGACACGATCGGGACTCATCCCCTCACGCAAGAGATATTCGCGAGCAATATCGCTGTAGGTGAGATTGATGTCGCTAACATGATCGACGATTTTTCGGTTTGTCTCTTCTGGGACACGCTGGTCGAAGCAGCGGTTACCCGCTTCCATATGGAAAATAGGGATTTTTCTTTTTTTAGCGGGAATGGCGCACAAACAGCTGTTGGTGTCTCCCAGTACCAAAAAGGCATCCGGTTTTTCATTTTCAAGGATCGGATCAACGTTGATCAAAATTTTTCCGACCGTTTCTGTTGCATTTGATCCGGCGGCATTTAGAAAATAGTCCGGTTTACGGATACCGAAATCATTGAAAAAAATTTCGTTGAGTTCATAATCATAATTTTGCCCCGTGTGTACGAGTATGTGCTCGATGCTCTCGGAAGATTCCAGTTTAGCAATGACGGCTGAGAGGCGAATAATTTCAGGTCGGGTGCCGACTATTGTCATTACTTTTAATTTTTTCATTATTTCACCACCAAAAAGTTTGTATCAGGCGCATTTGGATTATAATTTTCATTTGCCCAAATTAATAAAACCATTTCATCATCACCAGTATTGGTAATATTATGCGTATAACCAGGTATCATTTCTACTATTTCAAGCTCTTCTCCACAGACATTGTATTGAATGATTTCATCACTATTAATATCTCTTAATTCAATAAGTGCTTTTCCTCTAATAACTAAAAATTTTTCATTTTTAGTATTGTGATAATGATTGCCTCTTGTAACTCCAGGTTTTGTTGTAGATAATCCAAGCTGACCACTGTCAAGTGTTTTTAGAATCTCATAGAAAGTTCCACGTATATCTTGATGACCACTTAGTTTATATGAAAACCGATCATGAGGAAGAAAACTAAGATAGGTTGCATACATAGCCCGCTTAAAGCCATCAGCTATTTGAGGAATCAACAAACTTGTGCGACTTTCTCTAAATTGGTACAGTAAATCTTCAATTTCACCTAGTGTTTTTTGATATATAACGGGAATATCATAATAAAGAGAATCTGATTGACTCACAAAAAGCCTCTCTATAAATGCTCCAATTACATCTCCAATATAGACTAAGTTTAATATTGTAGTTCTATCATTGACTTGAATGGGGAGATCTCTCGTAATATTATGACACCATGTAGCTATTGCAGAATTATAGTTTGGTTTTGACCATTTTCCAAAAACATTCGGTAACCTGTAGATAAAACATTTTACATGATAGTCTATAGAATATTGCTCAATTATCTTTTCACTCATCTCTTTGCTTTTGGCGTAATCACTATCTCCACCGACTTGTGTTGACGATGAAAGAAGAATGGGTACTTTTTTTTGTAACTTGACAAGAGTATTAACAATCAATTGAGTAAGATCACTATTCCCGTGATAAAATTCCACACTATTTTGAGGACGATTGACACCCGCCAAATGAAAAATAAAATCTGCTTTTTCAAGTAGATTTTCTAAGTGTTCTTGAGAATCATTTTTTGTGTAAGTCAAAACCTCAAGGCTTTTTGTTCTAGCCAGTGATTCAATCAAGTTTTTCCCGATAAACCCATTGCTTCCTGTTACTAATATTTTCACACAATCACTCCAAATTGGGATAAATCATCTTGAATTTCACGTAATCCGAGTAGCATTTCACGTAGCTCTGCTTCATCGAGACGATGGGTATTGTGAGAGTGATATTCGTGAGCCTGTGTCACGACAGTTTCGCCGTCTTCGACGAATTTACTGTAGTTTAGATCGCGTGTATCGGCGGG
>Ga0208373_1004007_pt1 | contig 13777 bp, 26 predicted proteins | sample RifOxyC2_FD_184036 | JGI IMG/M metagenome (GOLD analysis project Ga0208373, IMG submission 184036) | Soil microbial communities from Rifle, Colorado - Rifle Oxygen_injection C2 (SPAdes) | ecosystem: Environmental > Terrestrial > Deep subsurface > Rock core/Sediment | place: Rifle, Colorado...
ACTTGTTAGGTCAAAAATGAAAAGTATTCAGAGAAAACCATATCTGATAAAATCTTTTTTTATTGGTAGTTATGTCATATAAGTAACCGAATTATCTATACAATAGATAATAATCCTATTTTTCTCTTCAGCCCTACGCGCTAATGATTATTTAATAGATAATCTCCAGTCACCATAATCCATATAAACCATATTCTCTGCACGATTTTATGGCAAATAAACTGCTTGCTTGGATTCTTCCTGAAGATGAACAGTTAGCCGGATGGGTTGTAAATAACATGACAGGTCTTGGAAGACTCGAAGAATGGGTTCAGGAAGTTGAATACAAAAGAACTCCCTTAGCCGAAGTTTTTAAAAGAAATAATCCTCTGGTAAATTTCGAATCCTTAGTTAGAGAAGACTCTTCAAGAACAAAAATGATTTTATATGAAACAACTAAAAATTACAATGAAGGAATAGATGAGCTTTCAGAAAAATATCCAATAACATTAAGTTTCATATGGGAAATGTATCGCGAAACAAGCGGAATAGCGCGAGGATTAAATGACTTTGGACTATTAGAAAAAGAAGGTGACAGAAATTTCGGATTTCACTATGCACTAACAATGATGGACCAAACTAGAGCAGCAAAACAATTAGTTCCATCATTCAAGACATTTGATATAAAAAATCAAATTCAATTAATAGACTACGAACCCGAATTCCTTCTAGGAATAGGAAGATATACTTTCCAAGATTCAAAAGGAAAAGTAAGAACATCTCTCTGGGACCTAAGAGAAAAAGACATTCCAAAATTTAGTTATATCTGCTGATAATTCATTTAGCTGAAAAGTTCTTTTTTCAAATCTTCCGGAATTTTACTATTATTATCCCCAGTAATAACATACTCTTCTTTTAATGTAAAAATATGCACTGGCTTAATCCCCTTTCCTTTTAACTTCTGTTGTTTTAGTCTATTAAAAATTAGTTTTATTAAATCATACAAAACTGCACTCGCAACTCCTCCAGTAATACTAATGATGAACTCAGTCATAAGAGAACCTTTCTTTGCTCTCAACTCAAATGAAATATCGCCTTTGGAAGTATACTCATATAATTTATCAGTAAAACTGCTTGCATCATCAACACCCCATTCCGCAATAACTTTTACTCGAAAGGGTTCATTTTCAAGAACATATCTCTCTTTTTGCATACAGAATAGAGAAAATGATTACTTTTATATTTTTCTTAGTAAGTTATCCAAAGTAAGCTTTTGCGCTTTCTAATCCTGCTTTAGCATTCTTCAAATAATCTTGTTCCATCTTCTTATAAGAATCTGCATATGTCTTAGACACAGATGGGGGAACTTTTTCCATTGCCTTATCAAAATGACGCAACTTAACAACTGTCGCGTCTTTATTTTCTCTTAAGGCTAACATTGCAGCTTCTCTACAAAGACTTTCTATATCTGCCCCAGTATATCCATCAAGATCCTGAGATAACTTTTCCAAGTCTATTTCTTTATCTAACGGAATATTTTTAGTATGTATTTTTAAAATAGACAATAATCCTTCTCTGTCTGGAACGGGGACAAGAACAAGTCTATCAAATCTTCCAGGTCTAAGTAATGCGGGGTCCAACATGTCGGGTCTATTCGTTGCAGCAATAACTAAAACATTCTTTAACTCCTCAAGCCCGTCCATTTCAGTAAGTAAAGAATTTAATAAAGATTCATTGGATTCTGCATAAGAACCTATCCCCGAACTTCTTCTCCTCGCAAAACTATCTATCTCATCGAAGAAGATAACACATGGTGCCACTTCCCTTGCCCTTTGAAACATCTTTCTCAATCTTTCAGTTTCCTTGCCTACAATTCCTTCCTTCTGCAATTCAGGACCATTAACTTGAATAAAGTTAGCTTCGCTTTCTTTCGCAACTGCCTTTGCTAATAATGTCTTTCCAGTTCCTGGAGGGCCATACAAAAGAACACCCTTAGGTGCTCTAATACCCATCCTCTTAAAACCTTCTGGGAATTTCATAGGCCATTCAATAACTTCCTTAAGATCTCTTTTAACTAATTCTATTCCTCCAATATCTTCCCATCTCGTGTTGGGGGTTTCAACTGCTACTTCTCTCAAAGCAGAAGGTCTGACAAACTTAAGAGCCTCCTCAAAATCATCCATTCTAATTATCATTTTATCAAGAACTTCTTTTGGAATAGATTCTTTTTCTTCTAATTTAAGTGAAGGTAATACTTTCCTAAGAACACTCATTGCAGCTTCCTTCGCCAAAGCGGCTAAGTCTGCGCCCACAAATCCATGAGTCTTTCCTGCAAGCTCAATAAGATTAACATCTTTTGCAAGAGGCATGTTCCTCGTATGAATCTTTAATATTTCTAATCTACCAACTTTATTTGGCACATTTATCTCAACTTCTCGATCAAATCTTCCAGGTCTTCTTAACGCAGCGTCTATTGAATTAACCCTATTTGTTGCACCAATAACAACAACTTTTCCTCTGCTCTTTAGTCCATCCATCATCGTCAAAAGCTGAGAAACAACTCTTCTTTCTACTTCTCCAGAATGGATATTACTTTCTCTGCTTGGAGCGATTGCATCTATCTCATCGAAGAAAATAATAGAGGGTGCGTTTTTCTCAGCATCATCAAATATCTTTTTTATATTCTTTTCGCTTTCTCCATAAAATTTATCAAAAATTTCAGGCCCACTTACCGAAATAAAATGTGCTGCAGACTCATTTGCAACTGCCTTTGCAAGCATTGTCTTTCCAGTTCCCGGAGGCCCATGTAACAATACACCTTTAGGAGGTTCAATTCCCAATTTATCAAATATCTCTGGATGCTTCAATGGTAGCTCAACCATTTCTCTTATCTTTTTAACTTCCTCACTCAAACCTCCAATATCCTCATACATAATCTGGGGGACTTTTCTTCCTTCCTCTGTCATCTCGACTGCCTTTGGATTCAATATTATTTCAGTATCCTCGGAAATAATGCATGGCTGTTTTGGCTCTGTAGAAACGATCATAAACTTTAAAGGTTGCTGACTAAACATTGGCAATCCCCCACCACTTAAAGCACCAAATAACTCATTCATATCTGCCCCAAACATATCTGAAAAGGGATCCCCTCCAAGCATATCTCTTTTTTTATGAACACTCCCAAGAGAAATAATATCTCCTTTTGTAACTGCTCTTCCCAGAAGCGCTTGTTTGATCATCTCCGGATCTCCCTGAACAACAATTCCCTGCTGCGCAGGAGCAATAGAGACCCTTTCAGCCAACCTCGCATTTGCTTTTCTAACCATTACTGCTTCTCCAACAGTAGCCTTAGCATTTTTTCTAATCAAACCGTCAATTCTAATTATTCCTTCCCCTACATCTGCCGGATATGCTCTATCAACAATTGCAACAGTTTCATTAGTTCCCTTTATGGAAATAATATCTCCCCTATTCAATCCAAGAACTTTCATCAGCTGCGGGTCAATTCTCGCAATCCCCTTATATGCATCGTCCTGCAATGCCTCCACAACCTTCAATCTAACTTCCTTTATCTCTCTGATTTCCTTCTTCTCCTCTTTCTTCTCTTCCTTCCTATTATTATCTTTGTTATCTTTCATATTATTTTCTTCCTCTTTTTTCATCTTTTCTCCTGCCTCCTTAACCTTTTTAATGCAATTCTATGGACATCATTCGGATTTAAATCTTCATGTGCTTCATTATCCATATCCTCATCCTCCTCTTCCTCATTGAAAAAATCAACCCTTAATCTCCCGAAATCTTCAAAACATAATCTCACCATATTGTCAAAATGCCTTTTCATATTGTTCATTTCACTCTCCTGAGAATGCATAAATTCAACAATCTCCTTTGGAATACTTATTGCGTGGCTATTTCCAACCATTCTAAGCTTAACAGAAAAAGTTCTTCCCTTCAAATCTTTAAAATGCTCTAATTTGCTCTTATCTTCCGGATGAATTATCTTATTCCCACACTTTGGACATTCCACCGCCCTCACTTTAATGCCATCTTTGGCAATTTCAATTCTTGCCATCGGAACATTGCATTTCCTGCATGAAATATTGGTATCAAAAATGTCGTCCATATTATTTATTTGTGTTTTGTGTCTATCCTTTGTGTTTATTTCGTGTATACACATAAAGTATATACTATTTAAATCTTTCGGCAATTGAGGCTTTGCACAATAACTAGTTCTCTTGTTGTGCAACCATTGTTTTTGCACAATTTAAAAAATCCACGTCGATTTTACTAAGAAAAATCTCCTGAATTATTACGCAAATATTATGACAAAGTATCTTGCATAGAATCTCATTATCTTGAGATATATCTTTTTTGGAATTAATGAAATCTCCAAAACGTTGTTTAATCATAAAGAACCCAGATTCTGCATTGCTTCTGAGATGATAGTTTTTCATAAATTCTTCGTTGTTATATTTAAAATACTTGAACATCTTATGCCATGCTCTAGAGCCTTTTGCGTTCCCTGTGGCGTTCTTTTTGAATGGAATGAACGGAGAAATACCTAATTGGTCTGCAAATTCCATATTTTCACGAGAGCTATAACCTAAATCTGCTGAAACTTCTTTAACATCGAAATTATCTGCGGTTCTCTGTAATAATTCTTTAAAATAAGGAGAATCGTTCTTAGTTCCTTCAGTTATGATACAAGTAGAAATTATGTTACTTTGAACTCCATAAATACAATGTGCTTTTCTATATTGTCTATGTTTGCTAAATTCTTGTCTTATTCTACTCCATCTATCTAGGTATTTTCTCTCTGAAAAACCAGTTGAATCCACTGCAAACTTAGTTTCTAGCTGTGCTAATGGCATTGCAGAGAGTTCTATGAGGTTTTTTAGGAAGTATTTGACTCTTGGATTATTAAAATAGTTTAATACAGAGTTAAAATGAGGCACTGAATTAAGATATTTTCTTCTTTGACACAATTCTATATCTGAAATTAGTCTTCTTGAGCTTGTTCCAAGATAAACCTTAAGGCACATGCAGAATACCATGTGAGAGAATGACTTTGGTCTTCTTCCATTGAACGTGAACTTATCTTCATCTATCATATTGCATAAGTCATCTAGTAGCCTTAGAAACATAATTTTCTCTCTAGCCTGACTGTCATTGTATGCTCTCCAGTTGAATGGCTTTACTACAATCTCTGCACACTCATCTAGTGTTCTTTGTTCTTTTTGTTTTGTCTTTAGTATTCTCATGTTATTTTTCTCCTATGAATATGAATCCCCTCAGCCCATAAATGAGGGGAAAGGCAACCTCATAAATTTGCCTTGCGTAGTGCTTAATATATAGTCTAAGCATTAGTATATTCCAATAATTGAGGTATTTAAATGTATCTTTTTTACCTAATATTTAGTCTATTTAAAATAATAAAAGGAAAGATTTATATAATCTATAGACTATATTTTATTATAAATAAATATAATTATAGACTAAAAAATGCAAGACAAAATTCAGAAAGCAATTGGTGAAGCAATAGAAGCAATAAGTGATGGGCAAGAAGAACTATCAGAGATTAAGAAAGTTGTTTATGATAAAAAAAATTCTCAGTCTTCGATTAAGATTCCAAAGTCACTTGCACTAAAATCTGGAATTGATGAGGATTCAGAATTTATTATATTAGTCAATCCAAAAGAGGAAACAATAAAAAATATCAAATCTAAGATAATTATATTCAAAAAAGAGGTAGAAGATGGTGAAAGAAAAAAAAGTTCTTAATGCAAAACAAAGGGAAATACTCAGAGTTTTACATAAAAAGGGGGGGGCAATGACTACACGAGAAATATCTGAAGTAACAGGATTCTCATATAAAACAGTTATTAAGTATCTTAATGAATTAGAAGAACTTGAAATCGTAACAAGGAGACCACATGGCAAATCAAAAAAATCTTAAAACAAAATGCGAAAGGCTTACAGTATCTCAATGGAAAAAGTTGCCAAAGACAAGTCCTCTAAAAAATGCATGTAAACCACTAAGGTCTCCAAGAGGACCAACCGTAAGATGGGATATCAATTACTCTAGACTTTTTGGAAAGAAGGTCGGAAGAAAGTAGTAGTATTGGTAGAAAGGATTAAAAAACGGCGAAACTTAAATCTTTCATGCAAAATGAGGATTACCCTTTAGAAGTTTCTGAAGAAATGATTAAAGAGTGTATAACTGATTTATACATTAATCCAAAAAAATCTATTGTTAAATGGTCTAAAATAACAAATCAAACTGCACAAGGTAAATTTGCATACCCTAGTCAACATTTAGCTTCTTTAATTACCAAAATGAAGGGAGGAGGTAGTGCTGCCCGTGGAGATGATTTATCTGATGGTTCCGAAGTTAAATCATGTAGCAGAGCAGACCAATTAAACGAATGTAAGAAATGTGGATTTAATGTTTTAACTTGGCAGAATAAATGTCCTTCTTGTGGTTCTTCTGAAATAAGAACAGATACAAGTTCTCATTGGATTTTTCCAATAACCTCAGATTCCGAATTTGAATTATTATTAAATAAAATACCTAGAATAATCCTAATTTTGTTTGATAAAGAAGATATAGCTAAAGATAATGTAAGAATTAGAGCATGGATAATAAATCCTAAAGAAAAACATGTTATAAACTTCTTTACAGATTATTATATAAATAATTACAAAAAGAAAATATCTGAAGGTAAAGACCCCGCACCTTGTAACTTTCATCCTTTAAAATATGATTTTTATCTTATGAAACCAAAATTAATTTTTCATGCTGAAATAATAGATAATGAAGTAAAAATAGTATTTTGGGATTTAGATAAACCTCAAGAACAACCCATAATTTCTAGTTTATTATCAAAAGAGAAATTAATAGAAATATATGGAGAATCAGTAGCAAAATTGAAGAAAGAAGATATAGTAAGAAAGTACCCCTTTATTCCAGATAAATATTTTAATCTTTTAGAGATAAAAGAAAAGAAATTAAAATCTTATAAAAATAAGTATTTTAGAAGGTAGTTAAATTATCATTTCTTAAGATTATCTAATCTTCTTTTGGCATAATCACAATATTTTTTATCAACTTCTATCCCTATAAACTTTCTATTTAATCTTTTAGAAGCAATAGCTGTAGTTCCAGAACCTAAGAAAGGGTCTAATACAATCATATCTTCATTACTACTTGCCTTGATTAATCGTTCTATTAAAGGAGTTGGTTTTTGTGTTGAGTGTTCTCTTTCTTCTTTATAAAAATCAATATCTCTCCAAACATCAGTAACTCCCATCTCTGGATTAAAGACAAAATTAACCTCTGAATAATCCATTTTGAATTGTAAAACTTCTTGTAATCTTTCCCATAACTCTCTAGTTGGAATAGCCGCTAAAATGTTCTCCCCAGTATATAACGACCAAACTCCTCCCCCGTTAGATTTCATGCCCAACTTTTCATTTATTTCTTTAGCTGTAAGTCCTACCTGTTTTTGTCTTTCTTTTAAGAATTTTTTAACATTTGGTTGATTATTTTTAACAAAGAAGAACATACTTTCAGTAGTAGTGGGAAACATTTTATAATTCCTTGTTGCTCTCCCACTAATAGACCTTAATCCTTTATCTACTAATGTTTGTTGTCTAAACACAAATCCATACTTTTCAGCTATCGGCAATATTTTAGACAACATCTTTACATAACCAAATAACCAAAAAGAAGAATTTGACTTTGCAACTCTTGAAAGTTCTTTTATCCATTTTTCAACCCACACTAAATAATCTTCTTCAGTTCTCCACATAAAATCCCATTCTTCATTTATTGTTTTAAAATATGGAGGGTCTGCAATTATCAAGTCTACTGATTTTTCAGGAATTTGGGGAAGGACATTTAAGCAGTCATCACAAATAACCTTATTAATAAATTTGCTTTCAAACTCTTTTTTTTCCATGGTTGCTATTCGCTTAGATAAATGAACCGTTTTAAATACTTTTACCTGTTTAACTTCTCCATAGATTTTTGTAGTTTTGTTTAATTTACATTTCTTTATCGGACCCATACTATATTTAGGTGCCCGAAATATATAAACCTTTCGGTGCCCTAAAATAAACCGAAAAGTATTAATATTAAAGTAATATTAATCTAATATGACTAAAATACAGAATAATGGAAAGCAGTATACCGTAACAATCTCACCCGAACATATAGAAAGAATGGGCTGGAAAAAAGGAACAAATGTATATATTGCAAAAGACCCAGATAGAAATATTTTGTATATAGAAGAATTGCCTAAAAAAAATGATAAGAAAAAATAATGAATATATGGTAATTGATAGGTTTAAGTTTTGGCTTTATATAATTGGATTTAGCTTATGTTCTATGCTTATCGGTGTTGCTCTTGTCCGAATCTAAAAGTAATTAAAGTATTCTATGCCTATTTTTAGATGGGATTTTGGAAGAAGGTCGGGCAATATTGGGCGTTTATACTTTCGATTATTTTAATTGGGATAATAACTTATTACTCTGTTTTTTATCCAAATATATCAAAGTGGTGGTTTATTGGGATAATAGCAATATCAACTATCGCTTCTTTTATTGATAAAATAAAAAATGATGGAGATTTTGAATCAGTCATTGATAATCTAAAAATAAATTTAAATAAAAATGGTGCTTCTATTGTTGAGAGAAATAAAATTTTAGATAAACAAATAAAAATAACTAAAGAATGGAATGAGAAGAAAGAGGTTTCATTAAATCTATTAAACAGACTTATTAACAAGGGGCTAATAGACCGAGAGGAAATTAACAAACCTTTTGACAATTCAGAGATATTTGCGCTATATTGTTTTCCCACTACCCATCAGATAAAACGGGATAATCAAGTAGTTCATCATATAGGAAATAGAATTTATCCAGAATTTTTACAAAGTTTAGGTTTTATTAGATTACATGGGATTGGTTTATTTTATGTAATTTCAAAAGAAAGATTGGCAAAAGAACTTCAGAGCACATTTGAATTAAAAAGATATATTTTAGACAAAGTAAATGAAATAATAAAAAGAGAATGGGCTGAATATTTAGACAGCATAAAGAATAATCGTTCAAAATATGTTAGGTCTAAATATCAACAAATCTCGAGTTTGGACTATAAAGATGTTCTAAAATTTAATATATTATTAATGAATACAGATATAAGCGAAAATAATATTGGTTATTTGAATAACAAAAGAGCATTTAGTAACGAATTTAATAATTATCTAAAACAGCAAGTCGATTTAAATAAAATAAATATTGAAAAAAGTGTAAAGGGCAAAATAATTAACTTTGTTAATTCTATTTCTTTTGAGTTATTTTTCTTTGAAGAAAAAAAGGCAGATTTGGATAAACTGAAAAAGGAAGAACAACAAATAAAAAATAATCTAAAAATAGATAAATGGGCAGACTATTTAAATAAAAATGATAGTGATATAGCTATTGAGATTTCTAAAGCGGGATTTTTACAGATAAAATCTTTGGAATACGCCAGATTATTAAAACAGCGAGTTAAAGAATATACTGAAGCGTTAAGAGAATTAAGAATTAGTTATTAGTTTCTTTATCTTCTTCAATAGTTATCTTATTATTCTTAGTAGTAATTTTAATCTCTTTATCAATCAAACCAGATTCTTCAGCTACTGCTTTTGGTAGAGGGGCACGATATTTATAATATTCAGTTTTACCTACCGTCTTATCGTAAGTCTTTATAATTTTCATTAAATAATTAGGTGCCCTAAGTATTTAAGTTTGACTATGTTTATAATTCTTATTACCTTCTTATCTTCCCACTAATCTCCTCGATTATAATAACAAACCTGGGGGAAAATCCCCAAGTCTAACTCTGAAGTACTTCAGGGTTATAGCTTTCGAGAATTGCTCCTCTACGGCTAACTTTTTTTGATTTCTTATCTTTTTCACACTTTGGGCAAAATAAACCTGTAAATTTCATTCCCCTGGGCAGAGTTTTCATTCCATAAGAAGTTATATCTCCTAAAAAGTCTTTACAGCTATCACATAAGATTAGCTTACTTCTTCTCATTTTTCCTCTTCAATTCCAACTTTTTAAGCTGTTTTTTCATTTGTTTGACATCTTTTATTGAATCTTTAATATCTTTCTTCGATTCAGCTATCTGTTGAGATAAGGTCAAAGGTTTAGGTATTTTGGGCTTTTTTCTATAGGGATTATCAAAGAAAGTATGAGTTCTAAAGAATTCTAATGAATCTTCTGTTTTCTTTTTGAATGGAGAGTATCCATGTTCTTTTTCAAATTCATTAGCTTCGTCTATCTCTTCCCAATCGCTATTGCTCATCCATGTGTCTTTTGTCATATTAACTATTCCTTATTCCCTCTATTTCTGCTTCAATCCTAGCAATTCCTACTTTCAAATAATTTCTTCTATTTACTAAATACATCTTATTTCTGTCTCTCTTTCTTTTTTCTTCTTGTCTTAACATTGATTTATAGATTCTGGACAATTCTCTAAGTTTACTAATAAGTTCTTTTTTTACTATTTCTTCATCTGTCATGCTTTGTTTTTTCATGTAAATTTAAACACTCCTATCATTGTTAAAAATAACCAGAGAGCAATGCCTAAAGATATAGAAGCACCAATTTTAAATAAAGCATCTTGTAGTCTTGTCATCGTTTTCCTTCTTTCATCTGAAATTTTAGTTTTTTCTTTTGTCTCATTTAAAATACTCCAATAATCCTTAGGATTATTATGAAGATTAAGATATAACCAATCCATTTCAAAATTGTGTCTATTGTTTTTTGTTTCATCTTATATTTAACACCTTTATTCCTACATTTTTCAATGCGTGGTTAATATCTTTGTATCTTCTCCATTTGCCTTCTTTTAGCCAGATTTTGAAGATTAATTTTCTTCCAAAGTAAAACATCAAATGATTTTCAATGAATTCGATTCTATCCGCTCCAATTAAATGAGGTAATTCGAATTTCTTTTCATTATAATCTCTGAACCAAATAGTCATGCAATCGCTTTGGATTATATTTTTTGATATCATTTTAGCTTACCCCAAAATTTTGATAAAAGTAAAAAAATAATTGCAAAATAAATAACTGAAAATACTATAAAAATTCTATCTCCTTTTAACCCAACTAAAAGCAATAAGACTCCTAGTGCTGTATTTGAAACAACTCTAACTATAAATTCCCATTTTTTCATTGTATTTCTTAATATCATTTATTCCTCCTTAGATAATTAATTAGAGACAAATCCCAAAATGCCTTAAATATTGCAAAGACTCCTAGAGAAATAAAAAACCAGTTAATAAAAATGTCTCCTTTTGCCATAATAAACCCTGCTAGTCCTAAACAAATTACAAATATTCCATAAAATATCCAGAACCAATCAATTTTCTCTCTCATTTTTCACCTCTTTTTAGATTTCTTATTGAAACATACACAAGAAGACCATAGCCTACCATTAAAAAATAGTCTCCTAAATTATTTTTAACAAAGGTTAAAATTATTCCGATTAATAAGAAAACTAAGACTAACAATTCTATTTTGAAATACCTCTTATATACCATTTTATCTTTTCAATGCTCTCCTTAATTCTTTCATCTCTTTATTAATAGCATGAATATGTACTTTTGAAGAAGTCAGTTTGTTATAATGGTCTTTTAATATTTCTTTCTTTGCCCTTAGACTCTTTAGGATTCTGTCCTGTTTTTGTGATTTATCCAGCTTTTCGAACTGAACTTTGAGCTTTTCTGCACCTATTCTTTCAACTTTCATTAGTTTATACCTTACAAAATCAACTTCTCGAATTAAATCCCTTAATTCTTCTTCATCTTTGACAAATTTGACTAACATAAAATTAAGTGCTTAAATTAGTATATAAGGAATACTGACAAAAAACGACATTAATCTGAATAGTTAATTATTAGCTTATTTCCAAACTCTGTTAACTTCCACATTCCTTCTTTGGTCTTATAGACATAACCACATCTTTCTAATTCTTCAATTATTCTATATGCCTGTCTTTCATAGATTCCTTTATTTCCTTTTCTCTTTAGTTTCTTTCCAAACATGTAAGTCGATAGTTTAACATTATTCTTTTCAGCTAAGTATATTTCTTTAAGCATTATCTTTTCATTCTCGTACAAACCACCTATGAATCTCTTTTTTACCATTAAAAAGATTGCAATAGCTGAGGAAGCAATAAATAATAGGTAACCAATTGGACTAGATTCTGTTCTATAAACCTCAGACCAATCTTGATAAGCTGAAAATGGTCTTGCTCCAGGCATTACAAATACATAATAACACAGCCAGATAGCTAGGAGTAGAATTATTATTCCTTCAACATTTTGTCCTATAGAATAGTTTCTGACATTGAGCTTTTTGTTGGTTTTCATATAAATAAGGACATTATTCGGTTTAAAAGTCTTTAGTAACTTTAATGGGGATTATACGTATACCTTAGCCTCAAATTTCTTAAGTTTATTATTTCTAGTGTAAAAGTTTGATTTAATAGTATAATGTCTTGTTTCTGAAAAATCATCCGTCTTAAACTCTTTTGCAGGGATTATGTATAATTTAGTTGGGTCTTCTTTTTTTCCCTTACCAAAAACGACCAAATAAAGATGAGTTGCAACAAGCTTACCACTTCTTGAAACTTCTGTTTCAAATAAATCAGGTATCTTATTATCTTTGCTTTCTGTTCCCTTTACCTCAATAGCTCTAATCTCTTTTTCATCCTCTTTACCTTCAGAGAAGCTTAAAACATCAAATCCCTTAAAACCCTTCTTTGTTTGCATATCAACACATTCTCTTCCTTGAGAATGTTCGTAAGAAATAACAAAACTCACTGCTTTTCCTGATACACTTTCCTCTCTTTTAATCATCTTTTCAATTTTCTGCCTTTCTCGTTTTTGCTTTTCTTTTTTAGTTAATGTCATTTTGATAAACTCAGGAATATATCATAATAATCTTTCAAGATTTCCTCATATTTCTTTCTAGTAGATAGTATAAAGTAAACCATCATAGCAGTTCTCTTGTTCCCATCAATGAATGGATGCCCTCTTAAAATCTCTTTAGCTATCAAATAAGGGTCATCTAGAGAGACAGCATAATCCAAATTTGACCTATTTCCACCAAGTCCATAAGGCGTATTAAACTCCTTTCCTAGTTTCTCATTAATTTCAATAATTTTATCTATTTTCATTATAATTTTAGATATTGGAAGTTTAATAAGATTGTGTCAGTTCTACTTTACAAGAGAGATTATTATTTGAATAATACCTATTAGAGTAAGAATGATTGTTAATGCCATAATCCATCTATTTGTTGATTTTTGTTTCAGACCATTTAGAAATTCTATTCCTTTTGAAGTTATTTTATATGCACCGACAGGTATCTCCTCGCCTTCTTTATTACGAAGACTACTACCATATTTTTTAATTTCTATTAGCCCATTGTCCATAAGAGTCTGCACAACTTTTTGATTGTATTCTCCGAAATCATCCCATCTAGTTGTAGAAATCATGTCTTCTGGGAATATCCGTTCTAGAAATTTTAGGAATTTCAAAGCAAATTTTCTTGATTTATCCATTATCTTCAAGAATGTTATCATGTATAAAAATCTTTGGCAGAGATGGGCTACATCCCAAATAGCAATTAGTCTTTAATTGCTAGGTTTATCAAACAAAATTTTAGCATATCTGCATCAAATAATTCTTATTCGATGATAATCTTACCTTAAATTTATCTATATTTCAGATAGC
>Ga0208373_1004008_pt1 | contig 13773 bp, 8 predicted proteins | sample RifOxyC2_FD_184036 | JGI IMG/M metagenome (GOLD analysis project Ga0208373, IMG submission 184036) | Soil microbial communities from Rifle, Colorado - Rifle Oxygen_injection C2 (SPAdes) | ecosystem: Environmental > Terrestrial > Deep subsurface > Rock core/Sediment | place: Rifle, Colorado...
AAGTTTCGAAATAGTGGGGATGAAATGAAGCATTATCCAGAGCAAAGCGATATCCGAGTAAGTGATAATAACGAATCGCTTCATGAATACGGGAATTCATTTTGATCGATGCCGAGAGTTCGAAGACAAATTTTTCTTTGGGAAGGGTACGGAGTATATCGGTCAGGAGCAGCGGTCCATCGGTATTGATAAATGCCGGAAGCTCTCCAAATGCCGAGGATGAACCGATTTGATTGAGCAAATTGACCAGTACCGATGCTGTAGCATGACGGGGATCATCGATGACGCATTCGCCATACGTATTACGGTAAAAGAATTCGTAACCTATAATATTTTCTGCACGGTCTAAAATCGGCTGCCGTGCAAGATGAAGATTATCATTCATAAATGTTGCTTTATATTTTAATATCTTAAGTGTAGCGTAAATTGAGTATGATTTCAAAAAACAATAGATGGAACTCCTATGCAAGAGCACAAAACAATTTATTTTAAAGAGTATACCCCAAGCCCCTACACCATAGAAACGTGTTCTCTCGAATTCATTATCGAAGAGTCTTCCACCCGTGTCGAAAACATTATGGAGATTAAACGGTGTGACCCCCATGCCAAAGAGCTGCGGCTCGATGGAGAGATGCTCGATTTGGAACTGTTGTGGGTGGATGATATCCTCTACAGTGAAGATATGTATACCAAAGAGGAGGGTGCAATTCGTATTCCCCTCGATAGCGATACCGCACGCATCCGTATCATCAATCGCATCTACCCCGATGAGAATACCGCCCTTGAGGGGCTTTACCGCTCCGGCGGAATCTGGTGTACCCAAAATGAGCCGGAAGGGTTTCGCCGTATCACCTATTTTATTGACCGCCCTGATGTGATGACCCGCTTTACGACCAAAATTATCGCGAGTAAAGAGAGATGTCCGGTATTGCTCAGTAACGGAAATTTGCGCGGTACGGCGACGTTGGAGAACGGTAAACACATGACATTATGGGAAGATCCTATCCCGAAACCGTGTTATCTCTTTGCCCTTGTTGCAGGGGATTTAGGTTCTATTACCGATACTTTTACGACGATGAGTGGAAAACAGGTCGATTTGGCGATCTATTGTGACCGAGGCAATGAAAACAAATGCCATCACGCGATGCGAAGTCTCAAAAAATCGATGGAGTGGGATGAATACACTTACGGACGCGAATACGATCTGGAAGTCTACAATATCGTTGCGGTGGACAGTTTTAACATGGGGGCAATGGAGAATAAAGGGCTTAATATTTTTAACTCCCATTATGTCCTCGCCGATGAAGAGACAGCTACGGACAGCGACTTTTTGGGGATTGAGAGTGTGATTGCCCATGAGTATTTTCACAACTGGACGGGGAATCGGATCACCTGCCGCAACTGGTTTGAACTGACACTCAAAGAGGGTCTTACCGTCTTTAGAGATCAATGTTTCAGTGCCGATATGAACTCTCCTTTGACACAGCGGCTTGATGATGTCCGTTCCTTGCGTGAGCGGCAGTATGTCGAGGATGCAGGACCGACCGCCCATCCGATCAAACCGGATCATTATATGGAGATCAACAACTTCTACACCGCCACTGTTTATGAAAAGGGTGCGGAAGTGATTCGGATGATGCACACCGTTTTAGGCACTGAGCGGTTCCGTCGAGCGATGGATCTTTACTTCGATACCTTTGATGGTGACGCGGTGGGGACGGAGGATTTTTTATGGGCGATGCAGAGCGAGAGTCCCGTCGATTTGACCCCGTTTAAACGGTGGTATTCGCAAGAGCGTACCCCGACGCTCCGTATTTCGAGCGAGTACTCTTCGGATTCGGCTGAACTGGTGTTGCGAATCGTCCAAAGCATTCCGAGAAATACCAAAAATCAAGAGCAGCTCCCTTATGCACTGCCGTTCAACATCGCTCTTTTATCCGAGAATGGAGAGGCGTTTGATCTGATAACGTCCGATATTATTCTACTCAACACTAAGACGTTATGGATAACGGAGGAGGTAACAGAAGTGAAGTTCAGTGCGATCTCCTCAGTTCCGAAGCTCTCCTTGAACCGTCATTTTAGCGCTCCGGTGATTATCGAGTGTGACGAAATTGACTATCCGTTTTTAATGGCGCATGATAGAGACGGATTTGTTCGCTTCGAAGCCGCCAACCGTTTCGCGATTGAGACGTTAGAGGCGATGATGGAAGGTTCAGAGGTGAATGAACGCTATATCGAGAGCTATGGGGCTTTGCTACGCGATAGCACCATGGATCCGATGTTCAAATCGCAAGTGTTGGAGCTTCCGAGTATTACGACGATGATGCAGCGTCAGGAGACGATCGATGTGAGTGCTATCGTAAAAGCGCAAGAGAGACTCAAGCAGGTATTGGCAAAGTGTTATTATGATGAACTTCAAGAGTCTATTTGTGCTTTGTACGCACCATCAAACACCGACATCGATGGTCTCAGTATCGGAAAACGTGCCCTCAAAAATCGACTGCTCGGGATTTTAGTGAGTTTAGGGAATGAATCGATCAGCCATCTCGCACAAGCCCATTACCATGAAGCACTTTCGATGAGTGAGCGTTTGGCGGCATTAGATTTGTTAGAGAACTATGCTCCTGAATTAGCGGTGAGTGCATTGAATGATTTTTACATACGCTACAGCGATCAAACACTGGTGATGAACAAATATTTTAGTGTGCTAGCCTCATCCAGACGTGGGGGGACACTAGAGAGAGTTATCTCCCTCCAAGAAGATCCAGCCTACGATGTAAAAGTACCAAACCTCGTCCGCTCTTTGATCGGTTCCTTTGCCCGCAATCCGGTTGCGTTTTATAATGAAAGCGGAGATGGATTTAGATTTGTCGCCGATCAAGTAATTTTGATCGATGCCCTTAACCCCCAAATCGCTTCGGGGCTTGCAGGGGCATTTAAAAATTACGGGAGACTTTCAACGTTTCAAAAAGCGCAGATGGGTGGAGAATTGGAGCGGATTAAAAATCATCCAAACCTCTCCAATAATGTGTATGAGATTGTGAGCAAGATTTTGGAGGCTCATTGAGGCTTTTTCAGCTATCTAGGATAAAATGAAAGGAATATAAGAAAAAAATTAGGCATTAAATACCATGAAACGATTACTAACGTATACTATTTTAATTGTTGGCATTTTTTTGAGTATCGGTGCTTTTTGGTATTCAAATGAAAATATTCAAGAGAGAGAACGTCTCCGCTTTGAGACGGTAGCAAAACAAATAACTATCAAAGTAGAGGGGAGGATGAATGCGTACCGCGAGACCCTTTATGCAGGAGCAGGGCTGTTTGACTCTTCAGAGAATGTAACGAATGATGAATGGCACCGTTTTGTAAAAGCGCTGAAAATTGGTAAAAATTTCCCCGGAATACAAGGTTTGGGGTTTAGTCGAGTAATTCCACAAAATCAGATTAAAAACCCTTCAAAGAAACAAGAACTTTACACCTCCATCATTTATCTTGAACCTTGTGATGAGCGAAACCGTCGTGCTTTCGGATTTGATATGTTTTCCGAAGAGGTGCGTCGGGAGGCAATGCTCAGAGCTCTTTATACAGGTGAAGCAGCGGCAAGCGGCAAAGTGCAACTGGTTCAGGAAAACGACATTGATGTCCAAGCGGGTTTTTTGATGTATGTTCCCATTTATCACAAGGGGATGCCACTCGGCACAAGATCTGAACGTCTCTCTGCCCTCAAAGGGTTCGTATACGCTCCGTTTCGTGGAGATGACCTTATGCACGGCATATTGGGCAACCGATATAACGATATAGGGTTAGAGATTTACGATGGCGAGAAAAATAAGAGCAATCTGATTTTCGGCGGAAATCAGAAAGGCTCAATATCTGCAGCAATAGTGATCGAAAATAAGCTCGATATCGATGGGAGAGTATGGACTCTGTGTTATAGACCGTATCAAGGTTTTTTGAATGAGTCAGATACGAATGATCCATGGTTAATCCTTGCATTGGGACTTCTCCTCACTTTAGCTGTTTTTTTTATGATGCTTTCGATTCTTCGAACCAAAGAGAAGGCTCAGGATCTAGCAAAAAAAATGACCCTTAAACTCTCCCTTCAAAAAGAACGGATGGATAATATTTTTGAAAACAATGCGGCAGGGATTTTTGTCGTAGATCAAAACCAAAACATTATCACATGCAATCAACGGTTTTGTGAAATATTCGGTTATACCAAAGAAGAACTTATCGGTAAAAATGCCTCATTTATCCATATGAGTCAAGAGACCTATCTTGTTTTTGTTCCCCATTTTTTTAAAGCTAAAAGCGGGGAACGGGTTAAAGTTGAGTACACGTTCAAGGCAAAAAACGCTCAAGGGGTATTCTGCGAGTTTGTAGGGACGAAGATTGAGATAGAAAAGGATAATACAGGGGTTATTTGGAGCGTATTGGATATCACCGATCGCAAACATGTGGAAGAAGAACTTCGAAGCAGTGAAGAAAAATTTCGCAGTATGTTTACGATGCAAGATGCTCCGATGCTTTTGATAGATCCTGATAATGGTGCTATTTTGGATGCCAATCATGCTGCAGAGAGGTTTTACGGCTATTCGGCAGATGAGATGTTAACGATGACGATAGATGAGATCAACACGCTCAGCAAAGAAGAGGTAAAAAAAGAGATGGAGTTGGCTTTATCGGAAAAAAGAAACTTTTTCGTATTTAAACATAAACTGAAAAGTGGAGAGATCAAAAGTGTCGAGGTACACTCTTCCCCGTTTATACTTACCAATAAGCGGGTTCTTTTTTCTATTATATTTGATATTACTAAAAGAGAAAAAGCGGAAGAAGAATTACTGGAAGCTTCCTCTCTTAACAAAGCATTGCTGGATAACAGTGCCGTCGGTATATTTTTAGCCTCTCAGGAACGGATCATTATTGAGACCAGTAAAAGAGCGTGTGAAATGTTCGGTTATCTCTCGGGAGAGCTGTTAGGGAAAAGTTTCAGACTTATACATGTATCAGAAGAATCGTTTGAAAGATTTCGAGACCAATATAAAAACCTATTGACAAAAGGGATGACCAATATCGAATATCCGTTTGTTAAAAAAAATGGAATCCAAATGTGGTGTATGGTGTCAGGAACACCGCTTGATGAATCGGATTTATCCAAGGGAATTATTTGGACACTGCAGGATATTACTGAACGGAAAATGGCCGAACAAGCGATAATAATTGCTAAAGAACAAGCCGAAGAGGCGAATATCGCTAAAAGCCGCTTTTTAGCCAACATGAGCCACGAAATACGAACCCCGATGAACGCTATTTTAGGACTGAGTCAACTAATGCTTGATGCCGATTTGAGTCCAAAAGAACACGATTTTCTATATAAAATTTACAGCTCTTCGAAAATGCTTTTGGGAATTATCAATGATATTCTTGATTATTCTAAAATTGAAGCGAATAAACTTGAACTTGAGCGTAAAAGTATTGATTTGGAAAATGTATTAGCACAATTGAGAATTTTGTTTACTCAAAGTGCTGTTGAACAGGGGTTAGAGCTCTATTTTTATATGAAAAACGATGTTCCTGTGGCTATTATAGGAGATGAGCTGCGGCTTGACCAAATTCTTACCAATCTTCTCAGTAATGCACTGAAATTTACCCATCATGGAACGGTTACCTTGAGTATCGAGTTAAAAGAACGGTACGAGAAGAGTGCCCTGATCGGATTTAGTCTTAGTGATACGGGTATCGGGTTAAACGATGAGGAGATTTCAAAACTCTTTCATCCTTTCAGCCAAGCCGATAGCTCAATGACCCGTAAATACGGGGGGACAGGGCTTGGATTGGCTATATCTAAAAAGCTGGTCAACGCGATGGGAGGAGATCTCATTGTGAAGAGTGTTAAAGGGGAGGGATCGACCTTTAGTTTTGATATTGAAGCTGAAGTAGTGTTGTGGGAACAAAACCATGCGAGTATCGAAGAGGAGGGGTATAAAATTTTGATTGTCGATGATCAGGAGATATCCCGTATTATACTGAGAGAAATGACAGAGAGTTTTGGATGCGAAACGGATGAAGCTTCCGGCGGCGAAGAGGCTATAAAAATGATTTTGAAAGCCGACGCTCAGGGGAGTGGGTATGATGTTGTTTTGATGGATTGGTACATGCCCGGGATGGATGGGAAAGAGGCAATCCGACAGCTCAATCAACTCGAACAAGAAGGTGTTTTAAAAACAAAAGTCCCCTCCGTCTTGATGGTGAGTGCTCATTCAAAAGAGGAGATACATATTGATGAAGTGGAGGTGGAAGCCTTTTTGGCAAAACCGGTTACCAGCTCAACCTTATTTGATGCTCTCGCTTCGGTCAAAAATGGCATACATCACATTCTGAATACAAAAGAAACACACTATCTGCCTGATCTGAGCGGGGTAAATGTTCTTTTGGTTGAAGATAATGAACTCAATCAAGAAGTTGCAACTCTGATGCTCAAAAAAGTGGGTATTGAAGCTAAAACAGCGCAAAACGGCAAAGAAGCTGTCTCTCTTTTCTTAGCGAATCCCGATTATTTTCATATCATATTGATGGATTTGCAAATGCCGATTATGAGCGGATACGAAGCGACTGCACTCATTCGTGAACACGATACGAAAATTCCGATTATTGCGTTGACTGCAGCTGCAATGGTGGAAGATCGAGAAAAAGTGCTCGACGCGGGGATGAACGACCATTTGAGCAAACCGATTGATACGGATGAACTGTATAAAAGGATTGCGCATTGGTGTAATATTGCGGTAGCTGATTCCAAAAGAGTACCCCTCTTGGAAACTGCTCAAGATAACTCTATCTTCGATCTAGCGTATGCACTGGGCATGGTGAGCGGGAAAAAAGAGTTGCTTGACGCTCTCCTTTCTAAATTTCTTTCCCAGCTTGATGGAGAGTTCGGAGATATACCGAAACAGATAAAAAATTGTGATCCTGTAGCCGCTTCGTTGGTTCATGCTCTTAAAGGGGTAAGCGGAAATTTGGGTGCGAAGGTTCTCTCTTCCGTGTGCAGCCACATTGATACCCTTTTTAAAGAGGGAAAAGTAATTCCGGATGAAGAGGTTCACTGTTTTATCGACGCGGTTGAGGGGGTAAAAGATCAAATTAAAAGGGTAATAGGAGAAGAAAAACTCTCGACATATCCAGTGTCGAGCTTAACCCCCAAAGAGACTAAAAGTCTTTTCAAACAGATTCAAAAAGATCTCAAGTCTGGGAGTATGATACAATTTGATAGACAACAGCAGTTTATCGAAGGTGTCCGCAACTCTGTCGATCAAAAAGAGGTGATGATGTGGAGAGAGGCGATGGAAGAGTTTGATTATGATAGGGCGTTTGAGATAATGAGCAGATGGAAGCTATGAAAACCGTGACAATGAAACCTACTATTTTAATTGTGGACGATATGGCTGCTAATATTGCTATACTCTCTGAGCTTCTCCATACTGATTACAAAATAAAGGTCGCCAAAAGCGGTCAAAAAGCCTTGGAAATTGCAAAAGGGAATGAGAAACCGGATCTGATTCTTCTCGATGTCGAGATGCCGGAGATGAATGGATATGAGGTTTGTAAAGAGCTAAAAAATAATTCGCTCACCAATAACATACCGGTCATTTTTGTCACAGCGCGCAATGATGTTAAAGACGAAGAGTATGGGCTCAATCTTGGTGCGGTTGATTATATTTCCAAACCGTTTCACCCTACTATCGTTAAAATAAGGGTAAAAAATCATATAACGCTCAAACTAAAAAGTGATTGGCTTGAAGAGCTTTCGATGGTTGATGGATTAACCCATATCCCTAATCGACGTTTTTTTGATGAAGAGTATAAGAAAAAATGTAAAGAGACGATCAGAGATCATAATACAGTTGCTTTGTTGATGATTGACGTTGATTATTTTAAGCGTTATAACGACCATTACGGTCATGGCAAAGGGGATGAATGTTTGATAAAAATTGCGGGAGCACTCAAATCTACCTTAAAAAGACCCAATGATATGGTTGCCCGCTACGGGGGTGAAGAGTTTATTGTTATACTTCAGGGAATTGATAAAGAAGGAGCATATACAGTAGCGGAGAGTTTGATCGCGGCGGTGCGTGAGTTGGAGATTACACATGAATACTCCAGTATCGCAGATCATGTCACTATCAGTGTAGGAATGGCGTTTAAAGAGGCCGAATCCACCCTCTGCAAAGAAGATCTTCTGAAGATGGCGGATGACGCTCTCTATAGTGCGAAAGAGAGTGGAAGAAACAGGCTTGTTATTTAGTTATCAGCCTACTTAACGATGGTATTTCTTTAATAGACATTTTGCCATTGCAGTTTTTGAATAAGGTGTTCATAAACCTGCTGAACATTTTCACGTTCAGGTGAGCTTTTGTAGTCCATTTGCGCTCGCGCTATGCTAGTATTTCCCTCTTTGATCGTGATACGGATATACCCGTCAAAATCGGCTCCTAACGATCGGCTTTGTGGATTGGTGCAGTGAGCACTATGAACATATACCTCTACCGATACGGGAGACTCGGGATCATTTTTGATATTGTTCTTGAGCATTCCCCCTACATCATTAATTCGGAGTGATTGCGGAGGATATGCGATATAACTGGGCTCACTGATCTCCGTATAAATTTCCCGATCCATACATCCACCTAACACGAGCAGTAGTAAAAAGGGGACAAAAAATGGCATTACATCCCAGGAAAACGGGGAATATACCCCATTTTAGAGAGTTTGTAGTACCATCCCCATCCTATTTTAAGCCAGTGACCGATGATCGGCATAGGGATCAGAAGGGCTTTTTTATCGTCTCGATAGATGAATCCTGCGCCGTTACCCATATCCATGAGACAGAGGATATTAAGATGGTCTTGATAGGTTTTTTTATTCTCAAATTTTAGTCCATGCGCTATTGCACTGTTGTGAGCAGCGTTGCGTGCCATAACCTCGGCAATGTGCCCTTGCTTAGCCTTCCAGTCGGGGCCTTCAAGGGCGGCAGCATCGCCGATGGCATACCAATCCTCGATCCCTTCGATTTCACAGTAATTATTGATACGGATAAATCCGGCACTGTTTTGAGGAAGATCAGACTCAATGATCAGGGCTGATCCATTCCCAGCGGGGATAAACATGGTTAGATCGGATGAGAGGCGGCTATCGTCTTCAAAAATAACGCCAGTAGCTTCAAAGCGTTTAATCTTTTTTCCGTAATGGGTTTTGAAGTTGTTTCGCTTGAACATCATTTCTATTAAGGATAGTGCTTTTTTCCCCATTCGAGCACCCGGTTCCGGCATAGGGGCAAAAAATGTCATCTCAAAACGTTCCCGAATCCCAAGATTTTCAAAATAGTGATGGAGATTAAAGAAGAGCTCAAAACCGGGACCTCCGCGAACACCGCTGGGATCGTTGGGATTACCGCCGAAGCCGAATGCGATTTTACCGCTCCCTTTGGCGATGAGTGCGTCGATTTTTTCTTTGAGGAGTATTGATTGTTCCGGTACACCGCAGATGGAGAGGGTGTGCTCTAACCCTTCATGCTTCACTTTTGCCGCTCCAGTAGCAATCACGAGATGCTCAATTTCACGAATTCCGCTCTCTTCCAGTGTGATGGTTTTTTCAGCACCGCAGATGGCTACAACGCGTTCGACTGTGAGTTTGAAGCCATGCCGTGCGGCAATTTTATCGAGTGAAAACGCTACATCTTCAAATCGTGCAGTTTTTACAGGGATCCATATGGCGATAGGGTAGATGAAAACATAACTGCGTTCACTGATGAGCTCAACATCGAACCCCTCTTTTCGGTAGTAAATCGCTGCTTCGACTCCGGCAATTCCGCCTCCGATAATAGAAACTTTTTTCATTATTTTTCCTCGAAATATAAGTCTCATAAGTATTATTAAAAGAACTTATTATTATAAACCTTTGTTATCCATAGAGATTATAATATGATCGACGCTTAAAGTCAATAATAGTTTACGATTTTATCGTCAAGAAGTGAAAATAATACCTTGTTGGGCATAAAAATAATGTAAAGTTAAATAATATATTATATAGTATTATGATTGTAAATAAATTTGTCAAATAATAATTATTTATAATTTATTAGATAGATAGAGAAATAATCCTAAATAGGTAGATAATAAATTTCTGAATGTGTGAAAATATGTAACATCTGATCCTTTTATAAAAACTTTAGTTTAGATTACAATGTTAATTTTTAGGATGTGATATAATTGTGATATTAAGGTATTATAATCGGGTTTTATGGAATTCATTCAAGGAGAAAATATGGCAAGAGTAGTTGTCCTCGGTGGCGGTGTTGCTGGACATACCGCTGCAACGTTTGCGGCAGATTGGCTCGGAAAAGAACATGAGGTAGTTGTTGTTACCCCTAACTCAAAATGGAACTGGATCCCCTCAAATATTTGGGTCGGTGTCGGTCAAATGTCTAAAGAAGAGGTTACTTTTGACCTTGCTCCCGTCTACCAAAAAGCGGGGATCACATACAAACAAGCAAAAGCGGTAAGCCTCAACCCTGAGGGAAATGCTAGCAGCGACAAACCGTATGTTACTATCGAGTATACAGGTCAAGGCAAAGCGGGACAAAGCGAAGACGTAACGTATGATTATCTTATCAACGCAACGGGGCCTAAACTTAATTTTGCGGCTACTCCGGGTCTTGGTGATGCTAACGGTTTAGGTGAATTTACGGTTTCCGTTTGTACCGCTGACCACGCAGACCACGCGGCGCATGAGTTTGCAAAAACTATCGAAAAAATGAAAAAAGGGGAACGTCAAAAATTCCTTATCGGAACAGGTCACGGTATGTGTACATGTCAAGGTGCGGCGTTCGAGTATATCTTCAACATTGAACACGAACTTCGCAAAGCGGGTGTCCGTGATTTAGCCGATATCCAATGGATCTCTAACGAATCATTCCTCGGTGACTTCGGTATCGGCGGATTGCACATGAAACGCGGCGGATATGCGGCGTCTTCACGTCTTTTTGCAGAGTCATTGTATTCAGAGCGCGGTATCAAATGGTTGATCGGTGCTCACGTTAACAAAGTTGAAAAAGGGAAAGTTTCGTATGAACTTCTCGATGGTTCAATGGGTGAAGAGACATTTGACTTCTCAATGTTGATTCCACCGTTTGCCGGAGTAGGACTGAAAGCATACGATAAAGCGGGTGAAGATATCACGGCTACCGTATTTGCACCGAACGGCTTTATGAAAGTTGATGCAAAATACGATGCAGGTGCGTATGAGAACTGGAAAGCGTCTGACTGGCCTCGTACATATCAAAATCCAACATACAAAAATCTCTTCGCTGCAGGTATCGCGTTCGCTCCTCCGCATCCGATCTCTAAACCGATGAGTTCACCAAACGGTACTCAAATTTTCCCAACGCCTCCGCGTACAGGTATGCCAAGCGGTATTATCGGGAAAGCGGTTGCTCACAGTGTATGTGATTTGATCAAAAAAGGGCCGGATGCGCATTTGCATGAAGCGTCTATGGCAGAAATGGGTGCGGCGTGTGTTGCATCAGCAGGTAAAGGTCTATTCGACGGTACTGCTGCGGCATTGACCGTTTATCCTGTTGTACCGGATTTTGAAAAATATCCGGGTCTTGGACGTGATTTGGATTACACTTTCGGTGAAATCGGACTTGCAGGTCACTGGATCAAGCATATCCTTCACCACATGTTTATCTATAAAGCCAAGCTCAATCCGGGCTGGACTTTGATCCCTGAATAAGATAAAAGGAGAAAAAAACTATGAATGAAATTGAAAAATACGTTAAACCGTACGACGCTAACTTTACGACTATGGTACCGACAAATTTTGTCATTAAAATGCGTACATGCAAACTTTGGCAGCTTTTCCGCTTTATTATGATCAACATCAAAATGTTGATCGTTGTTCGCAAAAGCCACTAATCTAAAGCCCCTTTGCGGGGCTCTACCTCCTACGAAAGATTTTCCAAAATGATTAAAGAATTGATCACCTACCCTGATGAGCGGATTAAGTACGTCTCTGCCGATGTTCGGAAATTTGATGATGAGTTGTTTAGACTTTTAGAAAATATGACCGATACGATGGAACATTATCATCTTGATGCCATTGCAGCGATCCAAATCGCAGTACCGGCCTGTGCCATCATTATCAAGACCGAAAACGGTCTGCTGGAATTTATTAATCCCCGTATCCTTGTCGCCGACGGAGAAGTTATTGCTGAGGAGATAAGTGCCTATTATCCCGATTTTACGGCTACACTCAAACGTCATGACCGAATTAAAGTTGTTTATGAAAATAGATTCGGAGAGCTGCAGCATTTGGATACAGAGGGGGATTTTTCGCGGGTATTACAGCGAAAAATGGATATGCTCTTCGGCGGTACTCTCCTCGATAAGCTCAACAAAGAGGGGCGGAGAGAAGCCGAAAAAGTATTGGCAAAACAGGCTCAAGGAGCTGGATATGAGTTGGGTGAGTCCTGCCCAACGGTTTTTGTCCGCGATTATTTTAAACGGGGAGCCAAATATCTTTTGGCATTTGTTGCCCTCACTTTTATTCTCCCTTTCTTTGTCTCTCCGGAATTGCGAGAATGGATTTATAGGATTGATAAATTTGCCCTTATTCCCGTGCCGTTACTAATGATCGCCTATTATTTTTATGCTCAACATGAAGCGCGCCTCTATAAGCAGTGTACGAGCTGTCAGATCGGAAATATTATCGGAACAGTCATGATTTTGGCTTTTCAGCTGCTTATTGTCAGTTTAGGTGTTTTTCTCTGGGTAGCGCCAAATTAATGGTGCCGTTGCAAAGAAAATATGAAAAATACTGTATTTAAAACACTTTTTGAAGCAAGAGATATTTTATTTGCCGAAAAAGAGTCCATTTTAGAAGAGTGGGTGAATGAAGAGCAGTGTGCCGCTATTTTAGGTCGCCACGAGATCGACAGAGATATTTTTTTAGAATTGTATGCCGGAAATGTATTTGATTATTTTATGGGGGTAGTTTCCGGGCACATGGCTCTCGGAGATTGCCCTGTCATCGCCGAATTGATTGAGTATCTTAAAAACAAAGAGCTCCGAGCTGATGAGCTGTTTCTCCTCTGTACCCATTTCAAACGCTCTGTTCTCAATGCAACATACCGTTTGGGGATACATGATCAGGAAATTTTTGTTGCCATCAGCTATCTTTTCGATCAAAATTTTGCGGGTGTCTTAAAACTGTATACCGATACGATTTACCAAAAAGAGCAAGAAGCACTCAATGCGTCCAAAGCGAAAGAGTATTTTCTCTCTAATATGTCCCATGAGATACGGACACCGCTGAATGCTATTTTAGGCTTTGTATCCCTGCTTCGTGATGAGACGACCAACCCCCGTTATCAGCAATATCTCAATATTATCAGCAACAGCGGAGAAAGTCTTCTTCATATTATCAATGATATTCTCGATTTTTCTAAACTTCGCAGTGGCGAGTTTACCGTTGATCCGCAGCCGTTTAACGTCCATGATGAGATATCCCATACAATGGAACTTTTTGTTCCGGGTGCAAATTCTAAAAGTCTTACTCTGACCAGTTTTATCGATCCTACCATTGCGTATGAAATTGTTGCCGATGCGCTGCGCATAAAGCAGATCGTGGGGAATTTTTTAAGCAATGCGATCAAGTTCAGCCATCACGCGGGAGCTATTCATGTCGAAGCACGATGCGATGAAGGGATCCTTTCGC
>Ga0208373_1004010_pt1 | contig 13766 bp, 9 predicted proteins | sample RifOxyC2_FD_184036 | JGI IMG/M metagenome (GOLD analysis project Ga0208373, IMG submission 184036) | Soil microbial communities from Rifle, Colorado - Rifle Oxygen_injection C2 (SPAdes) | ecosystem: Environmental > Terrestrial > Deep subsurface > Rock core/Sediment | place: Rifle, Colorado...
AGCGGGCTGCCGATATGGGCGACATTTTAATTCCTGAATTAAACAGAATACAAAAAAAATATCCCAATGTCTTAGGATGTGTTCAAGGAAAGGGTTTAGTTGCCGGTATTCAGGTTGTAAAATCCGGAACAAAAGAACCCGACGGCAATACTGCTACTAAAATTAATCTTAAATGTTTGCAAAAAGGTTTGCTTATGTTTGCACCCGTAGGTATTGCAGGCGAGTGTTTAAAAATAGCCCCGCCCTTAACCATAACTGAAGATGCCATGACAGAATCTATTAAGATTTTCGAAGAAGCAATAGACGAAGTGCTTGGCAACGAAGCAAAATCCACTACAGACTAAGCCAATACCCGACAAAAGCACTAATGGGCATTTTGACGGGTAATAAATCAATAATATATTATTTTTTCTATTATCTTTACTCTTCAATACTTAAATTCTTTCTAATTAAGTGTCGTGCCCTCGGAATACCGAATACAAAAATTCCTATCCTTCTAACTTTGGAAAATCTTCATATCCAGCATACATAACATATCCAATATAATCAACAAATTTAACATACCCCACTCGATTTACATAAGGTAAAAACCCACTTTTTGTATAATTTTTTTTATTTAAATTTGTTATTAATCTATTTTCATTTATTATTTCTCCAAGATATTTGCCATTTTGATTGTAAATTTCATTTTCGTAAAACTAACCAATATGCTGTCCATCGTGTGTCCAAAGATTATCCCCATCCCTATAACCAAAAAACCTACCACTCCATGTCCATAACCATTTCATAGAATATTCCTCCATTTAAAATATTACAAATTATAATTTGACTTTATTGCTAACATATTTTTTTATTGCTGCTGTTTGCATTTCTTTCCAGCTTAAGTATTTTGTGTTATTTTTGATAAAATCATCCCATTTATCATCGGTTATATCTTCAAAATCTTTATTTGTTTCTACCGTATATCCACTTACTTTAAACAATTGGTCCAAAGAGTCAAACTTTGTATTTTCTTTCATAAATTTGTCGTTGAAAATTTCTGACATTGGAATTTTATGATTTCCTTCTATTGTTTTTAATTTCTTTCGCATATCATCAAATTTTTTTTCCAATTCATTTAATCCAGTAATTTTTATATTAAACATTTTAACCTCCGAATTTAATTAAGCGGGATATTGTATCCCGCTTAATTTTAATTTATCTATCTCCACATAAACTAGGATATTTTGCTCTGATGAATTGCTCAATTTCTTTACGCCCGCTTTGTTGTAAGTGTGGTGTATAATAAACTGCATATTTCCAATTAGAAATACTGCATTTACTTAACCAACACACCTTACGATCATGGTTATCTATCCGCGTTTTAACTGTTGAAGATTCACCTACATCAACAAGAGAAAAAGTATTATTACCATTTTTGCAAAGAATGGCATAAATACCAGATTCATCTGCCAAATTACTAGTTGAATCGTAAGGACCCTCAAATTCATAGTTGTATATTTTTATTGACATTTTTTTACCTCCTTTTTTAAATTTACTATTTCAGAAAAATAATATATAATAATTAAGAAAGTTAATTGAACTATTGTTAGCGCAGTAGATTTTTCAATTTAATCTTTCTATCGTAAAGGCCGATATGTCAGTATCGGCTTTTACTTTATTATTATCACTTTTCTATAACCGACCAAATAACATAATCATTTTTTCAATTTTTATTACTCAATTTAACAAAAATGCCAGATACCTTCTAATTAGGTTGCTGGCAAAAATAAGTAATATTTAAAAATTAAATATTTTACATAACAGCTACATCGAAATTTAAAAAGTATTTTTTTAACGACAATATATATAATTTGCTTTTACAGATATTTCCACTATTGGAGGACTCGAATCCCACAGGTTCTAACCTAACAGTTTAGCAAACTATCGCGCTTACCCTTTCCGCCAAACGCTTAAGAATAAATCTTTAAACATGTTATGGTGCAATTTTTATAAAAGAGTTTCAATATTTTTATGATTTTTCTTACATTTTTTCCGTTATAATCAAAATGTATCGTTTTCAAGATCACTTTATCTTTTAGGAATAAGCGTGTTATAATCTACTATTTTTCTAATACTATCCATTTGCAAATATTCATCATCTTTTCAACAATATATAATTAAACCTTGTATAATCAGAATTTGAAAAACTGGTAGGGGACTTACATGAAGTCTATTTGGGTTTTACCCAAAAATGAAAGTATCTTGCTCGTTTAGGATAAATTGTTTTCCCTTTACGAACTATATACCTGCAAAAGACTTCAATAACTCATGGACGAACTGTTTTCGTTTTCATTGCATTCTCCTCCTTCAACCCGGTTTCTACTCCAGTCGGGTCGATAGAGGTATAATAACTTTTTAAAAAGGACCCCGGGTAGAAACCGGTAGGTAAGTAAACTAAAGAAAACACCACCTCATCTTTAATCCTACCAGCCAATCACAAATTTCATTTCAAAAATCTCAATCCATATTATAAAGAGTATCATTTTTACATAAATGATCTAAAAATTCTTTAATGGTTTTTGGACAAATAAAAAGTTTATCCTTATCTTTTACATATTCAATTTGTTTTTTAGAATCAATAAATATACTTGGTGCGATAAAATAGCACATTGAATTCTTGGTTTTCTTACTGAATTCTTTTAAATGTCTTGCAATAGGCCATATTTCCATAATTGTCTGCGTTCTGCCTTCCGACATCGTAACTTCAATTAAAATACCATTTATATTTTCAAAACATTCAATATCGCCCTTGTCTCCTATACCACTTGCAGTCGATGTTGGAATGCCTTCGTCATCAACTGGATAATTTGGTATTACTTTTATATTTGGAAATTTTAATTTCACAGATAAAGCAGTTAAAAATTCTAATCTTACAGGACGAGATAAATATTTCAATATTTCATCCTTTGTTAAACGTTCATCCACCATATTTAACATTTCTTCTTTTATTTGTTCCCATGAATATATTTTAAGCCATTTTTTTAAATATTGGTCTTGCTCTTCTACTGATACCGGTTCGGATACAACTGAAACAAGATTTTTGTCTATTGCTGAGATATATTCAAAATATTTTTCTTCGGTATCATATTTCTTGTATTTCGAGTAATTATGTAATATATACTTAACTTTTTTTTGCTCATTTTTATTTATATCAATAAAACGTCCGCCACCTCTTATAGAAATCAATCCTGTTAGCCTCATCTTTCTAATAAATTCGTCTGGATAATCAACGATTATTGACTTATTATCTCTGACAATATCTTTACCCTGCATTATCTCTTTTCTGCAAACTTCACAAATAACTTCCCAACTTGGAGAATATCCATATTTTTTACGTAACTTTTTTATCCTCAAATACAGCTTATTAGCATCACTATTTTTCCAATATATTACTAATGGCAGTTCTAATCTGGAGATGCCTGTATTATTAAAATCTTTATCGAAATTCAGTTTTTTAATTACTTCTAACAAGAGAATTAAAGGAATATTTTCATTAAGGACTCTACGAAAAGGATTATTGCTTTGGTATTTTACAAAAGCATTTAAAAATGCCTGTTGTTCATATTCAGGATGTTCATTGTCTATCAATTTTAAACCAATTTCAGAAAATTTTATCTTCTGACCCATTTTGTAAAATACAAAACCAAGTTCTTTTGCTATTTTAAACCACGTATCAAAACGTGAAGGCCAACCTTTATTAAATCCTGCTTCCTTATGATTTTGAGGATTATTTTTTAGCACATTCTGAACTTCTTTATCTGTCAAAGGTTCTTTTGAATAAAATTTTCTCCTGATAATATCAGTCAGTTTTGTCGGTTTATATAGTCCATTTCTTATCAATTTACCCGCTATTTCCTCCGCCAATTCATTAGTTAAAATATGACCATTATAATTTTTAAGAACTCCTAAAAACCACTTTAATCGTTCCGGATTCCTAAGTGTTGTTGTAAATAATAATGGTTTATATTCTGGTGATCGTCTCTTCATAATTAATAGTTGGTTATTAATATTTCGTTGATATCTTTTTGTTTATTATTATGATAATTTATATAATTACTTTTAATTTTATGCACTCTATATCTTTTCATCCATTTAATTAGCAAGTCATTTTTGTATCCGTTATAGTGAGTTACATTTGATAGGGCAAATTTAACATTCTTTTTATCTAAATCATCGATTATATTTAATAAATCGTATTCGGATGATTGATCCCAAAGTTTATTATATTCACATGCGGAAATTAAATAAGGTGGATCTAAATAAACAAAATCATTACTCAAGAAATCCTTTTCAGACAAAAATATTCTAAAATCATTTGAACTTAACAATATACTTTTGTTTTGTACAAATTTAAAGTAATTATTCAAAGCATTTACAACATTTTTATTAAAATCAACATTCCCAACCGGAAGATTAAAACATCCTCCACCATTAAATCTAAGCATTCTGTTAAAACCATATATAAGTAGAATATATAAAATTAGAGGATTATTTTTCTTATTTTTATTCACATGTTCTCTTAATCTTTCATAACCGCTTTTATTATATCTCGCGAAATAAGTCTTTTTCCATCTTTTTTTCAATGATTTTGGTATTACATCCTCTTTAAAAGAGCGAGATAAATTATATTGATAAATGATTTTTTCAACATCATTGAAAAATTTATCCTGATTCTTTGACCTTTCAAATAACATTCTGTGTATATTAGTTAGATTGTAATCGATATCATTCAAATAATATTTTGTTGCTTTTATATTTAGGAATACAGTACCACCACCCATAAAAGGTTCGTAAAATCGATTTATTTTTTTTGGGAACATATCAACTAGTTGTGGTATTAGTTTATATTTGTCACCAACATAAAACAATGGCGATCTTATCATATTATTACTCATAATTAACTCTTGTTACAAATAAATATTCCTTGTGATTATTAAAATTAGTATTGCCAGCATTAAAATGTCTATAATCCTTTTCAAATATTTTAGTCTTACCTTTTGATGTTAAAATTTCCTCAATTCCTTGCAAAGTAATTTTATTTTTTGATGAGTTACTTTTTGAGTCATATGTATTATTATATGAAACTATCAAATACTTAGTATTGAGATCTTTTACTAAATCAGCAAGTCTCTTTTTAGCATGAACTCTACAATAATCACTCATATTTTCAGGGATAGGTTTTAATGCTGTGCCATATAATTTCGGTTTATCCCATTTTGTTAGAGTTTCTAATACATGATAAAATCTACTATATTGGCGTGAATTATATGGAGGATCAATATAAACTACATCAGCTTTAATTTTTTTTGCTAATTGGTTCGTATCCTCTCTATAAATGCTGATATTCTTTACTTCTAATGGGTCTATTGATCTTATAAAAAATCTATCTTCAATATAATCCTTTTTAAAATATGCATCATAATGGCCAACAGTATTAGCGATTTTATCGACAGAATAAAGCAATGATGCAATAAGAATATAATATTCTTTATCAGTAAAATTATTTTTGTTTTTTTCTATATTTTCCCTAATAAAACCGATTATTTTAGATGAATTTTTACTAAAATATTTTCCACCGAAATATTCGGAAAAATAATTATCTTCTAAATCAGAACCATCTATATTATTATAATCTCTTATTATGTTGTCTATCTTGTCCCTATTCCATTTTCCACTACTAAAAAACGCCTTATAAATTATATAATTAGAATATAAATGGTCATTCACTATCAACTCGTTAAAATGATGAGCTGCTACCATTGATATTACTCCAGTACCTGCAAAAACATCTGCAAAAGATTTTTTTTCATCACACTCTTTATTTATTATTGAAAAAATCCAATCAATTAATTTATATTTACTACCAATATATCTCCTATTTTGTAATTGAATATTATTTTGTTTTATTCTAGGAATACAAAAATGCTTTTCTTGAATTTTTTCTCCTATTATTTCATAATCAGCATTTTTAGCTACTTTAGTATCAAAAAGTGGAAGCTGTACACCTTCAGCAGAATAACCAATTATTTCTCTATATAACCTTTTAACTAATTCAATCGAAGAAATAATCTGTAAAGCTTTTGCTTTCCCGATTCCTGATATTTTTAAAAGTTCATCAACGGTAATATTTAATAAATTATTATTATATTTTCTTACTATTTGCTCGGAAATCTGTTTTACATTTTTATTTTTAATCCCAGTACCAATCAAAATTGCTAAAAGTTCACTTTTAGTAAGTGCATCTGGTCCTTTTTGTAAAAACTTTTCACGTGGTCGTTCGGGTTTTGGAATGTCTTTAAGTTTACTCATAATTTTTTATTAATATTCACAATTAATGTAATTTTATTACCTTCCTGACTACACCTTGTACGCGAAAATCTTTCGAAACAATAATCGGTTTATACTTTGCATCTTTTGATTTTGGCATTAAAACTATACAATCATCCTGGGGATTATATATTTTTATAGTCACTTCATCTTCCAGAAGGGCAAGCACTCTATCTCCTGGATTAGCAACAGATTTACTTTCAATTAATAATAGATCATTATCGTCAATTCCATCAGCATTCATACTATTTCCTTGGGCACGAAGAAAAAAATATCTTCCTGTATTATCTTTTATAATATCATTTGATATAGAAATATATCCTTCTAAATTTTCCTCTGCAAAAAGCGGAGCACCACATGCAACTCTTCCAAGAAGTGGAATGTTTATCAAGTTTACGTTTGATTTTTCAATAGATTCAATATTTTTCAATCCTTTTTTTTCTTCAATTTGAAGATATTTTTTTTTTTCAAGAACTCTAATATACTGTTGAATTGAATTAACCGAAGAATAACCTAATGTATCTGACAATTCTTTATAAGTCGGCATGCGATTATTCACCCTCTGAAACTCTTTAATAGCATTCAATACTTTTTGTTGTTTTGGTGTTAAGCATATTCTCATACATAGTATTATACATATTATATGTATGATGTCAAGCATTTTTTTATTTTGTTTTATTATTTTTTAGGTAAGATTAAATAAACATCTACCCGCCAAAAACCTGCGTCATTTCGGATTAGAACTCCACATTGGGTCTGATTAATATTTGAAAATCTTCTTTATTATCTAACCTCGCTAATTTACCGGTATATTTATCTTTACTTTCCAAAACAAAACCTGTACCTATACTAAAAACAATCTTTTTTCTCTTAAAAGGAAACTTTTTACCTACAAGAAAAAAATGTCTAATGGTACTAATTTCTTTTGCTTCTATGTCTATAGTATATTCAAAGTTACTGTTTTTAAATATTGATTTTGTATCGCTGAAATCGGTTCTATCTCTTCTTAAAGAAAAATATATAACATCTTTGATATAACTATTATTATGAAATTTGCTTCCGATTCTGAAACTCCAGCTCATTTTATCAAAATTAATAATTTTATCACCTTTTAATTTTATTTCACCTTCTATCCAATTATCGGTTATTAACTCATTATCTTTGATGTGATAATTACCTCCGCTAATTAACAATCCTAAATATCCCTTTCCTTCGACATTTTTGGTATCCTTGGGTTTAAAACTTATTACATTACCAAGAAATAATGATAATGCATACGGTTCTTCAAATCCTGCAGACACACTTTTTACAATGTTAAAACTATCTGAAATATTCAGATTATCATAAAAATGTAATAAATGCTTTTTTACCAATGTACCAAAACATGGCATTGGATATGTACTTATTTCAAAAACAAAAAATCTCGGCACCGGCGAGATAATTAGTTTTTTATATATTTTTAGTTCATCTGTATCATCAAAATATGGAATGGATGTTTTTGTTAGCGGTAAATAATAATCAAAAGATGAGTAGTAGGCATCAATTTCAATTTCAATTTCTTGATTATTTATTTGTTTTTGATAAACAGATTTAGAATAAATGGAAGAATGATCTAATAATAGAATGGTTACTAAAAAATATTTCCGAATAATTACAATTACTGATTTCACATATTCACCCCGTTAGAAAATGTAGAAATATAATGTCTATTAAGCTAAGTATGAATTAAAGTAACTTTTGCAACATTTTCTTGCGGGGTTATGCCGCTTTCACAATAAAACCGGATTTTATACATCTTGTGCAAACATATTCTGACTTTTTTACACCGTTTAATAATATTTTTATCTTCTGAAGGTTAGGTTTAAATCTCCTTTTGCTTGCTTTGTGTGAATGACTAACTCTATTTCCTGAAACTGACTTTTTATTGCATATAATACACTTGAACGCCATATCGTCCTCCTAAACTTATTATAATTCTACATAAAATAAAATAAAAGTCAAGTTTAAAATTAACACCGTGATACTTCTATCAATGGGGTCACACCTATTTATTTCTTATAATCTATTGCCTGTCATACCCGTGCAAAACTTGTCCTCACGAAAGTGGGGACGGGTATCCAGAATCTTTTTTGGATTCCTGCTAACAACATGCAGGAATGACGGCTTGGATTCCCTCCACCAGCTGGCGGATTCGCGGGAATGACGATGAGTCAGTCACCTAATGATTGCCAGTTTTCCTTTTTCCGCTCCAAAAGAGCGGAACCTCGCCAAAGATTCAGTGGCGGGTCACCTTATAATAGCAATCTTTCCTTTCTTTATTTGTCCTGCATTATTCGTTATTATATACATATACACTCCGCTGGCTATTGGTTCACCTTTGGCATTCTTAACATCCCAATTTAGTTCGCCGGCAGATGTATCCTTCTCATCTTCATATATCAAGTCACCTGATATGTTAAATATTTGTATCTTAGTATGGTTAGTCAAATTAGCAAAATATATTTTAGTATGACCTGTGCTCGGTTTAAACGGATTCGGATATATATGTGCTGTATTCAGATTATTATTCACTACCATAAACAGTCCATAATATGATAAATGTTTAGTCTTACAAGTTATAACCTTTCTCACTTTGTCTAATGTAATATTTGTAAACTTTTCCCATTTATCCAGACTATCGTCATAGTAATACAGCGATGTTTTATTTACATTTACATTATAGTCGTCTATTATATTATCATTATCTTCATCATTATATGGCAGTGATATCTCTATTTCTTTGCTAAATATTTGCTGTCCATTTTCCAAGTCTATTTTGTGTATATATCCTATGGGTACCAAACTGCTTCCATCATTCAAAACCATCTTATTTCTTATTGCAAAAGACATACTCGGATTTATTATTATTTTTAACATCGTACTTGCCACATTTAATATTCCTGACGATATTTTAATTTCGCATAAACCGTTTATATCAGGTTCTCCTACTAATATTATATTCTCTTTCTGATTTTCTACCCGTTCCCGCTTATAATTTCTCGACTCTTCTATATCAGGATTATTACTATCCAGACCTATTGTTATGTAACCAGGTGAAGTGTCTTCCTTGTTGCTTTTGTCTATTATCACTGTTCTTATGTTGTACTGATAACTTTCATTAAGCTCGCTTACATTCCAGTTGACAAAATATGGATAGTTAATGTCAGGATTTGGATGATTTTTATTAGCCACAGATATCTTTGTCCACTCATCTTCATCACTCCGTTTATATTCAAACCTTATTTCTTTTATTTCACTCATTTCACCGATTATATTACCGGCAACTAATGTTACTTTTTCACCGCTTATCTTCATTCCGCTTTTTGGTATTACCATCCCACTCATTGTTCCCGATATATTATTTACCGCTGTGCCGGATATTACATAAGTGTTCTGTTCTTCTACATTACTTTTGTCTACTGCCCTTACCACAAACTTATATTCCTCGCCTGCTGTAAGATTTTCTATAGTTATACTACCTTCTGGATAGTTAACCGTATACGCAGGTATGCTATAATCCATTGCTCCGGTTGACATGTATATATTGTATTTGCTTATGTCATTACTTAATTGTACCAGCCAACTTAATTGTAGTTTTAATCCGGATAGTTTAGCAATACTTAAATAACTGACTTGTGATATAGAAGATGGTTCATCTGTATCGGAGCTTGATGCTGTCGATGTTCTAACCTCACTACTTATTGTCCAATTACTTTCATTATTAGCTTTATCCCTCGCTTTTAGTTGCACATAATAAGTGGTATTTGAAATTAATCCTGTTATCATACGGGTTGTCTCGCCGAACCAATCGGTGGTTGTTGTTAACGCTACATCAAAGTTGGATGATGTAGAATATTTTAATTTATATGGTGTTGTATTCAGTCCTGAATAATTATCACTCGCAATTACCGTAACGATTATTGATGATACATATATATTTATATTGTTTATTGATTTTGCAGGTGGAGTAATGTCCACCCCTAAGTTCTTGCTGTCTACTACGCTTCCACTTGTAAATTCCCCATATAACCCGGTGCTGTCTTTTCCTCTTATTTTCCAATACCATCTGCCTTCAGGCAATTCCGGAGTAATATAGTTTGTAGTTTGACCTATCGTAAGACTTGTTGTTATCGGCAACTCTTCATCCAAATATTTATGAACATAATTTGATGTTGTTGAAAATTGAATATTATATTTCAATGTATTCTCTGAATTAGGATCACTTAAAGTAAATACCGTCTTAACTCGTTGACTATTTGTCCAGCCACCCCAACTTATTTCTTGTCCGTTTATATCATATTGTATTAAATTACTTATTACCGGCGGGTCATTCCCTACAACCAATGTCTTTCCGCTTACTATATTTGATAAATTTGACTGATTATTCACCTCATCTATCGCTTTTATCCCAAAATAATATGTCGTATCGCTAATTAATCCTGTTACGGTGTAATTTTCATTATAACCAGAATCTTGCGGAATTAATCCTGTATTTACCGGTGTTGCATTGGACCAGTTGGCATCATTTATGGAAGTATCGGCATACCTTAGATCATAACTTGTTGCTGCTCCTGTTGTTCCATCGTCGCCAACACTTGTCCAATTTAACATTACTGATATTGAAGTTATATTGCTTAAGGTTAAAGTATCTATCATAGCAGGGAATGAAGAATCTGGTAAAGATGAAGTTTTCCTACTTGCTATATTTGACAAACCCAATGTATTGGCGGCTTCATCGGCAACTTTTATTGCAAAGTAATATGTGGTATCTACAGTCAAATTGCTGATTACTAATGACTCATTGCTGCCTGCTATTTGCGGGGTTGGTATATTTGATGCTTGAATTCCGTTTGCAAAATTACTTTCGGTTATCAGCGTATTTGAATATCTTATGTCATATCCTGCGGCTATCCCGGTTGTCCCATCATCACCGACGGAAGTCCAATAAAGTGTAATTGAGCTAGTAGTCGGATTAACTGCCATTAAATCATTTACTGCACTCGGTGGTGTTGTATCTTCTGGCGGCGGTGGTGTCACACTTCCCTGATAGTGAGATAATACTTCCTCTGCTGTAATCGCCCGATTATATATTATCACTTCGTCTATAATCCCGTCAAATCTGCCACTCGCTGATGTACCCTGGCGTCCTATCACCAATGGACTGTTATTTGTATCTATGTTTCCGGTTGTGGATGTCTGCCCTACCAATAATCCATCTTGATATAATTTTAAATTATTTGTTCCTCCTGCACTGTCATAAGTTCCTACTACATGTCGCCACTGTCCTATATCACTTGCAGTCCATGTTTTACCTACCCCTTTACTCACTCCGCCTATATATATTTTAAAATATGCTTGATCGCTGGCTGCTAACGCGTACACTCCTTTATCCAATATTCTGCGTGTCGGACCACCATCGGTCGTTATTACATCGCTTTTCACCCACGCTTCTATGCTTAATGCGTTCGTAACATCCAGACTATTTGAATCATTTACATTTACATATGTATTTAATCCGTCAAATTCTAATGCTTTATTTTCTTTGCCGTCTACCCATTGCGGATTATTTATTAATATTCCTGTATTGTTATTTCCGGAACTGTCATTTGCGGTAGTTTCCGAACCTTCGTCAAAATGCCATTTTGCAACAGACGGATCAACTGAAGATGGGGTAGCTGCTATATTTACTGTTACCGGTATAGCTCCGCTAATTGATGCTGTTATTTCTATTGTTCCTACCGTAATCATTGATTTTACCACTTCTGTCGCTATACCGTTCACTGCATTCACTGTATGCATTGTAGAATCCCCCGGTAATTTACCGGGCCCGCTTACCGTAAATGTTACCGGCTCATTAGTATTAAATAGATTTCCGTTTACATCTTTAATTGTTACCGTTACTGTGGAATTACTTATACTGTCAGCCATTATTGCCGTAGGATCTGCCTCAATTTCTAATGAATTAGAATAAACAATTACATTTGTATTATAACTTTGAATTCCTTGCGGTGTTATTGATACTGAAGATATCCCTACAGTATTTGAAATTAGTGTCGCTGTAGCAACTCCTTTTACAGCATTTGCGGTGTAACTTGTCTGATTATTGTTACTGAACCTGCCGATACCGTTTACTATATTAAATGTTACTGTTCTGTCGTATGATGCATCAACTCCATCGCATTCATTTCTAATTTCAACTCTAATTGTTGAACTATCGGTATTATTTGACTTAATACTTACCGGATTTGCAGTAACAACCGCTGTTCTTGGAAAACATCCGTTTATATATTCTTCTATGTTAGTATATCCATCATTATCTCTATCATTGTGTTCATCGGGAGAATAGGTTGGACTATTAGGATTAAGCCCGCGTTCTATTTCCCATGTATCCGGCATTCCGTCGTTATCTGCGTCGGCAGGATAACTACCCGATGCCAAACTCGGATAATCACTGCTTGATACACTATCGGGTCTATCCCCTACCCTGTTTATCACATCATTTATTACTTCTAAATCTACCGAATCCCTTAATGGCGCAGTTGCCCCAACTTTTTCCAATACAACATTATATGCATCTTCGGCTTTATGTTCCGTTACCCTTACTACGGGTGGAGCAGTAAGTACCGAAGTATTAGCCCTCAATGGCCCTGCATATTGCGACCCGCTGCCTCCGCCATCTTCAAGATAAACCATATCCCATTCGCCGCCGCTGCTGCTGCTGGGTCTATTAGGTCCTACATTACCTTCTATAAAAAATCTGCTGTTTGTATTTATTATATATTGATTATATCCGGGCCAGTAAATCTTAATTGCTTTATGGTCGCTTTCTTCTACCTTTTGTTTATAATAATTCTTTTTGACATCCCAGTATTGTGTTCCTGTTATAAAATCAGTAGCTTTCCCTTCCCAATGATACATTACATTATTTATTATTTCCCCGTTTGTACCATTATTACATTCAGGCATTCTCATAACCAAATGCGCAAACAGATTGTGATGTATTGAAGAGTTTTTTACATATGTTCCTGCCAGCAAACCATAGCCATGTGTTCCTATTCCCTCAGAAATAATATTCCATGACCATGTTATTCTATCTTCATAATCCCAGCTGACTGCTATTTCATCAGATGCCCATGATAATGAATTATGATCTATTATAATATCCTTCAAATCATCGCCTTCTATTCCTATGCAATCTCTATTACTACCAGTACTGCGCGGCATACCGGTTCTCCATCTAAGTCCCCTGATAATTACGTTATTTGCATCAACTCTAAGCGCGCCATTTTTAAAACAAACACCTCCACCGGGCGCCGTTTGTCCCGCTATTGTAATATACGGATTATAAATTTTAGCAT
>Ga0208373_1004011_pt1 | contig 13765 bp, 11 predicted proteins | sample RifOxyC2_FD_184036 | JGI IMG/M metagenome (GOLD analysis project Ga0208373, IMG submission 184036) | Soil microbial communities from Rifle, Colorado - Rifle Oxygen_injection C2 (SPAdes) | ecosystem: Environmental > Terrestrial > Deep subsurface > Rock core/Sediment | place: Rifle, Colorado...
CATGGAGGCGGCGTCATCAATAAACCTGTGAACTTCGGCGTCAATCTCGGTGGCCACTTTTTCAGAGTAATTTTTCTCGGTTGAAATTTCTCGTCCTAAGAAAATTAAATCTTCGGTTTCACCAAAGGTTCGCGGTCCTAATTTTTCCGACATGCCGTATCTCATCACAAGCCGCCGAGCCAAGTCAGTGGCTTTTTCCAGGTCATTGCCGGCGCCGGTGGTTACTTCATTGAAAACTAATTTTTCGGCAAAGTAGCCAGCGAGCAGAACGGATAATTCTTCTTTGAATTCAGTTTTGCTATGCAAATGCTTATCAAACTCCGGCAATTTTAAAGTATAGCCAGCGGCCTGTCCTCGGGCAATGATGGAAACTTTACGAATCGGGTCAGTGTGAGGGAGAGAGGCAGCCACCAGCGCGTGTCCGGCTTCATGGTAGGCAGCAATTTTTTTCTCGTCAGTGGAAAGAATATGACTTTTTCTTTCCGGGCCCAGCAGAACTTTTTCAATAGAAGAAATCAGGTCATTCATGGAGACTTCGGTCTTATTTTGTCTGGCGGCAAAGATAGCGGCTTCATTAACCAGATTAGCTAAATCAGCGCCAGAGAAGCCCGGTGTTCGTTCGGCAATTTGCCGTAAATTAACGTCGGCTGTTACGGGTTTATTCTCGGCGTGAATTTTTAAGACTTCTTCTCGGTCGCCGATATCCGGCAGATCCAGCATAACGCGCCGGTCAAAACGACCCGGCCGCAATAGGGCAGAATCTAAAATATCCGGACGATTAGTGGCGGCCAGAACAACAATTCCATTATTGGGCTCAAAGCCGTCCATCTCAACGAGAATTTGATTTAGGGTCTGTTCTCGCTCATCATGCCCGCCACCCAGTCCCGCTCCGCGTTGCCGGCCAATGGCGTCCAGTTCATCAATGAAAATAATACAGGGGCTAGTTTTTTTAGCGGTTTGAAACAAGTCGCGAACTCGCGCACTGCCAACACCAACAAAAAGCTCAACGAATTCGGAACCGGAAATATGATAAAAAGGAACATTCGCTTCACCGGAAACGGCTCGAGCTAGCAAGGTCTTGCCACAGCCGGGGGGACCAATTAAAAGCACGCCCTTAGGAATTTTAGCGCCAATATCAATGAATTTTTTTGGTTGCTTTAGAAAATCAACGACTTCATTTAATTCTTCCTTAGCTTCTTTGAGACCGGCGACATTAGCAAAAGTAGTTTGCTGTTTTTTATCTTCCGGCATAATAATTTTAGCCAAAGATTTAGTGAAGCTGAAAGCTTGGCCGGCACCGCGTTGAGACTGGCGCATCATGAACCATAAAAATGCGCCCATCAGAAGCAAAGGGAGAAGAAAAGGCAAAATAATGCTACCCAGCCAAAAGCTCCAGCCGCCTTCTTGTTTAACTTCAATCTGAACTTTTTGCAACATGGCTCCGTCAACGCCGTAATTTTTGAGTGATTCGCTCAGGCTGCTCTCGGTTTCTTTCTGGGCGATGGCGGTGGAACCATCTTTGAGTTCTATTTTTAATTCTTGATTACTGACGGTTACTTTCGTAATTTTCTCTTGATTGATTTGTTGGGCCAGCTCCGTTAAAGTAATTGTTTTTGGCGTTTTTTTCTGGTCGGCCAACATCGAAAAAACACCCGAAACCAATAAAAAGATTATTAGAATGATGATAAAGTTTTTTAAGAGAGGCTTCATTGAATATAATTAAAAATGTAAATTTCAAAATGTAAAATTTTGGTGTCCCGCCGGAGGCGGGACGAATTTTAACATTTTACATTGTCATTTTTAACTTTGATTTTTACATTTTCAATTTAAAGAGAGCTTGGCGTATCAGCTTCTGGCGCTACTTCTTGAGTTGCTTCTGTTTTCTTAGCCGACTCCGGCCGCACCAGCGACAGCGCCATTTTGTGAACTGGCGGCTCAATGGAAACTATTTTGAATTGATATTTTTTACCAGCTACTATTTCCGAGTTCATTTTTTCTGACGAGCCAAAATCGGAAATGTGGACTAATCCATGGATATCTTTATCTAGCTGGATAAAGGCGCCGAAAGGATTTATTTTAGTGACCATTCCCTCTATGACTTGGTCTTTCTGGTATCTCCCGTCAATACTCTGCCAAGGATCTTGTTTCAATGCTTTGAGCGAAAGAGACAAGCGGTCTTTTTCAATGCCGATTATTTTAGCGGTCACATTTTGGCCGACTTGCAGGACTTGGCGCGGGTCTTCGATTAGCTGCCAATCAATTTCGGAAATGTGGATTAAGCCTTCAATCATTTCGGTTTTGTCTTGGCCTTCTTTCTCTTTGAGAGGGAAGCGGACAAAAGCGCCAAAATCAACCACGCCGGAAATTACGCCGGAAACTAAATCGCCCAACTGATATTGCGAGAGCGCTTCCTTAATCTTTTCTTCGCCAACGGCTTTTTCTGAAGCGATTAATTTTTGCTGGCTGGGATCAATGTCTAAAACGCGGACTTCCAAATCTCGATTAACGAATTTATTTAATTCTTGCAGAATCTTATTCTTGTCGCCGTCTTCGACTCGGGGATAGTGTTCATAATTTAATTGAGAAACTGGCAAGAAGCCGGCGATGCCATTTAATTCAATCATTAATCCGCCGCGGTTAGCCGCGGTTACTCGGGCTTTAATTGTCTCTTGCGTCTCCAGTAATCGTTTCAGGCTGTCCCAGGATTGTTCTTGGTGAGCTGCCTGAAGCGAGAGTTCTATAAAACCATCGTCGTTTTCTTGTTCCAGCACCATGGCGGAAATTTCATCTCCGACATGCAGGCTTTTTATTAAATTGCGGTTAGCTTTGATTTCCCGGCCAAGCAAAACGCCGGTGCCGGCAATACCTAGGTCAACAAAGATAGTGTTGCGGCCAATTTCCAGAATTTTACCGCTGGCAATTTCTCCTGCCTTGGGAGTCTTCGGTGACTGGTTTATTAGGTTATTCATTAAGGACTTTTGAGTTTCAGTTGTCTTTGAAGTCATAAAAACTGTTCGCGCCGTTTTTTAATTATTATTAGCTGATCTTAGTTTCATTAAATCAGCGGTTTTTTCGGCACTTAAATACTGTGTTAGTATATTATAGAAAGCGAGATTTGGCAAGGCATCCGAAGGCTATTGGCCCCGTATAAAAGTTCAGCCATGTTGGGTGAATATTCAAGTAAGCGGGCCAGCCTCGACTAGACCGTCAAGTCTAGGCGGGCGATTTTGCCTGCGGCTTTTTATGAGGTATAATAAAAATTGTAGCCAACTTTTAACGGGGTATACAGACGAAAATTTCTATGATAAAATTAAAAGATAAAAGTACTCAATTATCAGCTGCTAGTTATTAATTTCCAAAAAGTCCCGCTATAGCGGGACCTAATTGAAAATTGAAAATTGAGCATTGAAAATTTATAATATATGGTTATTACTTGGTACGGACAATCTTGTTTTAAAATCCAAAGCGGAGAGACGGTGCTTTTTACCGATCCTTTTTGCAAAGAAATCGGGCTAACGCCGCCGCGCGGAGCGGCTAATATTATTACAATCTCTCATCAGCACCGCGATCATAATAATTATGACGCGCTAACGGGCGAACCGCTAGTCATCAAAGGGCCGGGGGAATATGAAACTAAGGGGATAAGCATTAAAGGTATTCTTTCATTTCATGATAATAAGGAAGGAAAGGAGCGGGGGACTAATACCATCTATATTATAGAAATAGAGGGAATAAAAATTTGTCATTTGGGTGATTTGGGTGAAGAGAAATTGAACGACACTCAAATTGAAGAAATCAACGGAGTTGATATTCTGATGATTCCGGTTGGCGGAATCTTTACAATTAATGGCGAAGACGCGGTAGAAATCATTAATCAGATTGAACCGAAGTTAGTGATTCCTATGCATTATAAAATTCCGGGATTGAACATCAAGATGGACGGAGTTGACGTTTTTCTGAAAGAAATGGGAGTTGGGAAAAAAGAAGTTGTAGACAAGCTAACGATAAAAAAGAAGGATTTGCCGCAAGAAGAAACGGAGGTAGTGGTGATGAAGATTTAGTTATCACGAATCAGGCGCAAATTAGCACGAATAAAATACGAATAATTCGTGTTTGATTAGCGGAAATTCGTGTAAATTAGTGAGCCTAGCTGATTTTATCGGAAATTTGCAAAAAAAACCGCGTTATATCCGCCTTCAAATTATGTGGGTCGGAGTTGCTTTTTGTATGATTTTTGTTTTAGGCTTTTGGTTCTGGTCGCTGAATGATTTGCTGACAGCAAAAAATGAACAAGGGAGCGATGATAAAAAAATTATGCAAGGTTTGGATCAGGTAAAAAAGGATATGCCGACTCTTTGGGGGAGTCTAGGGGCAGGAATTGAGAATATAGTTGACTCAATTAATAGTCCGGCTAGCGAAAGCAGTAGTCCCACGCCAAGCGAACAGCCGGTTATTGATGATAAGTTGCCGATTGAGTAGAATAAATTAATTAAAAATTTAAATATCAAAATGTAAAATTATGGTGTCCCGCTTTAGCGGGACATATAAATCGCGCTTGCTAGAAGCAAGCGCGGTACCTAAATTTTAAACTTTGACTTTTGCATTTTGAACTTTGTTATATGGATATAGGAAACGTAAAACCTCAAGAAATTGTTAAGGAAATGCAGGATTGTTATCTGGATTATGCGATGAGCGTCATTGTCGGCCGCGCTTTGCCGGATGTTCGGGATGGCCTAAAACCGGTGCACCGGCGGATTCTTTACGCGATGTGGGACATGGGACTCCGAGCGAATGTTAAATTCAGAAAATCAGCAACGGTCGTCGGCGAAGTGCTGGGAAAATATCATCCGCACGGCGACGTGGCGGTTTATGATACGATGGTCCGCTTGGCGCAAGATTTTTCGTTGAGATACCCGCTAATCCATGGCCAGGGAAACTTTGGCTCATTGGACGGCGATGGAGCGGCGGCGATGCGTTACACCGAGTGCCGCCTAACAGCGCTGGCCGAAGAAATGATGCAGGATATTGATAAGGATACAGTTAACTGGGTTGATAATTATGATGGTACGCGGCAGGAACCGATGGTTTTGCCGTCTAAGTTACCGCAGTTGTTACTAAATGGTCAGATGGGTATTGCCGTTGGCATGGCCACCAGCATTCCGCCTCATAATTTGGGAGAACTGGTTGATGGCATAAATTATCTGATTGAAAATCCTAAGGCAAGTAATGAAGATCTATTAAAAATTATTAAGGGACCGGATTTTCCAACCGGCGGAGCTATCTATGACCGGCAGGCCATTGTGCAGGCTTACTCAACGGGCAAGGGGGCCATCGTCAATCGGGGGATTGCCGAAATTATTGAAGATAAAAAAGGTTTGCGCCAGATTATTATTTCGGAAATTCCTTATCAGGTTAATAAGGCGTCGTTACTGGAAACAATCGCGGACTTAGTTAAAGATAAAAAAGTTGAGGGCATCAAAGATATTCGTGATGAATCTGATAAAGACGGTGTCCGGATTGTAATTGATTTAAAAAGCGAGGCCTATCCGCAAAAAGTGCTGAATCGGCTATATAAATTGACTGATCTGCAGAAAACTTTTCATTTAAACATGTTGGCGCTGGTTGACGGCTTACAGCCACAGGTGTTGCCGCTTAAAAACTTCTTGGAACAATACGTGGAACATCGTTATAAGGTCATCACGCGCCGGACGCAATTTGATTTGGCGCGAGCAAAAGAGCGGGTGCATATTTTAGAGGGGCTGAAAAAGGCGCTGGATCATATTGACGCCGTAATCGCAACAATCAGAAAATCGCCGACTAAAGAAACGGCGCACACGGCTCTTTGCCATAAATTTAAATTGACTGAAGTTCAGGCTTCGGCAATCTTGGAAATGAAGTTGCAGACATTGGCGGGCTTGGAACGGAAAAAAATTGAAGATGAGCTCAAAGAAAAAAAGAGTCTGATCTCTAGCCTTGAAGACCTATTGAAATCGCCTAAGAAAATTTTGGGTATAATTAAGGAAGAATTGAACCACCTGAAACAAAAATATGATGATGGCCGTCGGACCAAAGTTTTTGTTTCGCCGGTTGGCGAGTTTAAAGAAGAAGATTTGATTCCGGAAGAAGAGTGCATTATCACTCTGACGCAAGGTGGCTATATCAAGCGGATGAACCCAAAAAATTACCGAGCTCAACACCGAGGGGGCAAAGGTATCTCCGGTATTACTACTCGCGAGGAAGATTTAGTTAAGCATCTGGCTTGCGTTAACTCGCATGATAATTTACTCTTTTTTACCACTGGCGGCCGCGTTTTTCAAACCAAAGCTTATGAAATTCCCGAAGCAAGCCGGGTAGCGCGAGGACAGGCAATTGTTAATTTTTTAGAGCTAGCACCCAAAGAAGAGGTGTCAGCCTTGGTGGCTCTGAAAGAGAATCTAAAGAATAAGAAAAAAGGCGAAGGAGCGAAATCAGCTAATGATGAGGAAAACTTTCTGGTGATGATGACAAAAAATGGTATAATAAAAAAGACAGCAATGGAAGACTTTTCTAATGTGCGCCGATCAGGCCTGATTGCGATGAAGCTAGACAAAGATGACCAATTGCGTTGGGTCAAGGCTTCGTCGGGACAGGATGAAATAATTTTAGTAACAGCTAAGGGTCAGAGTATCCGCTTTAAAGAAAAAGATGCCCGCTCAATGGGTCGTTCAGCCAGCGGTGTTTGGGGAATTCGTTTAAAAAAGGGAGATGAAGTAGTTGGTATGGACGTTATAAAAGCTTCCGCCTCCGCTAAAGCTACGGCGGACAAGCAAAACTTAAAAAAGGAGCTTCTGGTCGTTACCGAAAACGGTTATGGCAAAAAAACTGACCTCAAGCAATTTAAAGTTCAAAAACGCGGTGGTTCAGGAATCAAGGCAGCGCAAGTAACGCCAAAAACTGGCGCAATTGTAATGGCGGAAATTCTCGTTGGCGATGAAGAAGATATTATTGCTATCTCTCAACAAGGGCAAGTAATTAGAACTTCACTAGGTTCAATTTCTTCACTCGGCCGAGCGACACAGGGAGTCAGGATTATGAAGTTAGACGGGGGAGATAAGGTGGCATCGGTGACAAGCCTATAAAATTTAAAATGTAAATCTCAAAATGTAAAGTTTTGGTATCCCGCAGCTGCGGGATGGATTTATAAATTTTGAATTTTACATTGTCATTTTTCATTTTGATTTTTTAACTTTACATTATGAATGGTACCGGCGGCTTCATAAGTCCAGAAAAAATATTATTACAAATCGGTCTTAAAGAGGGGATTACGGTGGCTGATTTTGGTTGTGGCCATGGTTATTTTACAATTCCTGCCGGCAAAATTATTGGCGAAGAAGGAAAAATTTACGCAGTTGATGTTTTGGCTGAAAGTTTGGAAGAAATTCACTCCAAGGCGCGATTGGAAGGTGTAGTCAATATTTTAACCAGGCGGGGGAATTTGGAATCTTTTGGTGGTTCTGGTATTAAAGATGGGATTGTTGACCTCGTTTTACTTCATAATGTTTTGTTTCAGTCTCAAAAGAAAGCTGATATACTGAAAGAAGCTAAGCGGGTTTTAAAACCAGACGGAAGATTAGTGGCAATTGATTGGTTGCCCATTGTTGATGTAGCAGGTGGAAAGTTTGCTTTTGGTCCACAGGGTGGCTGGCGTATTCCAGCCGAAGAAGCCAAAAGAATCACGCAAGAACAAGGATTAACCTTTGAGCGAAGTTTGGATGCGGGAGAATACCACTATGGTTTGATTTTCATCAAACCATAGTGCTTAATGACAAATTTCCAATGACAAATAAAATCCCAAATCCAAATGTCAAAAATTTTCAATTTGATATTTAGTCATTAGTCATTAGTCATTGACTTGTCATTCGTCATTAGGATTTCGTTATTAAAAGTTTATGGATAAAACTAAAATAATCATTTTTGCCATTAGCGGTCTTGTTCTTCTTGCGGTAGTGGTGGTCTTAATCAATCCTTTTAAAGAGTCAGCGCCGGTTGCGGCGACACTGGAATTCTGGAGCGTGTTTGATGATTCTGATGTTTTTGACCCGTTGATTGCCGAATATAAAAAAGTTTCGCCCAGCATAACCATAAATTACAGCAAAAAGAATATTGTTTCTTATGAGCAGGATTTGATTAGCTCTCTGGCGACCGGCCGCGGTCCGGATATTTTTTCTATTCATAATACTTGGCTGCCCAAGCACATGGCTAAATTAGCGCCGGCGGCCGAAACCATGATTTCGGCTAAGCGCTTTGGCGAACTTTTTGTTGATGTGGCTTTGCAAGATTTTATTGAGGGAGGAAAGGTCTATGCTCTGCCTTTGACGGTTGATACTTTAGCGCTTTTTTACAATAAAGATTTGCTTAATTCGGCCGGGATAGCGATGCCGCCTCAAACTTGGACCGAATTTAATAGCGCGGTTGAAAAATTGACACGCCGGGATAATAAAAATAATATTTTGCAAAGCGGAGCGGCGCTTGGCACGGTCAAAAATATTAACCGGTCAACCGATATTTTGATGGCGCTGATGCTGCAAAGCGGCGCCAAGATGGTTAACGACAGCCGGGACTTAGCGGTTTTTGATCAGACGGTTTCTGCCCAAGGAGATGATTTCAGTCCGGGTCGGCAAGCGTTAATTTTTTATACTAATTTTGCCAGTCCCGGCCTCAAAACTTATACCTGGAATCAATATCAAAATTATTCAATTGATGCTTTTGTTGAGGGAAGGACAGCGATGATGCTAAGCTATAATTATCAATTACCCTTAATCAAGGCGCGCTCGGCGCACTTGGAAATGGGCGTGGCGCCTCTGCCGCAAATATCTAAAACTAGCAAAAAAATAACCTTTGCTAATTATTGGGCGCAAGCGGTTGGCCGATCCTCAAAAAATCAGGTTGAGGCTTGGAAATTTTTAGCTTGGTTAGCTTCGCCGGAGATAAGCCGTCAATATTTAGAATTAACTAAAAAGCCGGCAGCTCGCCGTGACTTGATTGAAGAACAAAAAAAAGATACTGATTTAAGTCTTTTCGCCGAGCAGGCGCTCTATGCCAAGTCTTGGTGGGAAAAAGATAATTTGGCAATTGAAAGAATTTTTGCTGATATGATTGAAAGCGTTAACACGGGTAAGGTAACCGCTGATAATTCCTTGCGCCAAGCGGTAGCGCAAGTGAATCTGCTGATGAGAGGAAATTAGCATAAATTTTCAAGCACCAATTACCAATTTACAATGAATTTTCCCTGCCTGCCGGCAGGCAGGAATGACCAAATTTCTAAACGTTTAAAAATTGAAAATTAAAGTATTCATTGAAAATTGCCGCGCCCGCCAAAGCTACGCCCTGGCCGCCTCGCTCTGCTTGGCAGGCGGGCTGGCTTAGGCGTTGCGGGCGGGAGATTTGTCGCCCTGCGGGTGACCACCCGAAGGACGGAAAATTGAAAATTATAATTATGAAGATCTTCCTAAAAGCCTTAATCTGTTCTATACTCCTCGCTTCTTTTCTTCTAGCGATTCCGGCTGCGCAAGCGGCGGGGCTGGTGCCTTGCAATGGGGCAGTGGCTGGGAATGGGTTGCCTAAGTGCGAAGCTTGTCACATCCTTGGGCTAATCGTTAATATCACCGAGTTTTTGTTTTACCAAATCGCTATACCGTTGGCTGGACTCATGTTTTTGGTTGGTGGTATAATGATGATGTTAGCGGCGGGATCAGAGACGCGTTATAAAAAAGGCAAAGAAATACTCGTCAACGCGTTGTTTGGTCTAGTTATTGTTCTGGCTGCTTTTGCAATCGTTAATACTTTAATTATGTTTTTTGCTTCCGGAAGCTTCTCTAGCGGATGGTGGCAGGTTAATTGTTAATAATTTAAGCAGGCAGTAATTTTAAATGACTAAAATATTTTTTATTACGCTCTTAATAGTCGGAGGTTTTTTGTCTTTTGGAGGTGTCAGCAACGCTGAACTCTGTCCCTCGGAATGTCCGTCTGGCCAAGTTTGTGATCTTGGCACCGGCACTTGTGTCGGAGATACTGACGACTCAAGTGGTTCGGCCAATATGCCAAATTTTTCCGGCATAAAAAGCGTGCAGGACCTTTTTACTAAAATTATCGCTTTCTTAACGCCGATTGCGATGTTGTTTGCGGGGGTGATGATTATTTGGTCTGGCTTCTTGTTCGTGACAGCTCAAGGCGATCCAGCTAAGATAACTAAGGCCAAGCAAAATTTTATTTGGACGGTTACCGGGGTGGCCGTTGTCTTGGCCAGCGGAGCGATTGTGGATTATGTCTCTAGCTTGCTGGGCGGGTCGTCCTCCGGCACGGGCACGAGCCTAATGGAGAAAATTAAAAACATTTTGACGACTCAAATTATCCCGCTTTTATTTATTCTGGTCACGATTTATTTTTTCTGGGGCATTATCACTTATGTCCGGGCCGGTGGCGAACAGAAAGCAATTGAGGCGGGTAAAAAACATATGATCTACGGAATTATTGGCATGACGATTATGGCGAGCGCTTGGGGAATCGTGGAGATGATACGAGTGTCTGTTATGTAGTCCGCGGAGTCATTCTGAGCGTAGTAAGGAACCTACTGATGATTAATGACAAATGGCGCACTAAATGACAAAATCCAAATGACGAATGACAAATCAATGACAAAGCCCTAAGCTCAAAGAATTCATTTTGTCATTAGGATTTGGGATTTTATTTGTCATTGGAAATTAGTCATTGGTCATTAAGCGATTAGATTTTTTGATTTGTTATAATAATAACTGAAGAATTAATATTGCCCGCTTATAGCGAGGCACTGAAAGGGGGTGAGGGGAATGAAAAAAAATAATTTGGAAAAAATCATTTTAAGTTCGGTCGCGACTCTGGCTTTCCCAATGTTGGCGATGGCTGAAACTGTGGGAAATCTTATAACTACTGTTACGGGTTGGTTAAAGAACATCATTACTTTGCTGTTTGTTTTAGTAACCCTTTATTTTATCTTAGGCGTCATCAAATACGTGAAAGCCGGTGGCGATGACAAAGCGGTCCAAGAAGGTAAAAAACACATGATTTATGGCATTATCGGCATGGCGGTTATGGCGGCAGCTTGGGGAATTGTCGGTGTCTTGGTTTCCTCTTTCGGTGTTGGCAGTGGAACAATTCCAACCGGTCTTTAAACGTCTTGCCTTGTTAGAAATTTCTAGCGTAGCAAATCCTATTAGAACTTCAGTCATATTGCTATGAATGATTAAGTAAAAAAGCGATTTCGCCTACGGCTCTGCCTTAGGATAGATCAAGCTTTTGCATAAACTCCTAATAGGATAAACCCCGTCAGAGATTCGACCATCTTTGTGATAGGCCGGGATAAAATAGGCGATTCGCCTGCGGCTCACAGAAAGCAGAACCGATAGTTTATCAGTAAATCTCTATACGGGGTAAATAAAAAAGCCCTTCGCGGTTGCGAGGGGCTTTTGGTTTTATTGACGGCCACGTTTGGCCGCTTAGTTGAAAGGACAGTCGTTTTTCTCTTTCGGCGCCTGTTGTCTGGCTGGCAGAGGCTGCTTGTCAGACGAAGGCGAGTAAGCTGCCGGAGTGAGAGTAGCGCGAGGCGCGCTAGCGGGAGAAATCTTCTCAAAGTTATATCTCCCGACTTCTCCTCGATAAAAAATCTCGACTGAGCTGCTTTTCCCTTTTTGCCCGACATGGAGTAGCTCGATTTTCTGATCTTTCCAGTATTTTGAGTCAATTCTTGATTTTTTTCCGTCGGAAAAGCGGAGGACCAATTCAACTGGCGGAGCATCGGAGTTTTTACTTCCGACAATTTTGTCTCCCAACTGCAGTGTAATGCCGGTTGGGACAAGTTGGCTTGGTTTTTTGGAAATTATTTTCTTTGATTGTCTGGATGTGACCTCATAACTTGGCTGAATTTCCGGAAAGATTACGAAGGCCAAGCCGCAGAACAATAGAATTACGCCAACCAATCCGATAAACTTTTTCCCGGGAATTCTTATAAATTTTTCCGGAATGAGCAGAACGGCCAGCATAATAACTCCGAAGAAAACTAATCGCCATGGCCATGAGCTAGTCGGAGAAGAATCAGCTGGCTTAACAGTCAGCAGGCTCAAGTTCTCTTGTGTCTTAACTCCAAGGCTTTGCGCCTCTTGGGCAACGAGACGGCTTTTAGCCAGAGCTTCATCTTGCGAGATGGCGCCAGTCTCAAAGCTTTGACGAATTGACGCCAATTGCGACACGTGTCTTTCGCCGACACGGTCTTCAATCCACTGAAGGTGGCTGACCACTTCCAGTCGCGATTTTAACACGTGCGGATTGGTTTTTATCGCCGTTTCCAGGTCCGTAGCGATAAGAGCGCGGCCGGAGGCTGCGCGAGTCATGGGGGTGTTGGGCGCAATGTAACTGTTATAAAGATTTAAACCGACAGTGCCAATAACGGCAATTGCTACGAGTAATCCCAATCCCCAGTTAATCAAGGGTTGCATTCCTGAAAATTGGCCGCGAAGCCAATTCCAGAAGTAAACGAGAGCTACTAGTCCTAGCGCTACCCAAAAATCGGGCAGAATAGTAATACGCAGTACGACGAGGGCAATGAATGCCCAGAAAGCTTGTGTCCAGTTCATTTCTTGTCCTCCTTATTTTATTTTCCGCATTACGCGGTCGGTGAGAATTTTTCTGAATAGCCCCTCTGCAAACTCTATTAGCGTACCAGCTGATAGAACGGCCACGAAGTGTTCTTTAAATCTTTGGCCCCAAGTAGATGAGCTATGTCGGCTGACTGGTTGTCCTTGTGGCGTCTGTCCCGGTGCTTGCGGTGTTTGCGGTGCTTGAGGTGTTGGTGGTCGCAAATTAATAACGACTCGCCGTTGCTCCGCTCTCTCCATGGCCCAATGCCATGTGTCGCGGACTTCGTCCCAAAAAGCAAACGGGATAAAGACGATGGTGGCAATCAACAAAATAATCCAGATTAACCACCCATCCCAGGCCGATGCTGATTTTACCGGTTCGGCGGGTTTGACGGCCGATGGTTCTGTAACAAAGTATTGAGCAGAACTCGCATAGAAACGTTCTAAATCGGTTTTGGGCGTTGGCTCACTGGCCACTCCCTGCATCGCTGTCAATCCCAACGGTTTTCCGCCACCAAAGTAGGCGTTGGCGAAAAAGAAAAGGCCAACAGCGACAACAAGACCCAGTAAAATCTTATTGTTCCAGGCTGGTGAAAATATTGCCCGGAAAAAGCGAGCCGGATTAAGTCTCCGCCCAAAAAGGGAGAGGACAACGCCGGCGATTATCGCCACACAAATTACGATAGTCCAGTTTATTTCCATTTTAATCCTCCTCTCGGCCTTTAAAGGTCCGACGAAAACCGGCATCACCGAAACCAGAGACGTAAATACCGATTTCGCGTTCTTCGTTTATTTCTAAGTTCATCGGGTGTAAATGCTCGCCGTGTTCATTAGCTGACGGGTGAGTAACAGCATGTCCATCAATAATGGTCAGACGAGCATTTGGAACGCCTTTCTTTTCCTCGTCAACAACGAGGATAAAAAAATTAATTTCGTTGCCAACTCGCCGCGGATCAACAATCAGCTCGGCCGGAACGGATTTAGTTCCTTTTTCTTTCGCTGGGAACGAAACGATTTTTCGCGCTCGCGCTGTTTGGCCGACAACTTGGGCTTCAATAGAAACTCGTTTGGCATCCATTGAGATGCCGACAACATCTATTTGCGCCCGGCCGTTATTG
>Ga0208373_1004012_pt1 | contig 13755 bp, 13 predicted proteins | sample RifOxyC2_FD_184036 | JGI IMG/M metagenome (GOLD analysis project Ga0208373, IMG submission 184036) | Soil microbial communities from Rifle, Colorado - Rifle Oxygen_injection C2 (SPAdes) | ecosystem: Environmental > Terrestrial > Deep subsurface > Rock core/Sediment | place: Rifle, Colorado...
AGCCAACCGCCACCTTCCTTTTCCTTGGTCCCACTGGTGTTGGTAAAACCGAAACCGCCAAAGCCCTCGCCGAACAACTTTTCAACGATCAAGATGCACTCATCCGGATTGATATGAGTGAGTACAGCGAGCAACATTCAGTGGCCAGGCTAATTGGTTCCCCTCCTGGTTATGTTGGTTACGAAGAAGGTGGTCAGTTAACCGAAGCTGTCAGGCGCCGGCCTTATGCGGTCGTTCTTTTTGACGAAATCGAAAAAGCCCACCCTCAAATTTTTAACATCTTTTTACAAGTCTTCGATGATGGTCGGCTCACCGACGGCAAAGGTCGGACGGTTGATTTTACTAACACTGTTATTATTATGACCTCAAATCTTCCCCAAGATGCGGTCACCAAAACCTTCAGACCGGAATTCTTAAACCGAATCGATCAGGTTATTTCTTTTAAAGAACTAACTCAAAAACAAATAGAAAAAATTGTCGATATTCAGCTCCAGCTAGTCGTCGATAGGCTCAAGGAGCAGGGCATTATTATCACCACTACTCCCGGTGCCAGAAGTTATCTTGCCAAAAAAGGCTACGATCCGGTTTTTGGCGCCAGGCCACTCAAACGGCTAATCCAAAGTGAAGTTTTAGACCAGATTGCCCGAATTCTTTTGGACAAAGAAGGTGACGAAGAAGTGGGGATTGTTGTTGACGAGAAAGCAGGCAAGCTTCAAGTTGGTCTCATGGATTAGTTCTCGATAGCCAAGCACTCAGCCAAGTCTTCGTCGGTCAGTTCTGGCCAATGCGAGATCATCAGTTCCACGTCTTCGGTATTCATTTCCGGCGCCACCATTTCAAGATAATCATAACTCCTCACCACTCTATACGGATTTAGCGCTCCTTCTACTCTTCGGCGTTCGGAAGCTTCTTTAAAAAAATAAGGTCCACGCAGATGATTAAAGTTTAAACAAAGTCCCACGTTTGTTGTGTCACGGTGGTTCTTTCCGGTCGCCAAATCTTCCGCCATCAATCCCAACAGAAAAGAATCGTTTCGGTCAAAATAGACATTGCATATTTGATCACATACCCGCATAAAACGGGCAAAGGGTTTCTTTCCTTCAGGATCATCGTCATCATACATATAGCATGTTTGCCGGGTTAGATATTTTGCCAATTTTAAATATTCTTTCCGTTTATCTTCGGGTACTCGACTTAACTTAATGGTTTCATCCATAAAAGCAGCACTGCGATCCTCGGCGTCTTTAGCCACATAACCCGGCAAAAATTCTACTTCAAGTTTACCGCCCCTGTATTCTACCCTCTTGGCAATATTTCCCAAGTCGTGGCCAGCAAATACCAGGGCAAAAATTAATGGCAGCTCTTCCGCCTGCAGATTGCTCCCGGTTTGTTCGTTCCATCTTGCCAGATCCGCCCGCAACCCCATAAAATCATCATCCGAAGACAAACAGTACTCCGACAGATAGTGGCCAGCCAAAATTGCCGCCTCAACATGAAACTCATCATGAAACGACGGCTTGTCACTCCAGCGCTGCCTCTTAAACTCCTGGTGGAGTTGCAGACAAGCTGTTGTATATTCATGAATCGGCCTGTAATAATCTCCTCTTTCTGCCCATATCGTCTCTACCGTTCTTCCTCCTATACTTCCTTCAGTTGGCATGTCTATCTCATTTTATTCCAAGAATGTAAAATTTCAAAACCGAAACAGGTTCGAGTCTTTAGGAACAATAAGGTAAAATATAGCAATTTGTTCCTGTAGTTTAATGGATAGAATACTCCCCTCCGAAGGGAGTGATATGGGTTCAAGTCCCATCGGGAACACAAGAAAACGCAATGAACGAAGAAAGGCAGTTAAAGTGTACTATCTTGGGTAGCTTTCGTTTCAAAACAGAGATAGATCGTACCAGGGAAGAACTGGAAGACAATGGCGTGGAAGTTCTGGCTCCAGAAAAAGGTCAAGTTTTTTCACCCCCAGCCCAACGTCAAATACGAGTCACCTCTACTTTTAAACCATTACCATCGGAGAGAAAGACACCCATCCGGTCAGTTGAAGATATGTTTTTGGAATCAATTAAAGATTCAGATTTTGTCTATGTTGTTGATATTGATGGTTATGTGGGAACGGTAGTAAGTATGGAAATGGGAGTAGCGATTGCCAGCGGTAAACCCGTTTATATCAAAGAGGCGATTGACTTGAGGCTTGATTCCGACCCGGACTGGAGAAGCAGAATGTCGGGGATTAAAGTACTGTCCGCAACAGATGCCGTAACCAACTTTATTAGTGGGTTAAAATAGGGAATGTTAGAAAACACGGCTTACGACGAAAGGTCGGCTGGCGGTATTGTCTTCCGGGTGCAAAACGGCACCTTTCTCTGGCTGCTGGTCAAAACCTCCAAGATCAAAGGAGTCCGACGTTCCAGCCGACCAAACCTAACTGAGGCCAGTCGGGCAGTTTATAAATTTCCCAAGGGCCATCTTCGACCGGGTGAGTTTCTCAAACAGGCTGCCCTTCGGGAAGTTGAAGAAGAAGGTCAGGTCAAAGCCAGGATTATCGAAAAGATTGGTTCCAACGATTATATTATCTGGGACAAGCTTACCAAGAAAAAGATCGTCAAAAAAGTTACTTTTTTCCTCATGGAGTATCAAGCCGACAGTCATCTTCGATATTTCGACAAAGAAGTCGTCTTAGATCGGGTTTGGCTCCCTTTTGACGAAGCTTCGGAACGGCTGGCCTACACCTCCGAAAAAACTCTGCTGCGTAAGGCCAGAGAAAAACTTAAAATTTAACCACCAAATGACAAGATGGTATCGTTGGGCTGTTGTTGCTTTTATGTTGTTCTTCCTTTTTGAGTATTTTTCTCCTATTATCAATGCTCTTGAACTTGGTCGCCGTTTTGGTTGGAGCCTGGAGCAGCTTTTTAGTCAAAGACAAGTTCTCAAGCACGTTTTACGTCTACCGATTTATACCATTATCTATATTTGGGTTTGGTCTGCCCTGCCCAAAATGTCCAAAACTGCCCTTTGGTGGTGGCGGATCATGGCTGGCAGCCACCTGATTTTCAAGCCGCTGACCATCTTGACCCTGTTAGGACTGATCTCAACCGCCGGCCTGCTCGACCGGTTCCCCATCATTAATTTGCTCTGGACCGCCGCTATTGTTCTGGTCTATGCCGCCATGATTATCTTTGTCGAGAAGTATTGGAAAGAACTTGTTGCCAACTCTGATAAAATATGATGCCTGTCTCTAGAGAAATTTAGCAAGATGGAGGAGTCGGATAGTGGTTCATTCCACACGCTTGGAAAGCGTGCGTCCCACAAGGACTCGGGGGTTCGAATCCCCCCTCCTCCGCCAAGTCCTATAATGTTGACAGGACTAATTTCTTTGCTATAATCAAGCTGTGATACTACTCTAAAACATCAATTTGAACCTCTCGGATTGTCTCCGGGACCGGTGTTTTAGCGTATCTATTTCCAAAAACCTAACTTTATTAATCAACTAAACGCCAGTCGAAAGACTGGTTTTTTTGTTTTATGAAATTACAAATTAATTCACTATTTAAGGAATATCAGGATCGTCAGATCTTGGACGGAGTTTCCTTCACCGTCCAGGACGGGGATCGCTTGGGCCTGGTTGGGGCTAATGGTAGCGGTAAAACTACTATACTTAAACTGGCGTCCAGATTGGAAATTCCTGAAAATGGCCAGATTATTAAGATTCCTCAAGATTTAAATGTGGGGTATATCCCCCAAGTGGTTGATCTGGCCAGCGACAAAAACATACTCGAAGGCCTAATCGACTCAATTAGTCTTGCTGATAGTGAAATTTACAAAATCTATATCGCCCTTGACGAATTGGGAATTAGTAACCTGGCAACACAAACCCTTGGGACCTTATCGAGTGGCCAGAAAACTAAAGTTTACCTAACCAGACTCCTGGTTCAAAAACCGGAGGTCCTTTTGTTGGACGAGCCAACCAACCATTTAGATATCGAATCCCTGGAATGGCTAGAAACATATTTAAAAAATTATCAGGGAGCTTTTGTAGTGGTATCCCACGATCGAAGATTTCTGGATAATACGGTGACAAAAATCCTAGAGCTTGAGGACGGAAAAGTTAAGGTTTATGGTGGGAATTATTCGTTTTATCGACAACAAAAGGTGATTGAGCGTGAAGCCCAACAGAGACAATATGAAAACCAGCAACAAAAGACCACCAGACTAGAAAGGGATATGCAGAAAAAGCAGGAAAAGATAAGGAAACTGGGTGTGAGTGATCATCCGACTCGGGATAATGATAAATATGCGGCCACGTTTTTTGCCGGGAGAGCAACCAGAAAATATACCCAAAGTTTAAAAGCGACTAAATCGACATTGTCTCAACTGGAGACAATCGAGAAACCAAAAACAGACCTGGAGCTATCAGTATTATTCAAACCCAAAAAGGAAAGCAGTAAAACAGTAGTATTTTTGGATCAGGTCTCAAAGACATTTAACCAGCACCTCATTTTGTCTGACTTTTCGTTAGTTATCAATCATGGCGATAGGATTGCCCTTGTTGGTCCAAACGGGAGTGGCAAATCAACTATCATCAACCTCATTTTGGGAAAATTAAACCCAACAAAAGGAAAAGTTGAAACTGGTAATAATGTTGACGTGGGATATTTACCCCAAGAACATGGCCAATTGGACTCTGATTTGAACCCGGTTGATTACTTGATACATTCCTCAAAAGTTGGTCGAACTTCGGCGTACCAACTAGCTAAACGATTTTTGTTTACAGATGAGGATTTGAGAACATCAGTTGATAAATTAAGTAGCGGTCAAAAGTCAAAATTGTTACTAGCCTCAATCATGGCATCAGGGGCAAATTTCATTGTCTTGGACGAACCGACTAATTATCTTGATATTCCCTCTCGGGAAGCAGTCGAAGAGGCTCTGGTATCTTATCCTGGAACTTTGTTGGTAGTCACCCACGATCGCTATTTTTTAGATCGGATTAGACCGACCTGTATTATTAATTTAACTAAAAAGGAAAATGAAACTAACTAAACTTGAAGTACAACAATTTATTCAAGGTCGAACCGATAACGAGGTAAGTGACATAACTGCTGTCAGCGGTGGCGAATGGTCACAGGCCTTCTTCTATCAAGATGGTGATATCCAAAAAATCATTCGCTTTAGTAACATTGATGAAGATTTTAAACGGGACCAATTTGCATATAGTTTTAATTCTCCACAGTTACCGATACCTCAAGTCGAAGAGATCGGAAGGGCGTTTGATGGCTATTTTGTCATTTCTGAAAGAGTTGAAGGAGAAATGATTGATAATCTGGATCCGGTAGAAATGCAGAAAATAGTTTCCAAACTAATGGATTTGTTTGGAGCGATGCGATTAGCAGATATTTCCAAAAGTAAAGGTTTTGGGGGATTGGATCGAAACAGTAATGGAACGGATAATAGTTGGAAACATTTCCTTTTGACCTGTGCCGATGATCTTCCTAATGGCCGAACTCATGGATGGAAAAAGAAATTAGCCGACAGAAAAATTGAGAATGATATTTTTAACCAGTCTTACCAGTTACTTTCATCCTTAGTCGACATTTGTCCTGAAAATCGACATCTTATTCACTCTGATCTTCTCCATTTCAATTTGTTAGTAAAGGAAAGCCGCATTGTAGCGGTTATTGACTGGGGATGTGCCAAATACGGCGACTTTCTCTATGACCTGGCCTGGTTTGTCTTTTGGCAATTTTATTATCCATCAATGAACGGCATTGACTTTACAAAAGAAGCCAAAAAGTACTTTGAAAGCGTTGGTGTAGCTTTACCCAATTTCGAGAAACGTTTAAAGTGCTATCAACTTAATATTGGATTAGACTCAATGGCTTATTGTTCTTTCAAAGAAAACTGGAAGAACGTCAAGATGGTGTCCGATCGACTATTAGAAGTTATAAACTCATAACATGGTATTTAAGCTACCACCTCTAAAGTGGGACAATATTACCAAGGCCGGATTAATTAATTTTTTCTCAGCCCTGTATTTCTACCTACCAATTGCGACGCTTTGGTATCAAGACAAAGGTCTTAGCTTAACTCAAGTTGGAACACTAAACGGGATAGTTACTATCACGATCTTTTTGACAAACATTCCTACTGGGGCCATGGCTGACAAAATTGGACGTAAGTTGGCAATAATAATTGCCATGGGGCTACAGGTACTAGGTGAAGTTTTGTTTTTGTCTAGTCAAACATTCTGGTCATTTGCAATTGTTTCTATTGTCGCCGGATTAGGTTTTTCATTTATGAGTGGTGCCTTTGAGGCTCTAATCTTTGACACCTTGAAAGAAGAAAAACGAGAGAATGAAGTTCAAAAAGTCCTTGGTAACATCATCTCATTAAAAGGTTTGTCGACAATAATCGGCGCTGGAGTGAGCAGTCTGATTTTGTCCCAATTAACTACAGATCGGTTTGTACTGGCCATTGTGATGACAATATTCGCCGTTAGCTGTGGACTTATGGTGTGCTTTTCTATCGACGAACCGCAACGATTTCGACAACAAAAAAGCGACAACTTGTGGCGATTGTTTTCTGATAGTTTCAAGTTAATACGTCGGAACTATAAACTAAGTCGGCTAGTACTATTGGCAGTATTAACCACTCCTTTCACAGCCTATCTAATTGGTTTTTATCAACCGTGGTTTAAAAATCTAGGCGTACCTGGACCGTGGTTTGGGTTGACGTTTGCACTTGGGGGATTCTTGTCTTTGTTGTCGTCTAAATACGCTTACTTACTTGAAAGAAAACTTGGGAGTGTCGTCGCTTTACTGATATTTACTTTGGCACCAGGGATATTTTTTGGCCTGATGTCAATCGTCTTTAATCAGACTGTAGCCATAGTCATCTTCTGTCTAAACTATGGATCGGCCGCGTTGCAGGAACCACTGTTGGTCGATTACACAAACCGTCATATACCAAGTGAGAATAGGGCAACAATTCTGTCATTCATTGGCACTTTATCAAGTCTATATATAGCCGTTATGGGTCCAATTATCGGTAAGATCGCCGACCATTCGTTATCACTGGCCTTTCTTTCAATGGGGATAATTATCGTTTGTGGAGCGGTTTTCTTTAGGGTGAAGGAGGAACATATCAATGTCTAATTTATTCGAAAAACACAATCCACTGAAGGTTTACCTGGCCGTAAGATTTGCCTCGGCATTACTATTCTCGGTAATAGTGACCGTCAATTTGGTTTACGAAGCAACAGTGGTGGGGTTAAACCCTTTGCAATTGGTTTTAGTAGGGACGGTGCTGGAGACAGTATCATTTTTGTTTGAAGTCCCGACCGGAATTGTGGCCGATGTTTATAGCCGAAAACTGTCAGTTATTATCGGATTGTTGTTAATTGGTTTGGGTTTTACGGTTGAGGGATTATTCCCAACCTTTATTGCGATTCTAATTGCCCAAGTAATTTGGGGAATCGGATTTACATTTGTAAGTGGTGCTAGGGAAGCATGGATTGCTGATGAGATTGGTGAAGACAAGGCGGGGAAGGCGTTTTCGAAGGGTTCTCAGATGAGTTTAATTGGATCATTTATTGGAATTGCCATTAGTATGGCGCTGGCAAATATCAATATTCGGTTACCAATTATTCTTGGAGGAATTCTTTATAGCTGCCAGTCAATCTATCTTCTATTTTTTATGCCGGAGGAGAATTTTCATCCGACCCCGATTAGAAAAAGAGAAACTTTTGGTGCCATGAAGAAAACTTTGGTAACAGGGTTGGGACTGATTAGGGCAAGTCCGGTTTTGTTAACAATTGTGGTGACAGGGTTAATTTTTGGGACGTTTTCGGAAGGATTTGACAGGCTGTGGACACCGTTTATGATCGACAAGTTTATCTTTCCTTCTCTTTGGAACCTAAAACCAGTAACCTGGTTTGGAGTTTTGGCAATGATGGCCAACGTGCTGGCGATTCTGGTAATACAATTTGCCGAAAGGAAAACTGACACCAATGATCATAAATCAACCGCAAGGGCCCTGTTGGTAATAAATGGAATATTGGTGGCGGTAGTGGTGGCGTTTGGATTATCGGGTAATTTTGTGATGGCCGCTATAACTTATTGGCTGGTGTCGATGTTTCGAGAAGCTAGAGGCCCGATTTATGATGCCTGGATTAACCAAAACCTGGAGCCAAAAGTGAGGGCGACAGTTTTCTCGATGTGTAGTCAAGCTAACGCTGTTGGACAAATTAGTGGTGGACCATTGTTGGGGTGGATAGCTACTGCCGTGTCGTTAAGGTTAAGCTTGATACTGGCAGGAGTATTTCTGGTCCCATCATTGTTTCTGTACGCCAATTCGATCAAGAAGCATAAATTAATTAAGCCAACGGTGGCATAATACAAGGTAATGGAATATTCAAAGAGATTGGGCAAAATAACAGATGAACAATTACAAAAAGCTTTGGATAAATTTGACCTAGGTAAATTTGTAAAGGCAGAGCCAATAATGTTTGGTAATTTTGGCCAGAATTTATTTCTAACCAGCAACAGAGGTAAGTTTGTGTTAAGAGGTAAGCCACATTATCCCTGGCAATTCAAAAGCGAACAATTTATAGCTGAATTATTCCATCAAAAAACTAAAGTTCCGGTGCCATGGCCATACTTAGTAGACGAGACCACCGACATCTTTGGTTGGAGTTACTGCATAATGCCCCGGCTTGAAGGATTGCAGTTAAAAGACAAGACTGTTTATGAAAAGCTTTCGACAAAAGATAGGCTAGAAGTGGCTCAAGCATTAGGAGAAAACTTAGCTGAAATGCAAAAACTAACTTGGGATTTTAGTGGTAAATATGATTTGGAAACAAATACCATTAAACCTTTAGAGAAACCCTGGGACCAGTGGGTCATCGATTTCATCAGGGATCTAACTAATAAAGCATTGACTTATGGAAACAAGACAACGAAGGAGGATGAACTGTGGATTGAAAAAGTGATTGATCAAGGAAGAGAGTCTTTAAAAACTCCATTAACCCCCACCTTCGTAATGCACGATTACCAAATTAGTAATATGGTGGTTGATAAAGTTGAGGGTAGGTGGCGGGTGGCTGGGTTGTTTGACTTAATGGAGAACTATTTTGGTGATGGCGAGTCAGATTTGAGTCGGGTATTTGTGGCTTACTCTGAAGAGAATGAAGACCTGGCCTATGCATTTCTAAATTCCTACTTTTCAAAAACTAGGGTAAGACCCGGATTTGAGAAGCGATGGCCGGTTTATATGGTTCTTGACCGAATAGTCATTTGGGAGTGGGCGCAGAGAAACGAAAAGTGTTGGTGGAATCCTGAATTTACTTTTAAGCAGTGGATTGAGAATTGGACTAAACTTGATATGACAAAGTTAGGTTTGAGTTCATAAAACAGGTTCTAACTGCGTCAATGGTTCGCCGCTCGTTTTTATAAGCTATGAGATTTCGGCAATTCGTTTTGTTTAGACCTAGACTCAAGTTCGTTCATAGTTTCCATAAAAGAAGCTTCTAAATCGACATTGTATTTTTCAGCAATTAAAAAAACTGAATAAAGACAATCCGCTAATTCATGTTTAAGTTTTTCGTCTACGTTTTCAATATCACGAAACCCATCTTTTCCCATAGTAAGTTTTACTAAAGCGCCGACATCAGCTACAAAAGCTTTGACCGATTCTCCTCTTGGCCATTCGTGACCTAACCTTTGCAAATCGGCCTGCTTATAAAGTTCTTTTATCTGTTGGTATCGTTGATAAATTTTTGATAAATCCATTACGGTTGCAATAATTTATTAATTATAACTTACCGCAATAAAATAGGTTTTAATTGTATCAATGGTTCGCCGCACTAATTAGAAAATTCCACCCAGGTCACTTGGTCCATAAGTTTATTAATTCTAACGCTTTGTTTGACAACAATTTTGCTTTATCGTAGGTGTCGGATTCGGTATAATCCCTAAATTCCGGAGCATTTTTTGATGGTCTAAAATGAACAATGTCTTCATTTTCAAAAGTTAACCTTAATCCATCCAGTCGGTCAATATGGGTTATTTTGCCAAAAGTTGCCTCGATTTCTTCCTTATGTCTTTCCCACTCATCAATCGTTTTTAAACTTAACTCCGTTGGGATTCCTTTTACACTAGCGCTATAAGTAAACCTTTGCGGTAACTCAAGTATTAATTGGCTTATCGTCTTATTCGATTGTTTTGCTAAGGCAATTGTTCCTAAAATCGGCATTAGTGCATCACGTGTTTTTAAATCGCCGGTAAAAAATCCTCCGTTCAACTCGTACCCCATGACTTTTTTTATACCCTCTTTTTCCAAATTCTCTATTGCTTCCAAAATATATGGTGAACCAACCTTGGTTCTTATTGTTTTTCTAAACCACCCCGTTCTTTCAGCTGCTGTGCAAGCGGTTAAAGTTAAAGCAATCGCTTCCGCTCCTAGATATTTCGCCGCCAACAATGGTAGTAGTTCTGACCTTACTTGATTTCCATTTTCGTCAGTTAGTAGTGGTCGGTCTCCATCCCCGTCCGTTGCTATTATATGATCTAAGTTATATTTTTCATCCCATTCCTTCATTTTGACGATCAACTCATCATTTACTGCATCGGTGTCTACCGGGACAAAAACCTCATAACTATACTCAATTTTTTCGACCGTTGCTCCCATTCTCGTTAATAAATCAGCATTTAAGTCCCGTCCCACTGCACTATGTCCCCAAATTCCAATCCTCTTGCCTTTCAGGAAACTGTCTCCAAACTTGTCAACATACCTTTTGATATACATTTCATAACCATCTTTTGTTTCTACCGACACATCACTTTGATTTACCAACATTCCTTGATTGTCAAAAATCGTTTCATCGTATTCTACTGTTGCCGCAGTTATTGCTTCTTCATCTGGTTTCAAAATCTCTTTGGTTGATAGTTGATACTTAATTCCATTACGGTCGTCAGGAATATGGCTACCGGTTACCATCACCGTTGGCACTTTTTTCTTTAAGCCATAAAAAGTAATTGCTGGTGTCGGGATATAACCGCAGTTGATTGCAGTTAATCCTTCGTCCTCAATTGCCTTTATTACTGTCGCCATAATCCTGGGACTACTTTTTCGTAAGTCACCCGCCACCGCCATTGTTTTGTTTTCCAAGTCGTCAATATTCTTTAGGTGTCCAATAAATGCTTTGGTATATAAATACACTGTTTTATCGGTTAATTTGGTTACCAAATCTCTAATTCCGCTAGTGCCAAATCCTACTCCTGTTTCCGCTCTTAAGTCACTTAATTTTATTGTTGTCATAGCTCATGATATCAAAGAATTATCTTCCGCTTTTATTGGGCTATATTGCGCCAATAATGGAGCGAATGAGTCAACTTCGTTTGGTGGAAGCTTGTAAAATAGGTTCTAACCGTGTGGTTTGACTTTGCTCACCATAAATCAATGGTTCGCTACAGCGATAATATCTGCGAGTTTTTGTGTAGTTTTGATATCATAAGCCATGAGGACGAACAAACGGGTTAGTGCTTTGGTGGTCAGGGAAAACAAGTTGTTGTTAATACATAGGTTTAAAAACGGTGATGAATATTGGGTAATACCAGGAGGCGGGGCAGAAGAGGGTGAGAGTTTGGAAGATGCGTTAAAAAGGGAGGTTTTGGAAGAGACAGGTTTGAAATTAGTTGACCATAAATTGCTTGGGTCAGACGAAGGGGAAGAGCACATTCATTATTTTTACCAATGTGAATTGACGCCGGGTGAGCCCAAAATTGGCGGACCGGAATTAAAAGATAGTAGTGAAAATAATGTATATATTTTGGAATGGATTTTAGTTAAGAATATTGCCAATCTAAACATTTATCCAAATTCAGTTAAGTTGTATATAAAGTAGGTCTAACTCCATCAACGATTCGCCACTCATTTCTGTAGCTACCTAAATTTCACAGTCCTTTTCGGTTGGACCACGGCGATATTGAGCTAGGCATATGGTTTGTGGAGTTTCGATTTGATCCCTGTAAAGTCCCATTTTGAAATATGTGGAAGGGCCTAGTGAGCTGTGGCCCAACTCACCTTCGTAATTCACAAATTCTTCACCATCCAATTTGCAACGAACTCTGCCGGTTAAATTAGGATTTAACAAATAATTCATTTTTATCCGGTGCCATTGTCCCCTTAACTCTCGTAACTGTGGTAATCGGAATTTTTTATTAATTTCATCGCCGGCCACCCGACAAAACAACTCGCCTTTTTGATACCGAAGAGATAAAAACGGAGAAGCTCTTTCATCCTTTTGTTTCCACTGAGCAAATACAGTCCGATTATCAAGAAGAGGAAAGTCTGGTGGAAAATAAAACGAAAAGGCGTACCAGACATTTACACCAACTGGAAGTTGTAACGCTTTTTGTTCTAGAAGTTCATCTCGTTCAGTGGCTTTGCTGGACTCGTTAACTTCACGGCGGTCTCCTTCATGGATTTCTATTCTGGCAGCACTAATGCCGTCTAAATTTAGAAAGGTTAAGCGACCAGGCTCGATTTTCCGAGTCAACCAAATATGAGAATTAAGGCCGTTTTCAAAATTATCACGAACGACAGCAATACCAGACGGCCTGATTTCAATTGTCGGTTTAACTAAGTCTCCATTATCACCACCCATGATGTAAGTTGAATTATAGTTGTTATTAACAAAATAAGTTCTAACTCCATCAACGATTCGCCGCAGTGTAATAAATCGCAAAGCGAATCGAAGGGAATCCCCCTCCTCTACCAGATAAACATAAGCATTATTGCTATAGTTCAGAAAGCAAGTGCTCAATTATTTTTGTGGTAGCACCAAGCATATCTTGATTTGTATCAATCATTTTAATTCCAAATTTTTGAAGACTTTTCTTCTTATTCTTCCAATACTTGTCGGTTTTTTTGTTTGTAATTAGGTAGTTGGGTACTATGGTTTGATAAATAGTTTCTTGTATAGCTGTTGCAGTCTTTTTATCGTTAAAATTAAAAACATTTTCTATTAAAAAAACATAGTCCACACAATTTAATATGCTTAAAAAGCATAACCTATTGTTTTGATTATTTACGGGCCTGTTTGCACCTTTTGTTAGTCTTATAGAATCATCGTTATCTATTCCAATAACTACAATATCCGCACACCTCTTTGCTTCTTGAAACAACTTTATATGACCAATGTGCAGGATATCAAAGCACCCCGTTATCAGACCAACGGTTTTTCCTTTAACCTTGTGTTTTTTTACTAAACTAGAAAGCTCTGGTAGTTTCTTTATCTTAGTTTTTTCCATTTCATTAGCAATATATCACCATTGGATTATTTGTAAAAAAAGTTCCAACTTCGTACCATACTCTCCGCCGCTCGAAACCCTTTGTTTATATAAATAGACAATTCGACAATCTGCCTAAGCAGGGATCTTAAAGATCAAACCCGTGAAAAGTCCGATTAGTGTAGCCAAACCTCCAATAACAAGCATCTCGATGGCACTTCGCCAGGCTTTACCAGTAAAAAATTTAGCTTTAAAAAAACCTAATGCAAATAAACCTATTAAAGCAAAAACAACTGATAAAATTGGGACATAGCGAAGTGGGGAGAACATAACCGGAATTGCAGGTATAAATCCGCCGATAATATAAGAAAAAAACATAACCAAACTACCGGTTATTAGGCGGTCACGATGATGATTTTGGGGTAATTCATGAACGGATTTTTCACTCAAATACTGGCCG
>Ga0208373_1004013_pt1 | contig 13755 bp, 13 predicted proteins | sample RifOxyC2_FD_184036 | JGI IMG/M metagenome (GOLD analysis project Ga0208373, IMG submission 184036) | Soil microbial communities from Rifle, Colorado - Rifle Oxygen_injection C2 (SPAdes) | ecosystem: Environmental > Terrestrial > Deep subsurface > Rock core/Sediment | place: Rifle, Colorado...
CTTTAATATTTAGCTTATGCAATTTACGAAAAAAATCAAAAAAAAACAAGCTGTTTATAAAAAAAGCCTAAGGCTCCAAGTAAAAATGACTTCCACATATAGCATCAATAAGCATTCATCTTTGACTTTTCTTCAGTCGCGAAATTCTCACCATAGCTTAGGCTATGTCTCTAATTTCACTCAATCAGAAAAGCCAAATCTGAACGCTTCTTGAACACTATCTGTAAGAAGTTATTTTTACTTGGAGCCTAAATCAATATCTCCAGAATTAAAAAAGATTAAGAATTAAGAATTAAGGAAAATTGAAAAAGATTAAGATTAAGAATTAAGAATTAAGGAAAATTCACGAAGTGAATTTTTGGTTGCGGGGGAGGGATTCGAACCCCCGGCCTCCGGGTTATGAGCCCGACGAGCTGCCACTGCTCTACCCCGCGCCGATAGACAAACAAAAACTAAAGCTTATGATGCAAAGCTAAATAACTTTAATTGATAAGTAAAAAAATGTCAAAAAATAACCCAAATATTTTTACAATTCATTAAACTCCTCAATAGAAACATCTAAATCTCTAAGAATTTTTCTAAGAAGTCCTCGTCCCAAATCCTTATTATGCATAGGTATAGTTATCGCTTTTCTATTTTTATCTTCAAAATGCTTTAAACGTATATGGCTTCCGACCTGCCTCACTTCAATATAACCTAATTTCTTTACTTTTTTTAAAGCTTCTTTTGCGCTAATTAATATTAATTTATTCATTTAAACTGATATGGTAGCAAAAGTAATACTTTGCGGTTTATAATCTCTTATTATTTCTTTATTTTCTTTTTCTTCCAGACATATTTTTATAACCTCTTCAATATTTTTTAATGCTTCATCAATAGTTTTGCCTTGAGAATAACAACCATCAAACATCGGACATTCAACCACGAAATATCCATCTTCATCTTGCTCAATCACAATTGGAAATTGATTTTTTTTCATCATATATTTTTTAAAATAACAATTTGATTATATCAGAGAAATTACAATTTAGAAATAAAAATTTCATCTCCCAAAAACTCGGCCAACTCGAAAAAAAATATTATGAAAAAATCACAGAAGCGATAAATATTTCTTTAGATTCTGATAATGATTTTTTATAAAAAATATTAGGCTTTAAACAATCTAGAAACTGCTTTTCGAGCTCCTCGAGCCACCATTGGAACCCAATCAGATCTATTTCTAGCTTCTTTAATTCCTCCAGCTAAATTAAATGGTTTATTAGGTATTTGCTCAAGGATATCATCATCATCCAAAATCACTGGAGGCGCTTTTTCATTCCAATCCATAACAACAACATCATCTCCTTCACTCACTGGACCTAAATCCTCGCGAACTTCAGGTTCTGTCTCTAAAATCGGATATTCTGCTAAATTTTCAGGATAAACTATATCAGAAGAGTCAACTTTACTGTTTAAATCACTAAATTGTATTTTTTGTGTTTTAGCAACAACTGGATCATTATTTTTATCTTTATTCCAAGCTCGATAAGTAATGCCACTCACCCCTCTAAGGAAACCTTGAGATCTTAACGATCTCGCTACAGAAGCTGGCCCTTTATCTGCATATTTTTGCTTATCTTTATCTGACGCAGAAACTAACCTGCCCGCCCCATCAAAACGCAATGGTTCTGCGTTCGGATCAGTTGTATATAAAGTAACAGCATATCCCATCGCTATTTGTCCATTTATACCCTTAACAACGCTATTAATATTTGTTGCACCCGTATTATTAAGAACTTCATAACTCTGCGTTTGCATATCATCATCTTGATCTATTTGCGCTCCCCCCTCATCATCAACCTCATCAGCTTCATCAGGCAGATTTAAAGATTCAACAAAATCACCATATTTCTCTGGGAAAAGTCTTTTTAATTGTTTCGAGAATGTATCATTAACAGCATCTGACATATCTTCGCTAATCATGAATATTTTGACCTGCGATTCTAATGATGAACCAGATAATCCTTTTGACCATTTAGACAAAGGTAAAAATCTACCCATTTTATCTCGCGGTAAACGAGGCAATATATAGTGTTGAATTCTTTCAAGCTCCTTAGGATCGTCTAATTTAGCAAGACCGTTCTCTATCAAAAGTTTATCCGGAATTCCATTGGGAAAAGTTGCTGTTAATAATCTGTCTAATTCCGAAGGCTTCAATGATCTTCCTCTTAAAAACTGATAAAGAGTCTTTCCTTCTCTAAAACCGGTATCTGTACCTACTTTTACTGCTGCTGCTTGTTTAGCTCTTCTAGCTTCAAGCTCCTCTCTTGGAGATAATGGAGGTGGTAAAGTTAAATCAACATTTCCATTTCTCACTACAGGAGGAACCACAGTGTCATCTATCATTACTTCTCTACCAAGCGTACCATCTATTCTTACCGGATCCTCTACTTTCACCACCTTTCCAACCTTTCCACCAGCTCCTTCCTCTTTAGGCTGAGATAAATGTGTATAAACAGCCCCACCTCCCAATCCTACCACCAAAACTCCCAAAGCAACTAAAGCTACTCTTGAAACATTAAGTCTTGAACCAATAACTAACTCTCCTACTCCTTCTATTTGAGAAGCTAAATTCTGTTCTCCTACACTTGCAGCTAAAGGATCGTTTGGAAATAACTCTTTTACTCTCTTCAATAATTCAACAAGCGTATATGGACTTTTACCTTCTCTTTTACTTATAATTGAAGGAGGAGAGCAGTATCTACTTCCATTTAAACCCTCATTACTTTGACCTGGCACTAAAGGTGGTACCATCTGATTAGCTTGTATTATTAGTGCCGCATAACTATTTTGAATTACTTGATTTAAAATAGTTAAAGTTCCTTTTTTATTCTTACTAACTGCATCAGCAACTGTTAATACGATATAATACATAACACTATTATTTTCTTGACAAGCAAGTTCTAAGGCATTAAATAACCATTGAACATAAGCAACTTCAGTAGCCTCAGCATCAACAGATAAAGCAAGTAAATCTGTAACTTTTTTCACACAAGCCTTTAATAATTCAGAAGTCTCTTCTTTTCGTAAATACGATTCAAGTAAATTTCGAAAACTTTGAAAATCTTCTCTTTTTACAACATCAACCATACCTTCCACTCGTCTATAAGCAGTCATAAGCTCATCATCAGTATTTAACAAACCTTGTAACTGATCCTGCATTCCACCAGAAGTATCAGCATTTCGTAATTTTTTCAAGAATTCTCCAGCAACCATCTCACCACCATGAATTTGTGTAGTTAAACTCGCTAAAGATGCAAAAATTACCAACACTTGCTCTCTTTTTTCTGTACTAAATAATATTTCTAAAAATTGACTAGCGAGTCTTTTTGTCTCCACTCTCCAAATTTTTTGATCATCATTTGTTATAGTATTTGCAATTCTGCGAAATTCTAAATTAAAATTTTCTAAATTAAATTCTGAACTCCTATTTACGCTTTTCCGTAATTGCGCCTCTTGAACTAATTGTCCATAAAATCTTTGTATAATTGGATTTATAATGTTTATTTTAGCCTCTTTCAACCTCTGATCAACCACCAACACAACTCTCGCAGCACCTAGTTGCCAACAATATCCTTTTAATTGTTGCAAAAATGGAACTGAATAACTCATTACCATATCTGAATCTTCTTCAAGCAAAAAAGGTATAGATCGCTCAATTAATAGTTCTACTTGATGAGTCGCATTATCTTCATTCAATTCGCCAGACTCAAAATCAATTCCTAAAATTCGATATAAATCTGCTACTTTTTGTAGTTCAATATTAATTTCACTCTCACCGTCAAACGAAGATAAAGATGGATCAAGCGAAATACTATCTCCTTCATCTCCCTCCTCTTCTTCCAATTCGGCTCCTTCACCAAAATTTAACATTAGACTTACTGATTGTAATAACGCTTCATATAAAACTCTTATTTCTTCATTATCTAATAAAAATTTTATAAAGCTATTATTAGCTTGTAACAAATCATGTAATCGTTCCATAAATACAGAAAAAAAGTTTTCTGGATCTCTTCTTTGTACTCCTTTTAACCAATCTATAAAAACTGCCCCCCCTCCATTCTCAAAAAACCAAACAATATCAGTTATAATTGTTTTAGAAAAATTTAAATTAAGACCATTGGACAAAAATAATGTGTTTGTTATATTTTCAAATTCTATTCTTCGTTTTTCGGATAGTCTCTCACTAATTCGCAATATAGTATGCTCTTTTTTTGGTCTACTACCCTTTCTTCCTTTCTCAGAAACACAATCTTTTTCTATTCCTTCTTTTACTTCACCTAAAAAACTATCATCATCTTCACCCCCTTTTTGTTTAAAAGGAAGAATCTTACGCACGCCTTTTTTAACTTCACCTCCATCAAACTCAAATCTAGCTTGCCCATCCCCACTTCTATTAGCATCTAATTCTATTATACTTCCCTGATTCACGCCTTGTTCTACTTGAGCTTTCATAATAAATTATTTTTTAGAGAAATCAATTATACATATAAAATTTTACTTGTCAAGGTTTTTTAACGAATTTTTAACAAGTTTTTAATGTATTACATTATATCACACGCAAAAAATACGCAAAAGTTTCAAAAAAAATATTTATAAACTTTCAATAATTGTAATCAGCCTCTTTATTCATATAAATCTGGTTCATTTTTCAAAAAATCAAGAGATGGATTATTTAATAAAAATAAGACATTTTGCCTCAAATCCGTAATTGATATAATTTGATCAGCAATCATAAATAATATTAAATTTACTAATAAATATAAATTTATTAAAACTAGCAATTCTACTTATTTTTTTGTTTTCTTTACATTTTTCTTGCCTGTTTTCGAAGTTTGTTTAATATTTTTTTTCACTTCTTCTACTACCCCTTCACTGTTTTTTTTAAAATTTTCAATTACTTCCTGCCCCTTAATTGCTATATCTTCAATTTTTTTCTTACCTTTATTTAAAGCATCTTTCACTTCATCGGTTTCTAGCCACTCATTAAAACTTTCTTTCATGTCAACACACATTTTCCTTATCTCACCGCCAACAGATTGTAACCCGGCGCCACCTTTTTCAACTTCATTTTTTACCTTTTTACGCAAATCCTTACCCTTACCAGGAGCAAATAAAAGCGCAGTAATAGCACCTATAATTGCACCAAAAAGCAATGACAAACCACCTCTTCTTCCCATAATTTTTATTTTTAGAAAATATACTAGACTTAATATACAATAAGTCTAATTACAGATTAGCAAAATTTTAGAAAAAAGAAAAAGCAAAAAAACTCTTCAATCTAATTTTTCGTTTAAAAAATTATTTAATCTTTAAAATTTGATGAATATTTTTTAAAACTTCTTCTAATTTCTTTTGCTTCAAATAAGCAACTCTTTTTAAAATAATTGTTTTCTTTATAGTTATAATACTACCGCATTTAACATATGATTTTTTCATAAGTTCTCCTCGATCAATATCTATTTGATCTATAGCAATTTGAGATCTTTCTAATTTTTTTTGAGTAGTTATTGCTACAGTTATCACATCATCTGAAACGGCATTAAAATCATCACTAGAAATAACTAAAGCAGGTCTTTTCTTCAACACTGACAAATCTGAATAAGGAAACTCAAATAATACAACCTCGCCTTGCTTTATATACATAATATAAATTATAAGGATATACTTTCATCAAAATATTATCATCATCATCACTTTTCCAAAAATCAAGAGATTTTTCCATAATTTTAAATCTCTCTTCTTGACTCCAATCTGAAAAATAATCTGCATTTTCTTTATTGTCTTCAATAACAACCTCTTTTTCATAAACAGGTTCGACTTTAAACATTGGCATACTATGATTCATTACAATTATTCTTATTTCTTGACCTCTTGCCTCCTCCCATATTCTAGTCATATTTTCCCGCCAATGTTTTACATTTATAATTTTAGTAGTCATAAAAGTGTATTTATTATTACACTTTTAATATATCAAAAGTTATACTTTTAGACAATATTATTTTCTCTTTCTTAAAATGTTTTTTTCTTGTATAAAAGACTTAGAAAAATTTTAAATTCTAAATTCTTCTTAAAATGTTTAAAAAACTACTCATTAGTTTTTCCTTATTAATGTTCCTATTTGGCCTTTCTTCATGCGGAAACGATGTAGCCACCGAGACTGAAACCCCAGAATTAGAAAATTTACCAACTCAAGCCCCAAATGTTGACGGACCAGGGGTTAATAATTAAACTCCCATTTACAATTTTCTATTTTGACCATGGATTATAACACTGCCTCACTCGCTTTACTTCAAAAACTCAAAGGTCAACTTGAAATCAAAGTTAAAACCGAACTCAAGTCAAAAGATGATCTCTCTACTTCATATACTCCAGGTATTGCTGAACCATGTCGCGAAATTGCAAAAAATCCTGATTTAGCTTACACCTACACCGAAAAACAAAATCTTATCGCTGTTGTTACTGACGGATCGGCTGTTTTGGGTCTTGGAAATATCGGCGCGTTGGCTGGTTATCCAGTTATGTCAGGTAAATGTGCGCTTTTCAAAACTTTCGGAAACGTTGACGCTATACCTATTTGCCTAGCTACTCAAGATACCGAAGAAATTATTCAAACAGTAAAAAATATTGCTCCTACTTTTGGCGGTATTAATCTTGAAGATATTGCGGCACCACGATGTTTTGAAATTGAAAAAAGATTAATTGAAGAGCTTGATATCCCTGTTTTTCATGACGATCAGCATGGAACAGCCATTGTGGTTTTAGCTGGACTTATTAACGCTTTAAAAGTTGTTAAAAAAGATATTAAGAATTGTATAGCGACTTTTTCAGGAGCTGGAGCCGCTGGCGTTGCCGTCGCAAAAATCTTCCTGCGATCAGGGATCAAAGACATTATCCTCTGTGACAGCAAAGGCGCGATTTATGAAGGCCGAGAAGATTTAAATGATTCAAAAATTGAAATTGCCAAACTAACAAATAAGCAAAAAATCAAAGGATCATTAGCAAACGCTATGAAAAACGCTGATATTTTTGTAGGCGTGTCCCAACCAGGAGTTGTTACTGAAGAAATGGTAGCATCCATGAACAAAGATGCGATTATCTTCGCACTTTCCAATCCAATTCCAGAAATTATGCCTGATTTAGCCAAAAAAGCTGGTGCACGAATTGTAGCAACCGGTCGGTCAGATTGCCCTAATCAAATAAACAATGTCCTTGCGTTCCCAGGAATTTTTCGAGGCGCATTAGATGCTAGAGCAAGAAAAATCACTGAGGAAATGAAAATTGCCGCGGCAAAAGCCATAGCTAACTTGATAGAAAATCCAACTGAGGATAGAATAATTCCGTACGCACTTGAAAAAGGAGTAGCTGAGACCGTCGCAAAAGCAGTGATGGTGGTTCATGGTTCGTAATTCGTGGTTCGTGGTTCGTGGTTCGTGGTTCGTGGTTCGTGATTCGTGGTTCGTGGTTCGTGAAATTCACAATTCACCATTCATAATTCACCATTATTCAAAGCCAATTACTAATTAATTAAAAATGTCTGGTCATTCTAAATGGCATTCAATCAAACACAAAAAAGCCGCAACTGATGCCAAACGCGGTAAAATTTTTACCAAACATGCGAAACTAATTGAAATGGCCGCGCGTAGAGGTACTGATCCGGAAATGAACTCCTCACTTCGTCTCGCAATCGATAATGCCAAAGCTGACAATACGCCTAATGAAAATATCCAAAGAGCAATTAAAAAGGGTAGCGGTGAAGATAAAAATGCCGCGCAAATAGAAGAAATAACTTATGAAGCTTTTGGTCCTAGCGGTACCGCTATGTTAATCGAATGCTTGACTAACAATAAAAATCGCACACATCCTTTAATCAAAACGATTGTAAACAAAAAAGGCGGAAATATTGGATCAAGCGGAACAGTCAACTGGATGTTTATGAAAAAAGGCGTGATTTTCGTTAAAAAAACTAAAAATGATGAGGATTTAGAAATGGCGGCTATTGAAGCCAACGCCGAGGATTTAGAAATGCTTGATAATATTATGATTGTCTATACCAAAATGGAAGATTTCATGAATGTAAAAAAATCTCTTGAAGATCAAGGACTAGAAATTGAGAATGCTACAATAAAATATATCGCAAAAGAATCAATCAAAATCACCTCAAAAGAAGATGCGGAAAAAATAACAAATTTAATCGAAGCGCTTGAAGAAGATGATGATGTTTCTGAAATTTACACTAATGCAGATATTGATGAAAATCTCCTAGCAGAATAGTTTTCAATTCCCCCACCACTTCTTCAAATCAACGTTCTCCCCTTCATTTAATTTATTAAAATCATCTTTTATCGGAACAAAAATCTTTTTTTCTGAAAACAAAAACTTCATAGCCATTTCCTTAATATCTTCCTCATTAAAATCATATCTTTTACCATTAATTTCAATCGACATTTGATGGACTTTTTCTTCTGCGGATTGTTTGTCTTCTTCAGAAATATTCATTTTTGAACCTAAATAATCACGAATTTTATTTAGGATTACTTTTTCCGCTGATTCGAAATCTCCTTCATATTTAAATCGGAATCCAGCCGCTCGCACATGACCGCCGCCATCAAAAATTCCAGCCACATCACTAACATTCGCCTCATCAGTTGTGGAACGAAGACTTCCAGAAATCAAACCCGGCTCTTTTTCTTTAAGTAGCATAGCAATTCTTGTCCCTGGAGCATTAGTAAGAAGCTCATCAATAATTCCCTCGCCATGTTCTAATTTCGCAGAACAGCTTTGCAAATCATCATTAGTGATAGACGACCAAGCAATATTATAAGTTGGATCAAATTTTAATTTTGATAAAACTTTTCCCCACAATTTCAGCATTGCTAAAGGCTTAGTTTTAAATAAATTCTTAATAATATCCTGTTGTCTAGCTCCTTTAGCTAAAAGTTTTGAAGCGAGCCGAAAAGCGCTTGGAGAAGTATTGGAATGCACAAAACTTCCAGTATCAGCAATGAGTCCAGTCAAAAGCAAAGTCGCTACATCAGCATCAATAAAATCATTCTCGCCCTGCAATTCTTCCAAAATTGGATAAAGAACTTCAGTTGTTGAAGCGCAATCAGGAAAAACATAGTTAATATCGCCAAAATTTGAATTGCTAGCATGATGATCAATATTAATCACCGTAACTTTATCAAAAATATCCGCATAATCACTATCAAGTTTACCAAGTTGATGCCTGTCTCCAGTATCGCAAGTTACAATTAAATCATAAGGAACGCTACCGCCACTTAATGAAATTTGTTCTTTATTTAATTGATTATTTAAAGGAGTCAAAATGATTCTTAATTTATTATCTTTAACTTCATATTTCAAATTTTCGATTTTATTCCCCTTCAAATCTATTTCAATCACAAAATCTTTCTTAATCTCACCTAAATCAGATTTAATTTGTGAAATTGCCGGCAAAAATTTATGTTCATCAGCTACTTGCGCCGGAGCAATAATAGTTATTTTCCTACCTAATTTCTGCAAAACTAGAGCCAAAGCAAGAGAAGCTCCGATCGAATCTCCATCAGGCCCAGAAATAGCAATCAAAATATCATTACTTTTTTTCAAAAGCTCTACAATTCTACCGCGCATTTCAACTGGATTTTCCATAATTAAGTAATTTGACTTATTTAAGATTTTATTGTGTTATTGTCTAATAATAATATATTTTAAAATATTTGTCAAGAATTTGAACAATTTATTTTAAAAGAAATTTGAAAAGAAAAAATTCTATCAGAAACTTTCTCTTATGTCAACAATTCTTGCCTGCAAAGTTCTTTTGAAATTCCACTCATTTTCTTCAAGATGAAAAACTATATCCAGCTGATCTTTTTTTAAAATTTTCTCTGCGAATTCGCCAAATGAGAAGGCAATGGCACGCACAATCTTATTTTGAGCAAAAATCCCAAAACTCAAATGCTTATTGCCATTCCCAATCAATTTTGGATTTTGAATTTTAGCATTTTTTAACAAAAATAATGGTTTTGGATTATTCATGCCAAATGGTGCGAATTTTTCTATTAATCTAAAATTTTCCATATTCAAATCTTCAGCGTTTAAAACCGCATCAATATTCAAAACTGGTCTTAAATCTTTTCCTACTAATTTATTTTTAGCAAATTCTTTCAAAGCTTTTTTAAATTTGGCTAAATTTTCTTTCTTTAAAGTAAATCCAGCCGCTTGTTTATGCCCACCAAAATTTTCCAAATATTTTTTAACATGATTAATTGCCTCAAAAACATCAAAATATTCAGGCGATCTAGCTGATCCCACCAAAACATCACCTCGATCTTCCATTACAAAAGATGGTTTGCCATATTTATCAGTAATTTTTCCCGCAATTAACCCAACAATTCCTGACGACCAATCCTGATGTTCTGCGATACATACAAATTCCTGATCTAAATCTTTGGCAAAAATATTTTCAAAATTTTCCAAAGCTTTTTTAACAATATTTTGACGATAATTATTTAATTCTTCTAACTTTTGCGCAAAAAATTCCGCTTTGCCACCTTCATCAATCAATGCCTGCAAAGCAAAATACGGATCATCAATACGTGAAGCCGCATTAATCCTTGGCCCAATTCGAAAACCAATTACGTCCGTATCATATAAATCCATCAAAGATTTTTTATTATTTAAAACTCCCGCATTTTGACTAATCAAAGAAAGTCCTCGCCATCTACTATCATGCAAAACCCGCAAACCTTTTTTTACAATAAATCTATTCTCCCCCAGCAAAGAAGTACAGTCAGCAACAGCTCCTAAACTAGCTAAATCAAATAAATTCTCGATCAAAGCTGTCGCTTCAGTATTATTCTTGGTCTTCAAAAGCGCTTTTGCGAGTTTGAAAGCAATACATGATCCTGACAAATCCTTAAACGGATATTCACAATCGCTTTGACCTGGATGAACCACCGCAAAAGCGCTTACCGGGAACTCTTCTGGAATTCCATGATGGTCAGTCACAATTACATCAATTTTGAGAGATTTTGCTAAATCAATTTCTTTTTTACAAGAAATTCCATTATCAACTGTGATAATTAAATCAACCCCTAAATCCGCTAATTCTTTTACAAATCTTACATTAAGACCATATCCGTCCTTCATTCGATGCGGAATCCGATAAGAAACTTTTGCCGATAAAAATCTGAGAGTCTGGATCAAAATCGCTGATCCTGAAATCCCATCGACATCATAATCACCAAAAATAACTATTTTTTCACCATTTTCAATCGCAGATAAAATTCTTTTCACCGCTTTATCCATATCTTTCATCAAAAAAGGATCATGAAACTCAAAATTTTCAGTAAAGAACTGCTCAATTTCATTTTTTTCAACAAGTCCGCGATTATGAAGCAGACGCGTTTGTAAATCCAAAGATGAATCTTCAGATAAAATCCGCCAATTTTTGTTAAGCAAGGACAAATTTAAATTTTAAATTATTTTTTATAGAGTGTGCAGATCTGCACACTCTACAAAAAATAATTTAAAATTTGTTACTGCTTTTTATTATTTTTTTATTCCTCTTCCACATTTCTAACGCCTCCTCCGCCGTCTCAGCTTTATCTTCTCCAAAAACCCAAGTATGCCTTTCAATCATCTTTTTACAAACTGAATTTAAAACTTCTTCCATATCAAATTTTTGCTCCTCTTTAGCAATTTGCGTAATCATAGACACTGTTAGAATCAAATCTCCAATTTCTTCTTTCAAATTTTCATAATCTTTTTTTTCAATAGCTTCAAGCACTTCATCAGCTTCTTCCTTCACGCACTTTGCCAAAGATTCAATTGTTTGTTTGCGATCCCAAGGACAACCATTCGGCGCTCTAAGTTTTTCTACCAAATCCAATAATTTTTGAAATTCGTTCATAAATTGAATCTATAAGATATAACTAATAAGAGCAAACATTTTTACTCCTACGCTTTAATAATTTAATACATTATTTCCATTCTTTGTTTATATCTCATCGCAAAATCAATTTTTGGTAGTGGAATTTTATATTTTTTATAGAATTTTAATTCAGGTTCAATAAATTTAAAATTTTTAGCAGAGATTTGACAGATTTGAATCGAATTTTCATTAATTTCATATCCAGAATTTTTTAAAAGTTCATATTCTTTATAAAAAGTATTTGCCTTATTTAAATCAAAAAAATCATAAGCAATGGTATCTTCATATTTAAAAGGACTCAAATTAATTGGAAAGAATTTATCATATTCTCCTGTTCTTTTCATATGCGCAATAAGCTGATCACGTTTTTCAAAGTACTCTTCTTTTGTATATTGTTTATTAAATATACAATAACTTTTTCGTTTTAAGCCAACACATCCAAAACAATTATTGCAATTGATACATAAATAACAATATTGCATATCACTGCTGTGCCAAGTAAAAACGCAATTTCTTGTATTATAAACATCAATTCCAGTAGCTGAAGATTGAAAACAAAGTTCAACCCGATCATTACACATAAAAGCATGCAAAATATCTCTTCCACTTCCGCATTGAAATACATTATATGAATCTTTTAGATTAAAACTTTCATAAGCTTTGGAAACTTTACTGCAATTTTTAATATATGCGCCTTCACTATCTTCACAATTATCAAGTGAATTAACATTTTGCCTATTTTTAGAAATAATTTCCTCTAAAAAATATTTTTTATATTTCATCATTTCTTCATAATTTGTGAAATCAATATTGTTTATAAAATTTTCATATTCCAACTTAGTGTATTGTTTGTTATAAACACAATATTTTTGATTTCTAAGTCCAAAGCACATAAACGAATTTTGTGTATTTCTACAATCATACAAAAAACAAGAATCTGATACTTGTTTGCAATGAAAAGAATATTTTGTGTTATAGCATGAGAACATGTAGACACAATCATACAAAAGCTCACTATCCATTACCCAATAGACATCAATACAGGAATTTGAATTGTAAATTCGCACTGAATAATAAACATCTCTGCAGTTAAGAGAATCAAAAACCGTATAACAATTTTTTAGCCCTTCACTATCCTGGCAAAACTCAGCATTTTCCTGCATATTTGAAAGAAGCGCTATAACTGGAGCAATTTTTTGTAATTCGTGAAATTGTTCAAAAAAACTTTTTGAAAAATCTATATTTAAATATGGCGAAATATAATCATCACTATTCCATTCATCATGACTATAAACAGGCATAAAGGTATTTTCAGAATAAAGAGCGATAATATTTTTTCCTGACTTTGCAGATTTAATTTGATAAAATTTCTTATTTGGATACCAAGCCATAAGACTGCGCATAATATCATTGTCATCAATCCCTAAATCCTGAATCCCAAATTTTTGATAAAGTTCTTGTTTTAAATTATTTTTTTTATTTAAAATACTTTTTTCCATAAAAATAATACTAAATATTTTAAAATTACATATTTCTATATAGATTTTAGCATTTTTTATTTTTTTATCCATATAGTGAAAAGTTTATACTAACTAAAAAACAACATTGCATGTAAAGTTATGTTATATTATACTGTACATATGAGTACAATATTATATAACGTCACTGGTCAAAGGATAGCTAAGTTAGCACGAATGGATGAAGATGTATTCCATAGTGATGATTTAGCAAATCTTTGGGAAATTAAAGATGCGAATAATTTACATACAACTAAAAAGATA
>Ga0208373_1004014_pt1 | contig 13755 bp, 16 predicted proteins | sample RifOxyC2_FD_184036 | JGI IMG/M metagenome (GOLD analysis project Ga0208373, IMG submission 184036) | Soil microbial communities from Rifle, Colorado - Rifle Oxygen_injection C2 (SPAdes) | ecosystem: Environmental > Terrestrial > Deep subsurface > Rock core/Sediment | place: Rifle, Colorado...
TCGCCGAATTTAGACTCTCTCTCTTTCTCGAAACTTCTCAAGACCTCTTCGACCTTGTTCAAATCTCCCTTGATCGAGTCGAGAGTCTGATCGATCAGTTTCTTCTTCCCTTCCAGCTCCTGTCCGCCGAGCTGCGACTGTCTTGAGAGAACATCCAGAGATAATGCCCCGAAAGATTCCTTTGCCCGGGAAAGAAAAAGTTCCAGGTCCTCAAGCCTGCGCGCGTCCGATTGAGCCAGAATTTCCCTGACTATCCGGTCCGTTTCTTTTTTCCTGAGCAGATTCAAAACCATAACGGCACCAGTCCCCAGTACCAAACCGCCGAGAAACACGGCAAGTATTATCATAATTCCTTCCTCTCTCCGTCTCCCTCTTCCTTGTTTTGAGACTGGAGTTTCTTCATATTGTAGAAAAATTCCCTGAACCGCGGCTCCCCGGCTCCATGGGATATGGCCGATTCCCACAAAATCATCGCTTCGTATTGCCGCCCCATCTCCCAGTATACCGACCCAAGCCTCTGAAGCGCCGGAGCGTTTTCAGGTTCCCTGACCACGACCTTCTCGAGCAGCCCTGCGGCAGATTCAAAATCCATTCTACAAAAATAATCCAGGGCTTTTCTCATGTTCTCTTCGCTTGAGAATTCTTCCTTCCGAAACAGCCTGCCCGATATATTCTGTTTTTTGAAAAAGAGGAGCAGAAAAGAGCACGAGAGCATCAGGAACAGCACCGCAATCCTCTTCCTTCTCCACAGCACGAGCGTTTCCGAGATGAAATGTTTCCGAAGGAACTCATGCAGACGGATAAGAAATACCGGAGCAGAAAACCATATAACTGATACCAGCAGGAAAAAGACGAAGAAGTAAAAGCAGAGAAAATTTATTTCACCCATTTAAGCCGGGTATGAACCGTGTGGTTCATTTTAACATTCTGAATCGGGAAATCCGGATAATAAGCCTGGCTCACGGTCGACAGCTCCAGCGACTGATCCAGGGAAACAATTCTGCTGACCCGGTGATTGTAGATGATTTCGGATTTGCCTTTTCCGAGAAACCTGCTCTCCACCCTGACCGGTTTCTTCTCCCTGTAGATATTGAAAGCATAAAGCTCGTATTCTCCTGAAATTACCGCTTCTTTATTATTCCACTTTACCAGAGTATACGTCCCCTTCACTTCCGTTTCGATATTCATATCCCTGAGGCGCAGTATCATCCTGTCCTTGTACGGCCAGCTCTCCCCGGCCCTTTTGGGTCCGGCAGGGAGCCCCGGATAAAGCGATGCAAATGAGAATCCGTCCATTTCCTTTGATTCCTTCAGTTTCCCTTCTTCATTGATGAAAAGCGTATGGGTGGAACGGAGCACATCCTCGACGGTCTTATTATTCAACTCCTCTCCTTCCAGAAGAAACTGAGTTTTTTCCAGCGCCACTGTTACGGGAAAATATTCTCCTTCCTTCCGCCCTACCGACTCCCTGATATTGAGATAAAGCCGGGAAGCAAAATCCATCTTAGCACCCCTTTCCGTCAGCTGATGTCTGCTCTCCATCTCCGTTTCGTATAATGAGACCCTGCCCTCCGCAGGGGCATACCTTAACAGAAGGGATTCGCCGGCACTCAGAAAAAAAACAAAAAAAATTGCGATCATTTTCCTACACAGAACCGGGAAAATATCATGTCGTAAAGTTCCTCTCCCGCTTCTTCTCCCGTAAGAACGCCCAGCTCCTTCAAAGCCTCCCTGAGATCGGGAAGAAAAAACTCCGCAGAAACCCGTTTACGGACCGCTTCCATAACAGACCCCAGATATGAGAGAGTTTTCTCCAGTCTCTCTTTCTGCCACAGCGATGTGACCGCAATTCCCGCGGCAGGGATTCCCTGTTCCCTGTATAGAGCAGCCATTCCGTCTATCAAAGCTTCCAGACCCTGCCTGCTCTTGCAGGATAAACTATACATGCCGAGACTCATTTTACCAATATCGCAGGGGAGCCTTTTCTGGCCAAGGTCTCTCTTATTGACGACAAGAAGCCACTTCCTTCCAAAGAGTTCTTCCATCATGCGCCGGTCATCCTCCGAAACTCCCGCATTACCGTCGACGACGAAGAGGATAAGATCCGACTCTTTCATCTTCTCCAGCGTTTTACGTATTCCCAGCCGCTCGATTTTTCCGGGGATCTTCTTCCTCAATCCAGCCGTATCGGAAAAAAGAAACGGCATGCCTTCGAGAACGATCCTGCCCTCCACAACGTCTCTTGTCGTTCCCGGGATCTCTGTTACGATCGCGCGTTCTTCGCCGAGCAGCGCGTTAAGAAGCGAAGACTTGCCCGCATTGGGCCGGCCCACGATAACGCACGAAACGCCTTCCGCGTAGAGACGTGAACGCTCGAATCCGGCCAGAAGGCTTTCGATCCCCTCTTTCAGAACGCGCACTCTTTTTGTAATGTTTTTCCAGCTGGAGCGCCGGATATCCTCCTCCGGAAAATCGATCTGCGCCTCCAGCTGAGCCGCGAGCTCCAGAATACCCTCTCTCAAGCGTTTAAGTTCCGCGGAGAGATCGCCTCTAATACGCATGACGGCAAGCCGCGCGGCTTCCTCGGATTGAGCATGGATGAGGTCCGCCGCCGCTTCGGCCTGAATCAGATCTATTCTTCCGTTCAAGACCGCCCGCCTGGTAAACTCGCCGGGGTCCGCGAGTCTGGCACCCAGGGAAAGACAAAGTTTCAGAATCCGTTTCAAAACGACGGGTCCGCCGTGGGCCTGAATCTCCACGACATCTTCTCTCGTGTAGGAATGCGGGGCCGGCATCACAAGAAGAAGGGTCTCGTCCAGTATCTCGCCTTCGGCCTCGATAAAACCGTATATCATCTGCCATCCCCTGGCCGCGATTTTTCTTCCCCCGGGATTTCTGAAAATCTTTCTGGCGATGCCGACGGCATCCCTGCCGGAGAGACGTATTACGCCCAGCCCGGAAACACCCCACGGCGTTCCCAGAGCTATAACCGTATCATGCAGAGGCAGGGGATTCATCCTGGAGAAAAATCAGGCCGGGCCGGAACCGCGCCTGGATATTACTATATGCCGATCTTCGTCGATGCCTTCGGACTTCGCTTCGACTTCCTTGTTATCATGCAGAAGCAGGTGCACAAACCGCCTCTCGGAAGGAGACATGGGGGGGAGATGTTTCTCCCCTTCCTTGTTTTCCGACAGCTGCGCCACGGTATCCTCGACCATCTTTTTTATTTTTTCCTTTCTTTTTTTCACGTAGTTCTCAACGTCGATGCTGACCCGGCTCTGCTCTTTTGTCATCACCCTGAGGATATACTGCAGCGCTTCCAGGGTCTTGCCTCCCTTGCCTATGAGCACGGCAGGCTGTGAAGTGGAAACATTCAGGACAATTTCCTCTCCCTCGGTCTCCTGTTCTATTTTTGCCGAAACGTCCAGCTTTTTCAAAATCTCTTCCAGGTTCTGCTTAAAATCTTCCTTTGTCCCGGGGGCGTCTTTAGGAACGATCTTCACCAGAGCCGGCTGGGAACCCATCAATCCGAAAAGTCCTGATTTGCCCTCGTTGAGAACTTTGATCTCCACGTTTTCCCGCGTTGTTTTCAATTCTTTGAGTCCCTTCTCGATAGCCTCTTCCACGCTTCTTCCGCTATATTCATTATCCATGTCAACCCTCCTGTCTGATAAAATACTTCTGTTCCGCAAATGTCAGAATATTGCTCACGAGCCAGTAGAGCACAAGGCCCGACGGAAACTGGAAAAACATGAACGTGAAAAAGAAAGGCATCCAGAGCATGCTCTTGGACTGCGGGTCCGTAGCCTGGTTTTTCTGCTGCAGGAACATAACGACACCCATAAGGAGAGGAAGAGGCCCGACCGGCCAGCCGCCAAGGAGCGGTAGACCTTTCGGAAAGTGTCCGAAAAGCGTATCCGGCGCCGCAAGGTCCTTGATCCATAAAATGAACTCCGCTCCCCTGAGCTCCACGGTGCCGCGCAGCATCGTGAAGAGTCCCCAGAAAACCGGGATCTGGAGAACCATAGGCAGGCAGCCGCCCAGGGGATTGACCCCCTTAAGCTTGTAGAGGTGCAGCATCTCCGCGTTCAATTTCTGCGGGTCATCTTTGTATTTTTTCTTCAACTGTTCCATGTACGGCTGAAGCCTTTTCATGGCCGACATGGACTTAAGGTTTTTTTTGGTAAGCGGGAACGTGAGCAGGTTGATGAGCACCGTCAGTACCACTATGGCCCAGCCGTAATTGCCGAATATACCGTAAAGAAATTTGAGGATTTTGAGGAAGAGGACGCTGAGTGCTCCGAAAGTCCCGAACCCCATGGTCTTCTCCAGTCCCATATTCTGTTTTTCCAGATAAAAATAGCTCTTGGGCGCGACCAGGAAACGGAACTCGAGAATCTTTTTCTCTCCGGGTTTAAGGAGCAGCGGACCTCCGGCCCCTATCTCCGGAAAGTTACCCTCCTTTCTGCACCAAGCCTGCGAGAGAGGAGAAAGAATCGCCACCAGAAAATATCTGTTCGTCAGTGCGATCCAGGACGCATCGGTCTGGAGTCCGTTTTTCGGGGGCTTTACTTTAAGAACCTTTTTTCCTGAATGGATCCATACGCTGAGGGATTTCTCATTCTCCTTTTTCAGCGCCTCCTCGATCCCCAGGGCGCTGGGCCATATAATCCTCAGATCAATATTTCTCTCCTCAGCGCTCCTGTTTTCAAGTTCCAGCGTCAGTCTGTTCCAGTAATCCTGCTCGGCAAAACGGTAATCTTTTTTAATGCGCAGGCTTCCGTATGAGGCGGCATATCCGTCCTTCTCCTTCTTCCAGTCCCCGGGCCGGGCCCCGCCGACTTCGAGAATAAAAGGATATGCCTCTTTCTTCAGCAGCATATCCACTTCTCTCTCTTTCTCCTTCATGTAAAACCCTATCAATTCCCCTTTTTCAGAAAGAACCGCCTTTGATACCGGGGAGACTATTTCCCTGTCCGGAATAACCGCCTCAATAATCGTTTCGCCGGCCTCCGTCCCTTTTGCAACCGGAAGCCCGGCAGAGCCGGACCTGGAAATCCTTTTTTCGGCGGCAGGCGCTGATGCAGGCGGAGCCCATACCCTGAACCAGACAAAAAGAATCAGGAAGGAAAAAACAAAAAAAACTATAAGTCTCTTTTCGTTATCCATTTTAAGGCAGATCTATTCCCCCGGCAGCCCAGGGGTGGCACCTCATAATCCTCAGCAGACTCCTGGCCGTCCCTTTGACGAATCCGTACCTCGCATAAGAGAGTTCAGCATAATGCGAACAGCTCGGATAATATCTGCAGGCTCCTCCCAGGAACGGAGAAAGCGTAACCCGGTACAGCTTAATGATTAATTTTGCCAGCACAACCATCATTGATCCTCTTTATGACCGCCTGGAACTCTGCATCCAGTTTCCAGTAATTGTCACCTATACCCTTCCTGGGGATCAGAACCAGATCGACTTTCCCGGTCATATTTTTTTTGTTTCTCCGGTATATCTCGCGGAGAATCCTCTTTATCCTGTTTCTCCATACCGCTTTCCCGATCTTCTTGCTCAACTTGAGCCCTAATCGGGAAAACGGCAGATCATTCTTCAAAAAGAAAAAAACAAGGCTTCCTGTTTCCCCCCGCAGCCCGGTCTCCCACACTCGTTCAAAGTCCTTCCTGTTCCTTATCCTTTCCCGGGAAGGAAACCCTTCCTTCATGCAGAGAGACGCTTGCGCCCTTTCTTCCGCCTTCTTTTCAGGACTTTCCTGCCGCCCCTTGTGGAACTTCTCTTCAGGAAGCCGTGAGTCTTTTTTCTTTTCTTCTTGTTGGGTCTATATGTTGGTAACATGGTTTTTTATTCTTTCAAAAAGATCTCCCCCTGTCAAGGAACAGCATCAGGGACAGCATCGGGAACCATTGCTTTTCACTCTCCTGACCGCTTACCACTCGATGTTTAAGTCCCGGAGAAGCATAAGGAACAGGACATTCCGGGATAAGCGTTCACCGCGATACAAATAGTTTTGGTAAAATATCATACCATGATACCTGAATTTCCTGACTTTGCGCCGCTGACGATGACTGCGGCGGGGCATCTGGGGGAACATCTCAAGACCTCACAGCCCGAGGTATCGGAACTCTCGCTGGGGTACCTCTACGGATATAACGGATTCTATGATTTCTCCCTTTCCGGAAAATCAGACGCATTGCTTATCCACGGCATCATAGACGGCATACCCTCTTTCCTTGCTCCCCTCGGTAAAGGAACGGCTCCGGAACTGCTCAGAGCCTGTATCGGCTATCTTGAAAGAAAACATGGCGGCGGACGCATACATGCCCTGACCGAGGCAGATGCAAAACTTCTGACCGACCTCCCGTTACCGGACGGATGGGTTCTAAAAGAGGACCGGGACGACGCCGATTACGTCTATTCCGTGAAGGACCTTGCGGAACTGAAAGGCAACATGTATCACCCTAAAAAGAATCTCGTCAAACAGTTCAGTGAAAAATACCGCTTTGAATTTCTTGACCTTAGCGAGGCACTCGTGGAAAAATGTATCGGGTTCCAGAAAAAGTGGTGCGGAGTCAGGTCCTGCGAAGGAGATATCTCCCTGGCAATGGAAAACATATTCGTCGAAACGCTCCTGAATAATTACGGCCGGCTCCATCTCTTCGGGGGGATCATACTCATAAACGGGAAATGCGAAGCCTTCACCCTGGCAGAAGAGCTCAACAGAAATACCTGCGTCGTACACGCAGAAAAAGCAAACACAGAATACAAGGGTATATACCAGGCCGTCAATAATTTATTCTGCAGCAGCCTGCTCGGCAAATATGAATTCGTGAACAGGGAACAGGACATGGGGATAGCGGGACTTCGCAAAGCCAAACTCTCCTACCGCCCGCGCAATCTCATAAAAAAATACGACCTTATTTTTTCCGGAAGAGCTGAAACTTCTTCCGAATCCGCCAAAGCTTTAATAGAAGGAGGCTGATCATGCCTGAAATCGTCGCCTGGCTCAGGATCGCGCGCCTGCAGTTCTATCCGATGACCTTCATCGCTTACTCTATCGGAAGCGCGGCGGCTCATAAAAAGTACGGGGACTGGAACCTCTCCTCATACCTCATAGGCTACCTGGTGATGTTTTTCATAGAGCTCGCCACCGTCCTCACAAACGAATATTTCGATTACCGGACAGACAGGATCAACAAAAACGCGGGACTCTTCACGGGAGGCTCCCGGGTTCTCGTGGAAGGACTCATCACCCTGGAGACGGCAAGGAAGGCCATCTTTATGCTCCTTCTGCTTATCGTTCCCGCAGTTTATCTTCTGATAAGCACCGCGCCTGCTCTTCCAGCGGCGGGAATAATACTGATCGTTTTTGCAGGCCTCCTTCTCGGGCTGGGTTACACGGCGCCCCCCGTAAAGCTTACCTACCGGGGCTTCGGAGAGATAGATGTGGGAATCACCCACAGCCCTTATATCATCCTGTGCGGATTTTTCTTCCAGTCAGGAAGACTCGCAGATCCGCTGCCCTATCTCCTGAGTATCCCTCTCTTCTTTGCCGTGATATCCTCTATTATCCTTGCCGGCGTTCCGGACTATGTTGCCGACAAAACCGTAAACAAGAAAACTTTGCCTGTAATCTTCGGCCCGAAAGCCGCCTCCTATTTTGCCCTCGCTTCTCTTCTGCTGTCCGCGGCAGGCCTCATACTGCTGCGCAAGAAAAATATCCTGCCCGCATGGACGCTCTTTCTCTTTCCTTTGCTGCTTCTCCACGCCGGGAAATTTTCATACGAGATACTGGAATTCATACACAGCAGAAATTATGACCGAAAGATCGACACTATCCTGAAACTCGGACTGTCGTATATCATCTGGTTTGGCGCCATTCCGCTTCTTTCTTTAATAATTTGAAGCGCGGCAGATCCGGTCTAACCACTCTATCATTGATAGCGCTCGTTCTTTTCTCTCCCCGGGCACTATATTCCGATAATCCTTCGGAAATTATCCACCCAAAACCCGTCGAAAAATATACCTATGAGGCCGTTCCTCAAACGGGAGGCTCATCCCGTAAAATAGAATCGATCCTTGTCGAAATCCTGAGTAAACCCGGAGAGATCGTTTACATTTCTCAAATAACCGGGCATAAAAAAGAGGAGTCGTTCAGGATAGAAACCGATTCCATGGGAGAACTCCGCATAGCCGAGAGGAAAACGTTCTTTTCAAAGGATAAAACCGTAAACCTGCAAAAAATAGAGAGGCGGGCCGGAAAGCTCTTTCTCTCAGAAATAAACGGAGGGAAAACAGAACAGAAGGAATACGTTCTTTCAGGAAACCGGAAAGTTGCCGTTGATGCGTCCCTCCTGATCCTGATGAGACTTTTCCCTTTCGGAACAGACAGTGCCGAAAATTTCTTCATGATGGACTTTTCCCGGAAATCCATAACCGTCACCGTGAGGCCGGCCGGGATTGAGACCGTTAACGTCCCTGCGGGTGAATTCGAATGTTACCGCATGGAAGTGACCGTCAACCTTTTTTTATTGAAACCCCGAATGCTTTACTGGATCACGAAAAAACCGCCCCATTTCCTCGTCCGGCACGAGGGGAAGCGGGGACCCTTCACTCCTTCATATAGAACAGTTCTGGTTTCTTATGAATAACCGGCAAACAGGTTTTGGGTTATCGGTTTACGGTTAGCGGCTGCAGCCTGTATTTCATTCAGAGAAAAAGAAGCCACGCTCCAAAAATCATGACAACTACTCCAACCAATCTATCCCTGATAGCTTCGCGGAAAACAAAATGCGCGAGAATGACCGTGATGACCATCCCGAGCATAGAAGCGGGCTCGGCGACGCTGACCGGCATTTTTTTCAAGGCCAATAACAGGCAGAGATAAGAAAAAGCGTTGAGCAGCCCTGAAGCTGCGGCCAGATTTCTTTTAGCCTTCAGCAGATCAAGTATGCTCTTCGTCCGGCCCGCCAGCAGAACATAAAGGAAAATCACAAGCCCCATACCTGCGTTGAGGGCAAAAGCATAGACGACAGGATGGACATTCTTCAAGACGGTCATGTCTATCGTCCTGCCGACCGCGATGAGCATCGAACATATCATCATGAAGACGCAGGCCCGGTCTTTGAAGAGCGCCCGTAGAGAAAGGAGGGGATTATTCTGCCTGTTGAGATAGGACGCGCCGTAAACCAGCAGGATCAGCCCGGCCGCTTTCAGGACGGTGAAGGCTTCGCCGAGGAAAACGGCAGCGAGAAGGAGGAGAAAGAAGACGTTAAAATTATAGAGCGGGCTCACGAGAGAGGCCTCACCCAGAGAGAGCGATTTAACATATAAGATGAACGCCGCGGAATAGATGACGCTGTTGATAAGCACGACTTTAACGAACCCGTAATCCTCAGGAGATTCCACGAAAAAAACGAACGGGAAGAGAAAAACTGCCGCGATTGCAAAGAATAGGAACGCCGCGCTCTCGCTTGACGACCCGGTGCCCAGCTTCTTGACGATGATCCTCTCGTATCCGAGCATCACTATCCTTCCCAGCAGCGCCAGATAGGCGCCTGTCATAATATCTCCATGAAAAAATGATTATTTATAATTTTTTGATATCCGTTCCCGGTCACAGTCAATATCGTCCTTTTCTTTATAATATATTTCAACAAATTCTATTTTCGGCTCGAGGGGAAACAAGGCATAAACGACCCTGATTCCGCTGCGGGAACCTTTATTTTTCATGGCGCGGCACCGGAAATGTTTTACCTTATAAATCTCCGTTTCGATATCGAGGCCGGTAATTCTGAAAACTGCAGGATCGTACCCCCGCGGCAGATTTTCCAGGTATTTCTTTAAAAGTTCCAGATCGTCTTCAAGAGTGCGATATTTCCTGAGCAGATGCCTGAATTCTTTCTCGAATTCGGGCCGCCGGGAAAATTCCATGTCTTACTCTTCGCCATAGATCCTGACGGAATAAGGCTGTGTCCTGTAAAAAACGGATTCATACTTAATAAGTTCTTTATCCCGCGAAATCTTCCAGGGTATATCTTCGTGTGAATAAGCCTCGATGGTAACGGCATCCATCGCGGATAATTTCCCTATGACGTCATCAATTACCTTCTGCTCCCTTGCGCTCCAGTTCCAGCGGCTCACATCGACATCCACAAGAGGGAGATATTTTTTCTGGGGTTTACCATGATATTCCGTAGCTACGGGTTTAACCTGTCTCTCTGTTTCCATTTCCCCGATTACACCGTCAAAATGGCATGGCGCAGGGCCATGGATTATTCTCCGGTAGGATTCTCCGGTCAGAGGTTCTTCGTAAAGTTCGTAAAAATTGAAATCTATGAAATAGAGGAGCTTAAACAAAACAGTCTTCCCTACATTGGCTTTGGCGCCACATTTATCCAGGACATAAAGAACGATCTGCTTGAACTTCTCTTTATCGAATTTAAAAGTACCTGTTTTTTTTTGAGGAATGCCGTATTTCGCCTTTTGAAGCCCCTGCTTTAATAATTCATCCGCAGATACTTCAAAAAGCCGCGCGATCTTTGAAAGCTCGATACTGCTCACCTCGCGTTGTCCTGATTCAATCTGAGAAATCGCCGGTCTCGGCAGCCCCAGCTTCGCCGCCAATACTTCCTGAGAAAGCTCGTACTCTTCTCTTAATTTCCTTATCTTCTCCCCCAGTATTTTTTTAATCATAGGCCTCCTCCATGCTCTTCTTTAACCCGCCGCCGGCGGCACTCCTTGCAAATTCTGCAAGCCTATTGCAAAATTTGGGTTTAATATAATTATACCCCATGTATGATATAAAGACAAGCCATGTTTGATTTTATTACAGCAAACCCTGCGCAGGAATTATACCGGGCCAATCCGTGTCAGGCACGGGCTTCTTTTCCGAACTACAAATATCCGGTCGGGATGTAAAGATACCCTATAGCCCTATCTTTTCAAGTTTTGATTTTATCCTGTAGAATTCTTTGATGATCCGGCGGGCATACGCTGTGAGAAAAGTGCCGCCTCCGGAAGAGCCGCCGGTGAGAGTCTGGATGAGCGGTTTTGAAGAAATCCTGTTCATTCCGGAGAGGAGAAGCCAGGCATGGCGGTAGGAGATTTTCAGTTGTTTTGCGGCCTTGCTTAAAGAGTTTGTTTTTTCGATCGTTTCCAGAAGATTGATCCTTCCCTGGGCAAGAAACGTTTCGCCGTCTTTTTCCACCCAGAACCTGAGCTTCAATTTCTTCCCTTTGCCTAAATCTTTGACGATGTCGGCCCGGGACCGCCGGCCCTTTTGAGTGGACGCGAACCTGCTCATTTTCAGCGTGAAACGTGAAATGTGAAACGTGAAACGGCAAGAAACCGAATCGCTACACTTGGCAAGCTATTCCCGTAATCACTAAGCACTGTTCACTTTTTCAATTCAAGCCGGTAACTGCCAAGATCGAGATATTTCATCCCGAGCCGGCTCGGTTCCGTCACAAAAAAGGCCGGGGCAGTTCCTTTTCCCGGAAGAGTGGCTTCCCAGTGGGGAGCGCCCGCAAGCATTGTGAAAAGACTCAATTCGGGGTTGTTATACTTCACTCGTATGGCCAGGATATCTTTTTCAGCGAGCTTTCCTGCACGGGCCTTCTTCTCGAGGACCGTATCCTTCCATAAACCGACGACCAGAATAAGCGGTTTATCTTTTTTGGTCCTTTCAGGATCAATAAGAATAAACTCTTCATTATCCGGGTGAGACGTAAGGTTAAGCTCCGTCATGTTTTTACCGACACAGATCAGCTTGTGACTCCCGTACTCCGGTCTGGAAATATACAGTGTCTCAACGACGTCTTTGCCCGGTTTGACCTTCCTCACCTTACCAAGAGGGATGAGTCTTCTTATCAAGCCTCTTTTTTCAAGAAGCGCCAGTATGCGGGAATTCACATCCCTCAATTTCAGTCTCAGCACTTTTTTCGCAGATTCCATAGGATTACTTCCCTGAAAAAATTCTTGAGAAACAGAATATCAATAGAGATAGAATGACAGACCAGGAAAGAATGAGAAAAACAAAACCCGCATGCGTCATTTCTGCCCTTCCTCGTGGCTTCCGCAGTTTCTCTTCCTTTTCCAGGATTCGCGCACCAGAAGCGCTATGATGACGAAGAGGGTTATTAAAAGAATGCGCGTATAAAGCACCGACGGATAATTTCCCTCGGGAACGTTCTTCATACCGATGACCGGGATCCACTCCTGGTAAAACCAGAACCCGAGTATTAAAAGCAGAAAAGAGGGTGTGATATACTTGATTATGAATTTATAGAAACGCGGTATCGCTATGTCCGCCCCTGAATGGATCTCCTCCCAGGCGCGGTCGATGCCGAAGACCCAGGCAAAGAGGATCGCTTCGATCGTCCCGAAAAGAACGAGACAGAAAGTGCCGCCCCAGAAGTCGAGCTCGTCCACAACCCCGTACTTCAGCAGAAATACAGCGGGCTGGCAGAGAAGGAACGTGACGAGGCAGAAGATGAGCACGGCGTCGCGCCTCGGGATATCGAACTCGTCCTCCAGGAATGCTATCGCCGGCTGCGCCAGAGAGACGCTCGAGGTTATGCCGGCGAGAAAGAGGAGCATGAACCATAAAAATGCGAAGAACATCCCCACCGGGATCTTCGAAAAGATTGCGGGCATGGTCACGAAGCCCAGGTTGAAAGAGCCGCTTCTGGCGATGTTTATTATCTCCTGCGGGCCGAAAAAGACAAAGGCCGCCGGAATGACGATGCTTCCTCCCAGTATAACCTCGGCGAATTCGTTTGTAGCCGCGCTCGTCAATCCCGAAAGAGCCACATCATCCTTTTTCTTCAGGTAGCTTGCATATGTGAGTATCACACCGATACCGACGGAGAGGGTGAAGAATATCTGTCCCGCGGCGGCCAGCCAGACCTTTGCGCTCCTCAGAGCCGAGAAATCAGGGTTCCAGAGGAACCCCAGCCCGTTCCTTATGTTCCAGTCAGGGTTGATCATGTCAGGGGTACCCAGGGTAAGCACCCGCACCGCAAGTATAACTCCGAAGAGGAGCAGGGTCGGCAGGGCCCATTTGCAGAGCTTCTCTATCCCGCCCCGTATCCCCCGGTATATGACTACAATGTTAAGGATAAATGTTAGAAGGAAGAAAAAATAGGCAGTCCCGAGTCCTGAGAAAAACTGGTTATTCTCCAGTCCCTGAAAGCCGCTCAGGAAAGAACCCAGCGCCCCCTGCCGGGCGGCGGAGGCGTATTTGCCGGTCAGGGAGAAAAAAGAATAAGCCAGGAGCCAGGATTCGATGTACGTGTAATATATGAAAATCACGACCGGCCCGAAAATGCCTATGACCCCGAAATACTTGATGAACCTGTTCTTGGCCCACATGGAATGGAAGATCCCCGGCGCGGTACCGTGTTCGAAACCGCCGCCGAACCGGCCTATCGTCCACTCGATCCACATCAGCGGAAGTCCCAGCAGAAAGAGGGAAATGAAATACGGAATGAGGAAAGCGCCGCCGCCGTTCTGCGCCGCCTGCACCGGGAACCTCAGAAAATTACCCAGCCCTACGGCAGAGCCCGCCACTGCCAGGATAATCCCGATTTTCGTACCCCAGGTTTCTCTCTCTTTTGCCATCCTTCTATTTATCAGCCAGGCGCTCCCTGTAAAACCGGGCGCCGAGGTACAGGGCAGATTGATTGATTTTCCAGAATTTTTCTTTTTTCTTACCGAGAAGTTCCGGTATCGTCTCCATCAGGCTT
>Ga0208373_1004017_pt1 | contig 13742 bp, 16 predicted proteins | sample RifOxyC2_FD_184036 | JGI IMG/M metagenome (GOLD analysis project Ga0208373, IMG submission 184036) | Soil microbial communities from Rifle, Colorado - Rifle Oxygen_injection C2 (SPAdes) | ecosystem: Environmental > Terrestrial > Deep subsurface > Rock core/Sediment | place: Rifle, Colorado...
TTGATTAATTTTACAGGACTTGATATACTATTAACTACTCGTATATAATATATCGCGGGATAGAGCAGTTGGCAGCTCGCAGGGCCCATAACCCTGAGGTCGCGGGTTCGAGTCCCGCTCCCGCAACCACGAAAAGTGGCGAATGGAAAAGAGCCACTTTGAGTGGCCACGTGGCGCCGAAGGCGCTTTACGTGGCCTTTGCAAGATAAAATTTATTGCCACCTCGTGGCAAGCAAATATGCGGTAGTAGTTCAGTTGGTAGAACGTCTCCTTGCCAAGGAGAAGGTCGCCGGTTCGAATCCGGTCTGCCGCTCAGGGACAAACAGTCCCAAGGGTTAAGAAATAAATCTGAACCCTACTGTATGGCAAAAATCGTCCGCAAGGGCGATTTTTGTTTTATCCTTGACCGCAATATGATTTTATGTTTAACTATACATAACAACTACAACCAGGAGGTGGCCATGAAGGAAGAAAAAGAAAAGTCGGCCACTCCTACGGTGGCTGAAATGAAAGTTGTGCCGGGGTTTTTCTCGTCTACTTGTTCAAATTGCAACGGAAGAACTGTCACCTTTTTTGGGTGGCATGTTGCAGGAATGAGCAGGGGCACTGCCGGGTGGTCGGCAGGTGCTCTGTGTGTGAGACAGAGTGTACGCACTCTGACATGTCGCCAATGGCGATGAAAGGTCGCAAGGATCAGTGTGACGAATGTGCCAAAAGGCGCGTTCCGGAGCAGAAGAAGAGGAAGAAGAGCTGGCTTGATCGGCTGTTCGGCCGGTAGTTGTGGAGGGTTTGTGCGAAACCGCCCCCAACTGCTTTTGACTCTTTTAAAAAGAGTTAGAAGCAGGGGGCGGTTTTTCCGTCATTGCGAGGAGCGAGGGACGAGCAACGCGGCAATCTATCTGCCGGCGATCTGGATTGCTTCGTCGTCGCTGTGGCTCCTCCTCGCAATGACTGGGTTTGGCAGTGTCCTTGACTTTCCGTCATTTTTGATGCAAAATATAGCCACGATATGTCGCATTTGCAACACTTAACAAAAAACAAACAAAACCTCCAACTCCGCTTTGAGATAATTAAATTGTTGCGGGAGTTTTTTTGGTCGCAAGGTTTTACAGAAGTGGACACTCCGAATATTGTCAAACTGCCAGGGCAGGAGCCGTATTTGTCGCCAATGAGAGTAGGTGTTCATGATGAAACAGGAAAAGAATTTGTTGGATATTTGCACACCTCGCCGGAATATACAATGAAGAAAATGCTGGCAACCGGCTGGGATAAAATTTTCTCGGTTTGCAAATGTTACCGCGATTATGAAAGTTTTGGCGGCACGCACGAGCCGGAGTTTTTGATGGTGGAGTGGTATAGGGCGAATGAGGATTTTGAAAAGTTGATGGGAGATGTGCAGAATATGATTTTGTTTTTAGAAAGAGGACTTATGACGTATGACGTAGGACGTATGACATTTGGACGGGTGCACATGCGGGATTTGTGGGAGAAATTTGTCGGAGTGAATTTGGATGAGTATTTGACGAGTGAAAAGATGTTTGAGTTATGTGTGGAGAAAAAATATAATGTGAAAGAAGACGAGAGCTACGAGGACTTGTTTTATAGAATTTTTTTAAATGAGATTGAACCAAAGCTTAAAGATATGGGTGGGGTGATTGTACATCATTACCCGGCGCAAATGGCGGCGTTGTCTCGTCTATCGCCGACTGATCCGCGCTATGCTGAACGGTTTGAGGTGTATGTAAATGGCTTGGAGCTCGCTAATGCATTTTCAGAGCTCACTGACGCCGACGAACAACTCAAACGGCTTAAAGAAGAGAGAGAATTGCGTCAAAAACTTGGCAAAGATGTATATGAGATTGATATGGAGTTTATTGAGGCGCTAAAAATTATGCCACCGTCGGCTGGGATTGCGCTTGGCGTGGACCGGTTAGTACAAGTGCTTTCCTCTTGCCAAAACATAGAAAATGTGATAACATTACCAACAAATAAACTACTTTAATTATATGGGAGATACAACTGACATTCGTAAGGGCGCGGTGATTAGACACAACAATGATTTGTTTGTGGTCACTTTTGCGCAATTCGTTAATCCGGGCAAAGGCTCGGCTTTTACCAAAACAAAAATGCGCGGGATTTCATCCGGAAAAACAATGGAAATTACTTATAAAAGTGGGGAGTCCGTTGACACTGTCCAGGTTGAGTATGTCAACATGCAGTATTTATACCGCAACGGCATTTTCTATTCGTTCATGAATAAAAATACCTATGAGACCATTGATGTAAGCGAGGATATTATTGGCGAAGATGGCAAATATTTAAAAGATGGTTTGGATGTTGTGTTGGCTATGTTTGAGGGTAATGCCGTAGCTTTGCAATTGCCAAAGAAAATCAAATATACTGTCAAAGAAGCCCCACCAGCTGTCAAAGGCGACAGCGCGGCTGGTAATGTAACCAAAGAGATTACTTTGGACAATGACTTAAAAATTAATGCGCCGATTTTTATTAAAGAGGGCGAGGAGATTATTGTTAATTCAGAGACAGGGGACTATTGCCAAAGAGCCACAGAATAAACCAGACTTGAAGAGTTAAAATAATAGCTAGGCCAGCTTGAAAGCTGGTCTTTTTTGTTTTATGACGAAAGAAATGCATTGATGACAAGGCGCCGACTGACCCGCCAATTAGAGCTAGAAACCACAAGGTTTTTTCGCTCACGCGCCTAGCATCAGAAATTTGCGAGCGCATTTTATCAAAGCCAAAATAGAAAAAAGTGACGATGTTGATAAGAGTCAAGTAAATAATGAGAAATTGAGAAAACAGTGACAGATTAAGAAAATTTTCTATCATATTTTTATTTATTTATCATTTCAATCCAAATTTTTCCGGGTTTTAATTTAATCTCGTTATTATTTTCATCAAAAAACTTTGTTCGGCTTTTTTGATCTGCTTTTATCCATTTTCCTTCTTTTTTTACACCATCAAAATACACTTCAACCGCGCCAGTGCCAACAGTTTCCATAGATAGCCGGCCAATCTCATCAATCACTCGTGTTTTCACATGCTGGACAATGATGGTATCAGTGCTTAGCAAAGTCCCGTCTGCCTCGCGGTGCTCTGCCCCAGCTTGCCAGCGTTCGTATTTCTGTGTTGATGAGTTGTATTTCCATTCCACGGCATAACTCGGCACTAAAAAGTTCACCATAATACTGCTCGTACTCGCAATCCCACATTCCACATTCTGTATTCCACATTCTTCAAATGTCCACCAATCTGTGAAATTCGTGTCAGAAAATCCGTGGTCAATCTCACTCCAAAGTTCACTCGACGTATACACGTTGTGTGGAGCCAAACGTGATGGTGAGCGCCAAAATGATGTGCCATAATAAAACTCATTAATATCAAATACGTTACTATTTTTTATTTTAGCAAGCGCATCTGGCGAGCCGCCGCAATGCATATACATGGCGTTGCCGTATTCAGCCAACCAATCAAGATAGTAGGGCCGCGCGCTTCGCACCGGTCCAACTTCACTTGCATCAGTATCAGCCGGATAAATGGCCATAAAGCGCGTGTAGTTTGCTTCCACGGGCGCTTCATAAACAATACTGGCTTTTGACAAACCAGATTGCGGGCGGGCATCAGGATGATTTTCTATCATCACCGCGACCAATTTCGTACTCATTTTTTCTACTGAATCAACACACACGCCATCTAACACGCGTCTAAAATCACATGTTTTTGTCTGTTCAATTTTATCATTCGTGATATCCATTACAATATTTGTGATATTCGCACTGGCAATATATTGCCAGACAAACCAGCCAAGCAAACCAATCGCGCAGGCAAAAACCACGACTGACAAGCCGTACATTAATTTTGTTTCATTAAAATTAAATTTGAGCTTCATACTCCGTATTTTACACTAATTTTTACTAATTTACAAAACCCGCCTCACTGGCGGGTTTAATATCTGTGTAATCCGTGAAAATAATCCGTGGTCTTACTCTTTCTTTTTTTCATCTTTTTTCGCCTCCGGCTTCACGCCCGCGGCACCCTCTTCTGCAACTTCTTCCTCTTTCACTTTCTTTTCTACTTGTTCTATAACCTCTACGCCTTTTTTACCTTCTTCTTCCATGGCTTTAATTTGTTCTTCGGTCAATGGAGCCTGTACTTTGGCGATGGCCATTTCCGGGTTTTCCATGAATTTGAGACCAGCCGGGACGACCAGGTCTTTTAGACGGATGATGTCATCAAAAGTTTTTAAGACGCTCATGTCAATATTAATTTCTGAAATCAGATCTTTTGGTAAACATCTAACTTTTAGTCCTTCTACCGTCTTAACCAGGGTACCGCCCAATTCTTTTACTGCTGGAGCTTCATTTATAAAGTGTAATTCGACAACTACTTCCATTTCTTTATTCATATCAATTCGGCGCAGATCAAAGTGAATCATTGTGCGTTTAACCGGGTCATATTGTATATCTTGCACCAGAGTTTTAATTGTGTTTTTTTCGCCATCAATAGTTAAATCAATTAAACTTGATTCACCGGCGGTATTATAAAGTTTAGCAAAACTATTATAGTCTGCCACTATAGATATTGGTTTTGTGCCCGGTCCGTATAAAACACCGGGTACCATGTTTTTTAGTCGCAAAGCTTCCGCTTCGCCTTCCGCTCTTTTGCTGACGGTAAAAGTAAAAGTCATATCAGAAAAATTTTATTTGTTTATTTTTTAGTAAAGTATGAAAATTTAACAATTCGGTTTCACTGATTGCCCCGCTGGCGCGTAGGCGCAATACGTCGGCGGGCTGTAAATCTGTTATCATGCCGACCGAACTTAAACCCATGGGCGACACCACGATCACTGCTAAAATCGCGTTGTGGCAAAATGGGCAGGTAATATGGACCAAATGCGTGCCATTTTTTTCTAGCAAGATATTCGCCGCTTCTGGCGTGTGTTGCTGTTTACACAGTGGACACTGGTTCATGAGTTGCAACCCCTCTTGTATTGGTTTTGATTGACCCTGACTTTGCGTCATATGGGTGGGAGTATTTTAATATAGATAGTAAAAAAAGTCAAGAGGTTATCTACAGGCAGATTATAACTTAAAAAATCACAATAATCAAGTTCTTGCGCGCACAATGCTTTCCGCAATTCCCAACAGGAGCAAATTAATTATTAGTGATGATCCGCCATAGCTTACAAACGGCAAAGTTACACCGGTTACAGGCAAAAAGGCGGTTGCGCCACCTATGTTTATTATGATTTGTATAAAAAAAAGTAAAATGATGCCAACGACTGTAAAAGTTGCAAAATCACTATTTGTTTTTTGAGCCACTACCAACAGGCGCCAAAGCAATAAGAAATATACAATTAATAATACGGCCACACCTAGAAAGCCGAGCTCTTCTGCAATTACGGCGAATATAAAGTCAGTTTGGGCTTCTGGTAAAAAATGCAATTGGCTCTGCGATCCGAAACCTAAACCACGCCCCCAAAATTGTCCAGCGCCAATGGCAATGACTGACTGGCGCACATTATAACCAGCACCTAGTGGATCGTGTTGTGGGTTAATGAATGTAATTAGACGTTGTTTTTGATAGTCCTGCAGAACACAAAACCAACCGGTTGTCGCAATGACTGCAAAGATGAGGATTAGAGATATCAAATAGCGTTTTTTTACACCAGTTAAACACAATAGACAAAACCACAACATGAATAATACGATAGCAGATCCCATGTCTGGTTGTAATAAAATTAGGCCCGCTAGTAAAACTGTGAAAAAACCACTAGTTAAGGTAAATTGCCAGCGATCAAATCGTCTGCCTTGCTTCTCGATCCACCACGCAGAAAACAAGATTAGACCAACTTTGGCCAATTCTGCTGGCTGAAAAGAGAAATTGAAAAACTGAAACCAGCCCCGCGTACCGCGGATGTTTTCACCAAAGATTAATACAGCGATTAAAAGTAGTGCTGAAAGCAAATACGTCAGTTTAGCGGCAGAGCGGAAGAACGAATTGTGTAGTAAGCTAACTACAAAAAATATTGCTATGCCGATTATCGCGGCAGTTAATTGGGTGGAGAAAAAATTTAGTTTTGTTCCTCGCGATAAATCTACGCTGTATATTGCCGCAAGTCCGATAGAAAATAAAATTGAAAATAATATAAACAACAGCCAATCAAAGCGGCGTAGAGTTGGTAGGTTTGTAATAAAATTTTTCATATCAAAAACTCCCTTTCGGGAGCGACATCATCGTTTTTCCTTCATAATCACTCTCCGATTGGCATGTATTCGTTTTTGTCAAAGATGTCGAACACCGGCCAGACTACTATATCAGACACATTTAGGTTGTCAACCCAAGAACGCAGGTCGATTATGCGTTTGTCGCCGGCCTTAAATTTATCCAAGGATACATAAATAAATCCGGTTGTTTGTCCGCCAGCAAATAGTTCCACATAAAATTCCGGATCCCAAAAGTTGTATGCTGTGTCGTTAAACAGTTCAAACTTGATTATATGGTTCATGATCCCAGAAAAACGGCTGGCGGGTGTGAATGTAAAATTTTCTACAGCAAATTTGGTATGTTCTGTTACAAACTGCGGGATGTTTGTTGAGGAATGGGGATTGATACGTCTCCAATCCATCTTTTCAATTACTAAATGTGGATAACTTGGATACGCGCCAGCTGATACACCAAAAGTAGCTACTGGTAGCTCTGCCTTTGGCCAAAGTACCGCAGTGTGGGACTCCGTTTCACCGCCGACATATGTAAATTTGTAAGTTAATTTGGCAATCCAGCGCTCATTAGGATTTGTAACTTTAGCGACAAAGTCATACAGATCACTGACGCTGTTGTAGACATCAATATTGCCCACTTGTAATGATTGGGCAGAATAGAGAGGTTTAATCGCGTCATAATTTTGAAATTCCAAAGCCTGATGTTGCATCATGTTTTGGTCTTTGAAATATCCATATGATAGGTAATATGTCCAGTAGCCAAAACTATAGCCGACTGTCACAACACACCAAACAATTAAAAAATTCTTGCCGATTTTTTGCAAAAGCAGTTTATGCTTCAAATACCACTCCGCCAATTTCAGCGAGCGGTTGCTAAATTCACCGGTGGGGTCGGTGTAACGTGATAGCTTGGGTTTATTCTTTTCCTCCATATATATGTATTATAGCACATCTAGTGAGCCGCGTCATTTCTCTGTATCATCTTTTAAAAACTTTTTATTTCCTGATTTTGGTAAAAAATTTTTGCCAGTCACTATACTTTTCCCGATTTTTTGTTCAAGCGCGATTCTCGCATCTTTCGCGATTTTACCGCCTTTTTTTGCTGGAATTTTGTTAGCTTCAAAACCACTTGCATTTTCGGTTTCAGCGATTCGTCTGGTTGAAAGCTCGGCCAAAGCGGAAAAGATTAACTCTTCCTCACTCATGTGGTCTCGGAGATTTTGAGTTTTTAAACCTTTTAAATCTTTATGATTTTTCACGGACAAATCACTCCATTCCTCATGGATGATATTTGTGAGTACGGCGAACTCCTCGCCTTTTTTCACGTCATGTTCGCTCCAATAATCAGTCAACTTATTCCTTGTTTCTTGTCCCATCATTCTTTGTTGTATCCACTTTTCGCTTCTACCTTGTTTTTGCCAATATTCTCTTGAACGATTTAGAGCTCTTTCAGGATCTACCATTTCCTGCATTCTTTCATAACCAACTTTGGCCAGCCACAACTTAATGGGTTCGGCCTTTGGGCTGGGAACCGACTGGATTAAACGCAAAATTGTTTCTACATCGGCCGCGTCGGTTTCTCTCAACTTGCCATCTTCAGCAACCATTTTCAACCGCTGACAATTTGTCACCGTTTCACTTCCCTCTTCTCTAATCCTCTGCGCAAGTTTATTCCAATAATTTCTGGCCAACTGAAAATCCGTCTGGCTTGTTAATGCCGCCACTATATCCACAACTGAAAAATACCAAATTTCTTTTTTTTCATCATAATGTCGACGAATTTTATATGTCTCAAAAATCGCCAATGAGCTTGAATTATTTGTCATATTTTTGTGATTTTTCATGTGTGTATTATACCACAAACTATTTAAAAACAAAAAATTCCGACCGAGTCAGAATCTTTTGTGCTTCCCTCCTTGAGAAGCCCCCTTGAGTTGTCCCGGAATTGGGGCGAAAAAAGAACGGAAGTGGAGCGGATTAGGACGCTTGAACGGTGACGCCGAAGAGTGAAAGGATGTGCGTCAATTCACCCACGGCATCGGTGTGTTTCAACACAACCCCTTGAATCTCCGCGGCGGTTTTTTTGTCAAACCGCAGACCGTCTAACGAGCCCCCGGTGGTGTATACCACGAACTTGGTATCGGGGTCGAGAATACGAAACTCCTGTACCACTCTCGTCACATCTGCCGCGGAAACCGCGGCGCGGTACGGGTCACCAATCAGCACGTGCGGCTCTCCACCACGCGTTCTGTACTGGTGGTAATCATCAGCCATCCTTGCGGTGTCGACGCCGATTGGTTCGGAAGCCACACTCACACCGAGCTCTGCGGCGGCATCCGTAGTGCGCAAAACACAGTAACCATCTGCCTCCAAGAAAAACAGATTTCCACCCATTTTGAACCTCCCATTGTTGTTGGCTCTATCCTATCGCAAAAACATAAAAATGTCAAGATTGCCCCTTGCCCGCTTTATTGTTTTATGTTATAATATCCTCGTTATTTCTATAATAAAATCTTTAATTTTATGCCCTTAAAACGAGTGTCCCATGGACGAATCGAAAAGAAGACCGAGGTGAAAAAAGTCCATAAAGTCGTAAAGTCCGTAAAGTCTTCAAGTCCTAAGTCTGAGGGTTATACAGCCAAAAACATCACTGTCTTAGAGGGACTGGAAGCTGTGCGCAAGCGCCCGGGCATGTACATTGGATCCACCGGCCAGTCCGGTTTGCACCACATGATTTGGGAAGTGGTTGACAATGCTTTTGACGAAGCCATGGCTGGTTATTGTAAAAATATAGAAGTCAAACTTTTGCCAGACCATTGGATTTCAGTGACTGATGACGGCCGTGGCATTCCGGTAGACATGCACCCGACCGAAAAAAAGAGCGCGTTGGAAGTCGTTTTAACAATTCTGCACGCCGGCGGCAAATTTGGCGATGGCGGATATAAAGTGTCTGGCGGCCTGCATGGCGTGGGCGTGTCGGTTGTGAACGCGTTGTCTGATGACATGAAAGCAATCGTGCATCGCGATGGAAAAATTTGGGAGCAAGCGTACAAATGCGGCAAACCGCAATACAAAGTTAGATCAACCGGCAAGACAAACAAAACCGGCACCACTATAATGTTCCACGCGGATGCCACTGTTTTTGAAACATTGAATTTTGAATTAAAAATGGTTTTGGACCATTTGCGCCAGCAAGCTTATTTAACCAAAGGCATACATATTACAGTAATTGACGAACGTCCGCTGGAAGAAAAAGCCAAAGACACGACTGCTTTTCAACTGCCAATCTCTTATTACCAATTTTATTTTGAAGGCGGCATAAAAAGTTATGTCAGCCACTTGAACCAAAACAACGAGCCAAAACACGAGAATATTTTTTACGTGGAAAAACAGGTGGAAAAAGTTTTTGTTGAAATTGCTCTGCAGTATACAGACAGTTATTCAGAATCATTGTACGCCTTCGCCAACAACATAATAAACCCAGAGGGTGGTATGCATGTGGCCGGTTTTCGCACCGCGATTACCCGCACCTTGAATAATTACGCGCGTAATAAAAGCATTTTGAAAGAAAAAGATCCGAATTTGACAGGCGAAGACGTGCGCGAGGGCTTAACCGCGATTATTTCCGTGAAAATTCCAGATCCGCAATTTGAAGGCCAAACAAAAGCCAAGCTGGGCAACCCGGAAGTCAAACCGGCTGTGGAAGGCGTACTAAACGACGCCATGACGATTTTCTTGGAAGAACACCCGCGCGATGCCGAGGGTATTTTAGGTAAATGTATTTTAGCGGCCAAAGCTAGAAATGCCGCGCGTATAGCTCGTGAGACAGTGTTGAGAAAAGGCGCGTTAGAGGGCTTTACTCTGCCCGGCAAACTAGCTGACTGTTCTACACGCGACGCATCCATATCTGAATTATATATTGTTGAGGGTGATTCAGCCGGTGGGTCAGCTAAACAGGGCCGCGATCGCCATACTCAAGCCATTCTTCCACTTAGGGGCAAGGTGTTGAACGTTGAGCGCGCGCGGCTAGACAAAATTCTGACCAACAATGAACTCAAAGCGTTGATTATCGCTATGGGTACCAACATTGGCGAACAGTTTGATATTACAAAATTAAGATACAACCGAATTATTATCATGACTGATGCTGATGTTGACGGTTCACACATACGGACGCTTCTTTTGACTTTATTCTTTCGTTATTTTCCAGATTTACTAACCCAAGGCCATATTTTCATTGCCCAGCCACCATTATTCTCCATTCGTCAAGGTAAAGAAGTTGAATGGATATATAATGAGGCGAAATTGGAAGAGTTTAAAAAGAAAATGAAAATAACAGATGAAGATTTGACGGCTGTGGCTGAAGAAGCGGCCGCAAGCAATGAAGCAAAGGAGAAAAATGAGACAAAAGAAAAAGTCGTGAGCAGAGGCAAGTTTACCATTCAACGTTACAAGGGTCTTGGTGAAATGAATCCGGAACAATTGTGGGAGACGACAATGAACCCTGAAAATCGCTTGTTGAAAATCGTTACAGTAGAAGACGCGGAAAAAGCCAACGAAATTTTTGACACTTTAATGGGCGACGAAGTGGCCCCACGCAAGACTTTTATACAAACCTACGCCAAAAGCGTAAAAAATTTAGATATTTAGCGCCCTCTTGACAATTTTTATAGGCCGTGTTATTATATGTATAACATACGGCCAAGGGCCGTTTTAAAATAGTCAAAATCATTATGAATAAAATCACAGATTATTTTCGTGGCGCAATTGGCGAAATGAAAAAGGTCGTCTGGCCAACTAAAAAACAGACTACCACCTACACTTTAATTGTGATTGGTCTCTCTTTGGGCATCGCGTTTATTCTTGGCGCCCTTGATTACATTTTCAATATTGGTCTTACGCAACTTATTAAATAAGTATGGCTAAGCAAACCTTACAACAAGGCAAACGTTGGTACGTCTTGCACACTTATAGCGGTTATGAGGAAAATGTAAAGCATAATCTGGAGCAAAGGGTGGAATCTTTTGACATGCAGGACAAGATTTTTGGAGTTTTGGTTCCAAAAGAAAAAAAAATTAAGATCAAAAATGGAAAACGCACAGTAATTGAAGAGAAAATTTTCCCCGGGTATGTCCTTGTAGAAATGATTGTAACAGATGATTCTTGGTATGTGGTGCGTAACACGCCGAATGTTACTGGTTTTGTTGGTTCTGGTACCACCCCCACCCCAATTGATGCCAAAGAAGTCGAGGCTCTGCAAAAAAGAATGAAGGTTGATGAGCCAACTCACAAAATTGATGTCGAGGTGGACGAACCCGTGCGTATTACTGATGGGCCATTTAAGAATTTTGAAGGCAAAGTAAGTAATGTGGATGAAGATAGGGGTAAGATAAAAGTGTTGGTTAATATGTTTGGCAGAGAGACACCGGTTGAGTTGGACGCGTTGCAAGTGAAAAAAATATAAAAGCTAAAAATGCTCAAAAGGCCTGAAAAGCTTAAAATGCTTTTCTAACGCTTCTGCCTTCCACGCATAAATTAATCACAGCCTTTCCGGCTTTTCCGGCCTTTAAGGCATTTCAAGCATTACAATATGGCTAAAAAACTAGTCACCCAAATCAAACTACAAATCCCTGGCGGAGCCGCGAATCCAGCGCCACCAGTTGGTCCAGCTTTGGGCCAGCATGGCGTGAATATTCAGGGATTCTGCAAGGAATTTAATGACAAAACAAAAGATAAACAGGGCGAAATCGTGCCAGTCATCATTAATGTTTATGAAGACCGCTCATTCAGCTTCATAATGAAGGTCGCGCCAGCCAGCGAACTGATCAAGAAGGCTCTAAACATAAAAAGCGGTTCAAGCAATCCACTGAAAGACAAGGTTGGCAAACTCACCAAAGCGCAATTGAAAGAAATCGCTGAAAAAAAGATGGTTGACTTGAATGCCAATGACATCAATGCCGCTATGAAAATTATTGCCGGTACCGCGAGACAGATGGGAGTAAAGGTGGAAGAGTAAAACCACGGATTTTTAAACACGGATTACACGGATAGCCCGCCGACGAGGTGGGCTTTTGTTTTTGGGCTAGATTTGGTATAATAACAACGTCAATATTCGTTAATATACGCTAATATTTGTCAATATGAATCCATCCAAAATCGCTATCATCGGCGCGGGCGCGGTAGGTGCCACGACCGCTTACGCCGCCGCTATCCGAAACGTGGCCGCGGAAATTGTTTTGATTGACGTCAATGAAAAAAAGGAAGAAGGCGAAGTCATGGATATCCGCGATGGTATCTGTCTGATGGAAACCGGCTGTATTAAACGCGGTGATTTCAAAGATGCGGCTGATGCAGACATTATTATTATTACTGCCGGCTTAGCGCAAAAACCGGGTGAAACCAGACTAGATTTAGTAAATAAAAACAAGGAAATTTTAAAATCAATTTTCAAAGGCATTGGCAAAATTAAATCAAGCGCGATTGTAATTATGGTTGCTAACCCGGTGGACGTTTTGACTTACTTGGCTCAAAAAATCAGTGGCTTACCAAAAAATCAGGTTTTTGGCTCTGGTACTACACTTGATACGGCGCGGTTGAAAGCCGAAATCGGTAAGCGGCTAAAAGTCAGTCCGCAAAGCATTCATGGCTATGTGTTGGGCGAACACGGCGATACGGAATTTGTGGCTTGGAGCACGGTCACGGTCGGGGGCATGCCCCTAACAAAGATGAAAAAGTTAAATGCTAAGGATTATAAAGATATTGAAGAAAAGGTGCGCAAAGAGGCCTATGAAATCATTTCGCGCAAGGGCGCCACATTCTTTGGCATTGCGTTGGTGCTGGCTGATTTGGTGGAAGCTGTTTTGTACAACCAACACAAAATTTTACCCATCTCTTCACACATAACAAACTGGAACGGCATAGGCGATGTCTGTCTTGGTGCGCCGACTGTGATTGGACGTAACGGCGTGGAGAGCGTTTGGCCGGTTGAGTTGAGCTCTGATGAGAAGAAGAAACTTAAAAAATCGGCGAAAACATTAAAAAGTTATTTAAAAACACTGTGAAACATCTTGTCTTCGCAATCTGTTTTTTGTCTATGCTGACAATCGGCGCAGGTTGTTCTTCTAATTCGCCAAAAACTCCAACCACTACGCCAAAAGTAATAATTAAGAAAAAACCAATCACCGCGGAGATTAAGAGTCCGAGTTTTGATTTTTGTCAGAATCATGGTTTTGAAGTGGTAATTCGTTTTGATCAAAAGACGGAGACTTCTAAAACATTTTGTCAGTTTAAAGACGGAAGTGAATGTGTGGCCGATGAATATATGCAGGGGAAATGCGCGCCAGGCAAGGGCGCGATTGGTCCCAATTTTGCCAAGTCTAGTGCTCTGCCCAATGAGTTTGCGGTTTGTACCAGCGAGTTTGAACCAGTTTGCGGAGTTGATGGCATAAGTTATACTAATGTGTGTCTGGCGCAGATTCAGGCTGTAAAGATTTTGCATAAAGG
>Ga0208373_1004019_pt1 | contig 13741 bp, 14 predicted proteins | sample RifOxyC2_FD_184036 | JGI IMG/M metagenome (GOLD analysis project Ga0208373, IMG submission 184036) | Soil microbial communities from Rifle, Colorado - Rifle Oxygen_injection C2 (SPAdes) | ecosystem: Environmental > Terrestrial > Deep subsurface > Rock core/Sediment | place: Rifle, Colorado...
CATTCGATGCAATCCTTAACATTATACTCTTCTACTCTTTCCCAATCTTTTAATTTGATATAGTCGGCAATAAAATTTGGCATAAGCCCGGTTGGGCACACTTTAATACATCTTCCACATCTTATGCAATCACCCTCGGAAAAAGCCTTTGCGTCTTTTTTGTTTAGCACAAGAATACAGCTTGTCCCTTTTACAACAGGAACATCAAGAGAAGAAACAGGAAGTCCCGTCATAGGCCCTCCCATTATAACCTTTGCGGCATCTTCGGTTAATCCGCCACACTGGTCGATAACTTCTTTAAACGTAGTCCCTATTCTAACGTATAAATTTTTAGGCTCTCTAATTCCGGAGCCTGTAACGGTAACCGCGCGGCTGATTAAAGGCTTTCCAAGTTTTATGGCTTCCGCGATTGCAACACAAGTCCCAACATTGTTGACAATAACGCCAACATCCATGGGGAGTCCACCTGATGGAACTTCTCTGCCAAGTATCGCTTTAATGAGCATTTTTTCTCCGCCTTGGGGGTACTTTGTATCTAACACACTAATTTCCAATGTCCAATTTCCAATGTCCAATCCCTCGAGAAGCTCGGGACAAGTTTTCCAATGTCCAATCACTGTTTTCAGTTTTTCAATAGCATTAAGTTTATTTTTTTCAACGCCAATTATAATTTTTGAAGCGCCGACAGCTTTTGCGACAGCTTGCGCGCCAAAAATCATATCTTCTGTTCTTTCAAGCATTAAACGATGATCGATTGTAATAAAAGGTTCACATTCACAGCCATTCACAATAACAGTATCTATTTTTTTGTCTTTTGGAGGAGACAATTTTACATGAGTCGGGAAAGTAGCTCCACCAAGCCCAACAATCCCCGCTTCTTTAACCATTTGCCTAATTTCTTCAGGTGTTAATTTTTCTAAAGATTTTTCACTGATTACTGGCAACTGGTTACTGGTTACTGGCAACTGATTACTCTCTATTGTGATTGACGCCGCATCAAACCCGCACACATTTGGCTGCCATTCGATCTTTGTAACTTTTCCGGAAATAGATGCATGTACGGGAGCAAAAACAAACTTGGAGGAATCCCCTATTTTCTGGCCCTCTTTAACCTCGTCCCCTATTTTAACAATAGGATCACATGAACAGCCAAGACTTTGTTGAAGTGGAATAATAACATGACTGGGGATTACTGCTTCCTGTAGATTTTTTTCTTCCGTCTTTTTTTTATTGTGTTTAACGCGTATCCCGCGAGAAAAATTTTTCATGGCATTAAAACTTTATGATTTTAACACAAAAGACAGGGCAAATCAAACAAAACTGGAGCAGAAAAAATCAGCGGATTTTTTTCTTGTCTTCGTCGGTAACGCCTTTCATCGTGAGGTTTATGCGGCCTTCTCTGTCAATTTCAAAAACTTTTACAACAACTTCATCTCCGATATTGACGACCTCTTCAACTTTAGCAACACGTTTGTTAGCAAGCTGGCTTATGTGAACAAGCCCGTCTTTGCCGCCCGGAAGCTCCACAAATGCGCCAAAAGCCATTAGCCGAACTACTTTTGATTTAAAAACATCCCCTTCTTTAGGCTCAAAAGTTATATCATCCACCATCTGCTTGGCTTTTTTTGCGGCTTCCGGATCATTTGTCGTAATACAGACAGTTCCGTCATCTTCAATATCAACCTGAGCACCTGTCTCTTCTATTATACCTTTAATATTTTTCCCGCCCGGACCTATGACAGCCCCTATTTTCTCGGGATTTATTTTAAAAGCTATAACTCTCGGAGCATAAGGAGAAAGCTCTTCCCTTGGTGAAGGAATAGCTTCTGCCATTTTGTCCAAAATATACTCGCGCCCTTCTTTCGCCTGTGAAAGAGCTGCTTCTATAATATTGTATGTCAATCCCTTAATCTTAATATCAACCTGAATGGCAGTAACCCCTTTGCGAGTTCCGGTTACTTTAAAATCCATGTCGCCAAGATGATCTTCAAGCCCTTGAATGTCTGTAATAGTGACCCATTTGTCGCCTTTGGTTATTAACCCGACAGAAATACCGGCGACAGGAGAAGTAATCTTAACACCCGCATCCATAAGAGCCAAAGTTGATCCGCAGGTAGAAGCCATCGAAGTCGATCCGTTTGATCCCAATGCTTCGGAAACAAGCCTGATTGCATAAGGAAAATCTTCTTCCGACGGAACAACAGGAACAAGCGCCCTCTCCGCCAAATTGCCATGCCCGATTTCCCTTCTTCCCGGACCACGTGAAGGCCTTACCTCACCAACCGAAAAAGAAGGAAAGTTATAATGATGCATGTAACGTTTATTGGTATCTTCAAGATCAAGCCCTTCTATCATCTGCGCGTCGCCGGAGGCTCCAAGAGTAGCAATTGTTAAAATTTGAGTCTGTCCTCTTGTAAATAAAGCCGATCCATGCGCCCGCGGAATTACACCTGTTTCACAGGTAATCTTTCTGATCTCTTTCAACCCGCGCCCGTCTAACCGTTTGTTTTCGTTTAGAATCATCTCCCGCATAAAATCATATTCAATTCCTTCAATTATTTTCTCCACATCTTTGGGATTTTCCTCAAGCAATTGCTTGAATTTATCATCTTTTTCTTCTTTTATTTTATCTTTAATTAAAGCCAACTCCACCATATAATCTTTTTTTTCAGGCAAAAGAAGCGCTTTTTCTATCTCAGCTTCATATTTGCCGCAAATAATCTTATCCATTTCTTCATTGGGATAAACAGGCAAAACTTTTTTCTTTTTTATGCCCGCAATTGAAACCAGTTCTTCCTGCAATGTCACTACTTTTTTTATAAACTCATGAGCTGCTTTGATAGCAGATAAAATCTCACTTTCAGGGATTTCACCGGCACCGGCTTCTATCATTAATATTTTATCTTTGGTTCCGGCAATTACAATATCAAGTTGCGACTCGCGCATTTGAGACATTGTAGGGTTAACTACAAGTTCTCCGTTGATTTTTCCAACGCGCGCAGCACCAATTGGTCCTTCAAAAGGAAGGTCGGAAATTGAAAGCGCGGCAGATGCGCCTATAATACCCAAAATATCGGGAGAGGTTTCCTGGTCAACGGATAAAGGCGTAACAACAATCTGGACATCATTTAAATATCCTTCGGGAAAAAGAGGCCTTATCGGCCTGTCTATTTTTCTGGCATTTAAAATCGCCTGTTCGGAAGGCCTGCCTTCTCTACGGAAAAAACTGCCAGGAATTTTACCGACAGCATAAAGTTTTTCTTCAAAATCAACAAGAAGAGGGAAAAAATTTATCCCTTCCCTTGGCTGGGAAGCCCCCGTAGCAACGGCAAGAAGCATTGTATCCCCGATCTGGATGGTAACTGACCCACTGGCTTCACGAGCCATGCGGCCGGTTTCTATGGTAAGAGTTTTATTGGAATCTAAATTTAATTGGACTTTTTGGGAATTCATTTCAATCCAAGCGCGGAGGTTAATGTTTGATATCGCTTCACATCAATTCTTTCAAGGTAACTAAGAAGGCGTCTTCTTTGCCCAACTAAAATCAAAAGCCCCCGGCGGCTACTTTGATCTTTTTTGTTTTTTTTAAGGTGTTCAACCAGTTGGGAAATGCGTTCAGTAATTAAAGAAACCTGAGCTTCCGGAGAACCTGTGTCTCCTTCATGTGTCGCATATTTTTGAAGCAATTTAGTCTTTGTTTCTTTATTTAAAGCCATTACTGATTAATTATATCACAACATTGAAACATTTGGCAACATGTTTTATTGTAACTTATAACTTAAGCAGGCATCAATATCTTTTTTTATTTGTTCTTTAAGCAATTCGCTGTTTGGAAATTTAATTTCATTTCTTAAACGTTTTAAAATTTTAACTTCAAGCTTTTTACCATAGAGATTGCCATGAAATTTAGGTATAAAAACCTCGACAGCAGCCTGCTCCGTCTTAAAAGTCGGCCGAACACCTATGTTTACAAGGCATCTTCGCTTTCCAATGACCCCGACATAAACCCCATGAACAGGAATAAGTTTATGACGATCAACAAAAAGATTAGCTGTTGGAAATCCGATTTCACTCCCTCTCCCTGCGCCACGAATAACCTGTCCGCTTACATTATAGTAATGACCCAACAAAGAAAGAGCCTTGCGAAAATCTCCCATGGCTAAAAGCCTGCGGATAAAACTTGATTTTACAACAATACCTTCTGATTTAAAGGGCCTGACCATTTTGACTTTGAAGTCATATTTTTCTCCAAATATTCTAAGCTCCTTAACCCCTCCACTCCTCCCCTTCCCAAATTCATAATCATATCCGACAAAAACAACTCCTGCTTTCAATTCATTGACAATAAATTTCCGGACAAATTCTTTACAGTTCAAATTGCGAAGTTCCTTATTAAATTTAAAAACTTTAACAATGCCAACCCCAAGTTTTTTGAAAAGTTTTTTCCGCTCGCCAAGAGTTGTCAAAAGTTTTAAATGTTCTTTGGCATCTATAAATTGCTGAGGATGGGGATCAAACGTGGTAACAACACATTTTAAACCGCGCCGCCTAGCATATGATATGGCATCTTTGATAATGCGTTGATGACCAAGATGTATACCATCAAAAGTGCCGAGGGCAACAACGGTTTTATTTTGAAAATTCTCAGCTGAATTTTTATACATTGCTAATGCCCAAACATTGTCTTAACAAAAAGAGTTACAATTTTGATGTAATTAGCAGAAGGCCATAAAATAAGCTGAGAAAGAATAAGAGTACCAAGTATTCTTCCCAAAAGAAGATAAAAAACCATTGACCGGACATCCGATTCCGGCCGTTTTCCTCGCGCGGCCTGATCTGTAATAAGAGCGGCTGTCGGATCAACCATTAAGGTCAAAAGGATTGTCGCCATCCCGTTTACAATGGCTGAAAGCTGCGTAGCTGTAACCCTGTAAGATGGAACCATTGCCCCGGCAAGCATGGAAGCTAAAACGCCGATAGCATAAATAGAAACCATAAAAGCATTAAGAATCAAAAAAGTTTTTGGTATATTTTTCAGTGAAAGGTCTCTAAACGAATGTCTGTTGGGCAATCTGAAAGTTTTTAAAAATCCGATAAAGTTTTTGTAACGAAAAAGCTGAAAAAGCATTCTCGGAACAGAACCGACAACATCAAACCTGACAATAGCCTTGGTATACATGCCAATAAAAAAAGGAGACAAAAAAGCACCGATCAAGTTGCCAATAAAAGCGGCAAAAATTATCATTCTGAAATTGTAGAGCAGCACATCCGGATTTCCTCGCAGAATAGCAGTATCAACCATCCCTCCCAAAAAAGGAGCTTGGAACATGTTTGACAATCTGGCAATAAGAAGGGTTGCGTTAACAAAAGACAATGAAGTTGCTATATGCCGCGTTCTTATTCCGGCAAGCCGCAGGCACGAGGCGGAAGCTTCAGCCAGATGTATTATTGCTGTAAAAAAACATACTACGATAAGAGGAGTCATTAAGTATATTATACCTTCTTTTTCATTATGGAAAAAGCTTTATTGCGAATCAGGCAACTATCACAGACCCCGCACGGTGTTTCTCCACCGCTATAACATGACCATGTTTTATCAATCGGAACTCCAAGTTTCATAGCCATTTTCAGTATTTGAAGTTTTGTTTTTCTTATAAGCGGAGCTTTAATTGCAATCTCGGTATCTCTTGCTCCTTTTTTTATTAACCGTTGGAAAGCTTCAAGAAATTGCGGCCTGCAGTCCGGATAGCCGGAATAATCAATTACGTTTGCCCCTATAAAAATAAATTTTGCTCCAATCGCTTCGGCATAAGACAAAGCAAAACTCAAAAAAATAGTATTTCTGCCGGGGACATAAGTTGCCGGAATATCTTTTGATATTTGGCTTAAAGTTCTTTCGATAGGAATTTTAACGCTGGCATCCGTCAACGCGCTTCCCTTCCATGGCAAAACAATTTTTACAATCTGATAAGGAACTTTTAACTGTCTGGCGATTTCAACGGCGGATTTTATTTCCCTTTTATGTCGCTGACCATAATCAAAAATCAGAACATAGCAATTATAGCCTTTATCTTTGGCATAATAAAGAGTTGTCGCAGAATCAAGTCCGCCGGAGAGAAGAATAATTGATTTTTTTGCATTCATTTTTAAAGGGTTGATTACAATTTAATAATCTGCGTCCGCTCCGCTCCAACGCTTACCATAGATATGGGAGCTTCGGCTAATGCTGACAATCTATCGAGATATTTTCTGGCATTTAAAGGTAATTCTTTATAATTCTTTATTTTACTGATATCTTCTTTCCATCCTGCCAATTCTTCGTAAATAGGAATGCATTTATCCAATTTATAGATATCAGATGGGAAGTTTTTAATCTCTTTCCCATCATATTGATAAGAAGTACAAATTTTTATAATATCAAAAGAGCTTAAAACATCAAGTTTTGTAACAACAAGGCCTGTCAGTCCGTTAATTTTAGAAGCATGGCGCATAACAACCCCGTCAAACCATCCGCATCTTCTGGGGCGTCCGGTTGTCGCTCCATATTCATGGCCCTTTTCACGAAGAAGCTCTCCAATTCCACCTTTTATTTCAGTGGGAAAAGGCCCGTCTCCTACGCGTGTAACATACGCTTTTACAACACCCAATATTTCACTAATAGCGTTTGGCGCAATCCCCGCACCGGTACAAGCTCCTCCGGATATGGGGTTAGAAGAAGTAACATAAGGATATGTGCCATGGTCAACATCCAGCATCATTCCCTGAGCCCCTTCCATTAGAACCTTTTTCTTCGCGGAAACAGCGTCATTAACCAGATAAGAAGAATCCTCTATTACATATTTCCGTATAGCTTCAGCATATCCCAGATATTGTTCTTTTAAAAGGTCAATATCATATTCTACTTCCATCCCATAAAACTGATTAAGTAAAAAACTTTTTTCAGCTATATTCCATTCCAGTTTCTCAACAAACACCTTTTCATTATAAATATCAGAAACCCGTATTCCTCTTCGGCTATACTTGTCAATGTAACAAGGACCTATGCCGCGACATGTAGTGCCAATTCTGCCGGCTTCATGCTTTTGCTCCTGAGCCGCATCAAGATCTTTGTGGTATGGAAAAATTAAATGCGCCTGCGAAGATATTTTTAGCCCATTGCAGGAATATCCGCTTTCTTTCAAAGAATCGATCTCTTCCAGCAAAACGGATGGGTCGACAACAACTCCATTGCCTATAACACATAAAACATTTTCATAAAATATGCCTGAAGGTATTAAGTGGAGCTTGAAAGATTTGTCTCCTATAACTACCGTATGTCCCGCGTTATTCCCTCCCTGATAGCGGACGACAATATCCATATCACAAGCCAATAGATCGGTAATTTTTCCTTTCCCTTCATCTCCCCACTGGGTCCCGACTATAACTGTTACTGGCATGAATTTAAATCCCTCCTGATGTTTTTATAAAAAGCTCTTTTAACTGGTGAGCATCGACAATGTCAGGGGCTCCTGTCAGCGGGCACAAAGCTGATTGAGTTTTTGGAAAAGCAATAACCTCACGAATACTATCCATCCCCGCAAGCATCATAACCAGCCTGTCAAGCCCAAGCGCAATGCCGCCATGCGGAGGAGCTCCGTATTCCAAAGCTTCCAATAAAAAGCCAAACCGTCTTTTTGCTTCTTCTTCGGTAAACCCGAGTATTTTAAATATTTGAGCCTGCATATCTGTGCGATGAATACGAATAGATCCCCCCCCCATCTCAACCCCGTTTAAAACAAAATCATAAGCCTGTGCTCTTAATTTTGAAGGATCATCAGCAAACTGTTTTTCAACATGAGCCTGATCTCCTTGCGGCGCGGTAAAAGGATGGTGGCGGGAAACCCATCTTTTTTCTGTTTCTGAATATTCAAACAGAGGAAAGTCTACAACCCACAAAAAATTAAATGTCCCTTTTTTTATAAGTTCAAGTTTTTTCGCGACTTCAAGCCTTACCCCGCCAAGCACAGAGCAGGCAACGTCAAATTTATCTGCCGCGAATAAAAGGATATCTTCTTTTTTGGCATCCGCCTTTTCAAAAATACTTTTCAATTCTTCTTCTGTAAAAAACTTTGCGATTGGAGACTTTACTCCTTCGGGAGAAAGAACCATCCACGCAAGCCCTTTTGCTCCAAGCAATTTGGCTGACGCTTCAAGCTTTTCAAGGTCGGTCCTTGATAAAAAGCTCTCGCCTCCTTTTACATTGATACATTTGACAACTCCGCCAACAGAAACAGCCTTTGAAAATATTGTCAGTTTTGAGTTTTTTACCAGATCGGAAATATCAACAAGTTCAAGGCCAAACCTTGTATCAGGCTTATCTGTTCCATATCTGTTCATGGCGTCATGCCATGAGAGCCGAGGAAAAGGAAGCGAAATTTCAGGGATATGCTTGCCGCGATATTTGTCTATATCTTTAGCAAGCATGCCTAAAGTATGTTTTATCATCGACTCAATTAAATTTATTATGTCATCAACCGCCACAAAAGACATTTCAATATCAAGTTGTGTAAATTCCGGCTGGCGATCGGCGCGAAGATCTTCATCGCGGAAACAGCGTACAACCTGGAAATACCTCTCCATACCGGAAACCATAAGCAATTGTTTAAACAACTGCGGAGATTGAGGAAGAGCATAAAATTTGCCTGGATTTAATCGGCTTGGAACCAAAAAGTCTCGTGCCCCTTCGGGTGTTGATTTTGTCAAAAACGGAGTTTCTATCTCCAAAAAGTCTTCCTGATCAAGATAATCGGCCATTGCTTTTATTATTTTATGGCGAAAGACAAGATTTTCACGCATATTTTCTTTTCGCAAATCAAGATATCTATACTTCAAGCGAATCATTTCGTCAGGCTCTGTTGTAGAATCCGCAATTTCAAACGGAGGAGTTTTTGATGTGTTTAAAATCTCAAGGTGAGAAACAACGACTTCAATTTCACCTGTTTTTAAATCTTTGTTTATAGCCGACTCTGCACGGGCGACAACCTTCCCTTGTATCTGAATAACATATTCAGCACGAAGTTTTGAAGCTTCGTTGTGAAGTTCTTTATCTTCAGCACGAAATACTATTTGAACAAGCCCGGATCTATCTCTTAAATCAATAAATATAAGCCCACCATGATCGCGGCGTCTATGCACCCAACCTACAAGATAGACTTCCTGATCTACGTTTGATAAATTTAGTTGCCCATTATTGTGTGTTCTTTTCATAACTTTCCTTAATATTGATGGTGTTGTAGGGATTCATGCCGTCGCGGATGGAGAACCCTTACAAAAATGTTTCCAAAGTTCTGATTTTTGCAAAAGGGAATCTCCTGTTTGTATTATTTTTTCTATATTGCCTTTAGTTTTTTTATAAACCTTCTCCTGGATTTCTCTTTTCATATTTATACAATCAAAATTCTTTTTTATCATAATCTACAACCTCCCTAGGCGATCTTATGTCTATCTCTCCATAATTTTGTTCAAAATTCACAGCATTTATAAGATGTATTCTTTTGTAATTAACAATATGTTTGAAATTCCAGCTTACTAGAACATCTGCTTTGTAATAAGTAGCATAACATATAGCTTTAATTTTTTACCTGTCATAACTGAATCATATCAAAAATCACCTGAAATTACAAAAAAAAAAAAAACGATAAGGAGACATGAGGTCTTGGGGAAGAGCGCGAGCTTATAGGAGGATTGTTATATATGGCATTACAAATTAAAAAAATTTCAGGCTCCTCTGCTTCAATTGGAGAATTAAATCTAAATACAGTTCGAGGGTTAACATTGGCTCAAATAATTAACCACCCAAACTTGGGCCAAATAAAACGATTGCTTTGTGCCTCTATGCTAACAATCGCACAACAAGCACAGTTGCCTCCACTTAATACAAGATTTAACATAAGGAAACAATCTGGATTAACATGTCAAACTGCACTTTTCGGTAATGCTTTTGGAATGTTGTATCAAGAGGATGGACCTTCTGAACTAATTTTTCAGAATATAGATACCATTAGAGATAAAGCAAGGAATGACGGCTATAACCCAATGGAGACACGAGCTATTGGATATGTTTTGCAAAGCCAAAACATTTTAAACTCAATAGATACAAAGACAGTTAAAACAGGAAGTGGCGCAAGCTTTTCAATAAAAAATCCAATCCAAGAGACAGAGAATTTATTTCGAGAAAGAAGCTTTATGGCGGTTACAGTTCAAAATGAATTTGGAGGTTTGGGGCATGCTTATGCGCTTATCCCAAGCACAAGTCCATCGGAAGAAAAATTTGTTATTAAACTTGATTCCTTAGCAGGAGAACAAAGCCCCTTGTCATTCTCTGGATTTCTAGATATGCTTCTTTCAAGCGCCAATCCTCAATCTGAAATTACCTATCAGACATATGAAGCAACGGTTAATCTAATTATGGTTTAGGGATTTCCAAATCCTTACAAATTTTCTTGGCCAAAAAATCATGAATTTCATTATGTCGGGGAATAGTTGAGGTTTTACGGTTCACTGAATTAAAATAAACAGTATGGCGAGATCCTTCGCGAAGAAATCGGCAACCATGACGGGTCAGATGCTCTATCAATTCGCGCCTTTTCATTAAACATTAACTCCAATTGCTTCTTTGACAACTTGTTTTCCTATAAGATCTCTTTCCGTAAGTTCGCGATTCGATTCTAAAATAAGTTCAATTGCTTCTTTTAAATTTTCCCTGGCTTCTTCCAATGTTTTACCCTGGGTATTGGCTCCTGGCAGTTCCTCTACATAGCCTATATACCAATCTTCAACTTTCTCAAAAATTGCGATGAAATTATTTACCATTGTATCCCCCTATGATGGTTTCTATGATTTTTTTACAATCTTAGTCTTGTTATATCAATAATACCAAAAATCACTTGAAATTACAAAAAAAAACGCACATTTGCCAACTCACACTCAACTCGATCAAATCTTTCCAAAATCTCTTTTTGTCCAGTTACTATCAACTTCTCGATTTTATTTGCTAAATCCTCTTTTTGATTATTTTTCGTCATTTTTTTTATTCCTCCCTAGATTTTATCTTATCTAGGGTCAAACAAGCAATTTTCATTCCAGATCCAGGACTTTATTGTAAGGGTTCAAAATTTTGAACCCTTACTTTGAAGCCTTACAATAATTTCCTCCAAAACCTTATCCAAGAGAACCTCTCCCTGCTCCGCCGTCTCCATATTCCTCAGCATTGCTTTCCCTGACTTAATTTCATCCTCGCCTAGAATCAAAACATATTTAGCCTTAATCCTATCAGCCTCTTTCATTTGTGACTTCAAACTTTTGCCGATATAATCCATTTCAGCAGCATATCCACTTTTTCTTATATTAAGCAGTAGTTCAACCCCAAGCTTCTTTGCAGCATCTCCAAGAGTAGCAATATATAACAGCCTAAATCTGTGCTCCGTGCTCTGTGTTCCGTGCTCTTTCAACACTTCCACCATCCGATCCATTCCTATCGCAAACCCAATCGCTGGCGTATCATTCCCCCCAAACTCAACAACCAAATTATCGTAGCGCCCTCCCCCACACACTGCATTCTGTGCTCCCAATTTCCCAGAAACAATCTCAAAGGTAGTTTTTGTGTAATAATCAAGGCCTCTAACAAGTCTTTTATTTATTTCATATTTTATATTAAGAACATTAAGCCAATAAATAACTTTTTCAAAATGCGTTTTACATTCTTCGCACAAAAAATCGATAATAGCGGGAGCATTTTCGATATGTTTTTGGCAAGAAGGATCTTTGCAATCTAAAATTCTTAAAGGATTTGTTTCCAATCTATTATTACAAGTTTCACACAAATTCTTCGCATTTGATTTGAAATATTCTTTGAGCGTTTCCATATATTTTGGTCTACAACTTTTGCATCCAACAGAATTTATTTTTACAGAAAGATCGGAAAGTCCAAGCTTGTCCATTATCTGAACAGAAAGAGATATAACTTCCGCATCAAGGGCAGGATCTTTTGATCCAAACACTTCAACGCCTGATTGATAAAATTGGCGATATCTCCCCGCTTGAGGCCTTTCATAACGAAACATCGGACCCATGTAATAAAGTTTTGTGATTTTATCTTTTTCTATTAAATTATTCTGAATTGCCGCACGCACAACAGGAGCCGTAGCTTCGGGACGAAGTGTTATACTTCGATCCCCTTTATCTTTGAAAGTGTACATCTCTTTTGAAACTATGTCAGAGCTTTCTCCTATTGAGCGGGCAAAAAGCTCAGTCGATTCAAAAATCGGTGTTCTTATTTCAAAATAATTATAAAGTTCAAAAAGTTTTCTGCAGTTTTTTTCTAAATTATGCCAAACAGGCATATCAACTGGCAAAATATCACGAGTTCCGCGCTGGGAAGTGTATTTCATAAATTACTTAAGATTATAACATAAAAAATTGTTAAAAGTTTAGAACGAAAGCAGATATTAAAAAAAATGATGAGGGCAAGTTTTTGGGAGAATAAAACTGAAAAATGACCAAATTTTTACCAAAATCACTTAAAAGTTAAATATAAATAGTTTTTACTTAGCATAATACAAAACATTTTTGGAAGGAACACCAATAAAGTTTCTAGCTACCAATGAATCCCTTAGTTTTGTAATGGTTTTATCTACTTCTGCTATTGCAAGATCATACATATCAGAATCGCTAGCAACGCTGACCTTTTTATTATCCTTAAACCTATCAGTCAAATAAACGTGTTTCCCTGACTTTGATAAGTTTCTAAACATAACTCCGCTACCATCCAATTTTACGGTATTATGCTTTTTCGCATTTACTAATGCATCTCTTTCTGCAACAGATGCATTATATTCCATAATATCTGGATCTAAATTTGTTTTTGATATTTTACCTGCTAGAACTAATCCTTTAAAGTAATTATGAGTAGCTTCATGAATGATAGTTTGAAATAATGTTAACGGGCCTACAGAATAATACGCATAGGCAGGAGGATTAAGGATTGGAACAACTCGAGCAATGTTAAAATTCTCAAAAAACAAGTCAATTTTTATATCTTTTGAACTTAACACCGAACCGTTTGAATATCCTCCCATAGATGTGAGCCGTCCACTAGCATCTTTTGCTTTTAAACCAAATGTATAATGAATATTTGACACATTTCCATAAATGATTTGATCATAAGTCAAAGTCCCAGCTGAGGAATTTTTCAATGAACTAGGGGTTTGCCTTATTAATTTTTTTACATCTCTTGGAATTTGTTTTCTAACATTCTGACCGTTTGTAACAGTAAATGACTGACAAAATCCATCATAAATTTGAACACTTCTTCCATTTTCATAACAATCATTTTTTGAACCATTTTCAAGAAACTCGACCAATTTGCTTGTATCGCTATCAGAAACATTAAACTCTCCCTCAAACTTGAACAACCCCTCTAACCTATATAAAGTTGCAGGCGCCAAAGATACATTAACGTCCATAATTGTTAGCTCCTTTCATAAAACAACGACTTTCCAATTTTCTGTATATTTCTGTACACTTTTGAAGAGGTAGGTTCAGGTTTATATATCGGATAAAACAGGTTGAAATTTCAAGCTATTTATCACAGAAGAATTGAAACCGTATTTTTTATTGATATATCAATAAAAAGAGGCTGGTATTAGTTTTTGGATTTTTGTTTTGGATCGGTTTTGTAGGCGTGAAATTGTTTTTTTGAGTT
>Ga0208373_1004020_pt1 | contig 13740 bp, 16 predicted proteins | sample RifOxyC2_FD_184036 | JGI IMG/M metagenome (GOLD analysis project Ga0208373, IMG submission 184036) | Soil microbial communities from Rifle, Colorado - Rifle Oxygen_injection C2 (SPAdes) | ecosystem: Environmental > Terrestrial > Deep subsurface > Rock core/Sediment | place: Rifle, Colorado...
ATGATCACTCTGGAGAAAACTAAACTAGAAATAAAAGACTGCATAAAACAATTGAATGAGTTAGTGACAGATGAATCTGCAGAGGGTAGCGCCGAAGAGAGAAAAGGAGATGAAGTAGATCTTTTAGCAGGACGAGAAGAAAATTTAATGCCGCGTGTTAAAGAAAAACTACAATATCTTGTCAATGAGAGAAATCAAAGAGTAAGAGAAATTCAGCAACAAAAAGACGATGACTTGCGAAATGAAACATCAAGTGATGTTAGAACTAATATTGAGCGTGAAACAGATAGGAGGAAACAAACAGTTCAGAATGAATATCAGGAAAAAGCTGAGCCTATTCTAGGTTTGTTAGAAAAGTTACAAGTTTTACAAACAGAACACGACAAGACTTGTGAGGAAATTCAAAGGTTCTATGAAACTTCCAGATATTTTGAGCGATTAGAAATTCATCAGGATGAGATAGAGATGTTTAGAAAAGAATTTCCGGCTGTTTCACTCGAAGAAACTTCCGTACAACAGGAAGAAGAAACGCCCATAGGATTTCCGATAACTTAATTATTGGAAAATATAATCTGCGGAGAAAATCATGCGTCATACAGAATTAAAACGGATTATCAGAAATGATTTATTCTGCACGTTAACATGTGGTTCTGTTAATTCTGTTAAGAAGATACCTGCTATCGTTAAATCACTAAAAGAAGCTAGAGTTAATTTGGATACAGTATACGTTGATGAAACAAGTATTTTAAAACGGACTATTTCTGCTAGAAACTATCGTTGTTTAGCTTATTTTTTAGATTTAGGATTAGATCCTTTTAAATTAGATACTTCCGAAGTAGGCTGGTCTGCTGCGCATGAAACAGTTATATATCTTGCCTGTAAACCTGCCCTCATCCGTCTTATGGGTTTTGTTTTTGCTGACCCAAGATTTTTTAGCTTAGAAAATCATTTAGGAAAATCGCCTTCAGTCTATCTTTCTGAACACAAATTGGAAGACAGAGAAGCCGTTGAAGAGATGCGGGCTATTTTTATTGGCTATAATGGTTTTCATGATTCTGCCAAAAGAGCAGAATCCCTTATACCATCCGATCATTTGCTCGCAGCGCTTCATTATTTCTTAGCAGCTAACCAAATGAAAACAGAAGTAGCAGACAAAGAAGACGATGCTTATTTAAAACGGTTTCATTTAAAAAAAGTCATGGGTGATTTAAGAGAAGCAGCTGAACATTATTATCAAGCGATTTTAATCGCTAATGAAACACCGGTAATGCTGGATGAATTTGATCGCTGCTTAGCTTTGTCTGCAAAAATAATAGATTTTGTTGAACCGGATCATCCTGACATTGATTGGGAAATTAAATTAGGCAATGCAGATACTTTTCGTACTTGGAATGAGCAGTTAATGTTATTACAAAACTGGCGAGAAGAAAAAAGAAGAGAAAGTTTCAGCAGCACAGGCAGCGAAAGCAGCGTTGCCGCAGATGATGCTAAAAAAGAAGATGAAAGAACAGCCTTATTAGGCGAATTAGAAGAATTAAGATTTCGAGGATAAAAATATGAAAGAACATTTTATTTCGACTTATTCAAAAATTATCATCAGTCAATATAAGCCGCTTAAATCATTGATCGAAATGTATACACGTGTTACTTCAGCTAAAGCAAATAAACAGGAAAGCTCTTCTTCTCAATTATTATCTGAAAAACAAATTAACGAGATTTTAAATAGCCCTTTTGGACAATACGTACAGACAGCTATGTCAGCTTATGCTGCTTTAAATCAGTTAGCTTCTGCTTTAAACCTACTGCAAGATGCTTTTTTCAAAACACAAAAAATTGATGTTGCCAAAGAAATCATTTTGCCTGATCATTTAAAAAATTTTCCGCCCGCACAATTAAACACTATCCAAAAGCAATTAGATGATTGTGTCAGCAAACATCATGCCGAATGGAAAACAAAAATTGCAGCCTGGCAAAAATTATTTTTATCTTCATTAAAGCAAGCAAACATTGCGCTTTCTGATATTGAACAAAAAGATTTTCTTAGCAATGATCTGCTTCCTGAGGTTTTAAAACAGTTTACAGAATTTCATATTGTTGTTCCTAAAATTAAATTTAATCCGGTTTCTTTTAAAGATTATTTTACTTTAAAAACTTATTTAGCTATTCATAATGCTTTGGCAAGACAACAACTTCCTCATACACCTGAAAATGTTGAGCCCATTTTAAAACAACTAAAATCAGTTTATGCAGCCGTTGAAAAAGAAGAAAATGAAAAATTAAAAATACAAAAAGAAGAGCTGAATAAAATCGTAGCAGGGATTAGGTTTTAATTGATGGCAGAGTATATTATTTAGAATAAAACGCTTGCCCCACTCGCTTGATATGATCAATAAGATCAGGGTTTTCAATTTGCTTATAAATAGAAAGATCTATTGTATAGGGTAACAACAAATCATCTAACGCGTTCTCAATAGCGACAAGATCAGCATAAACAAGATTTTCACCTTGTAATGTGAGGTCAATATCAGAGCCTGTTTTATAATTTCCTTTAGCGCGTGAACCATATAAAATTGCTTTATCAATTTTTGGATATAACTTAAATACACTTTGAATTGCAGCAATATCGCGATCGCTCAGTCCGTAGTTTTTTGCATTCAAATGACTCATATTCTTAGGCTTTCCATCTTTTCGCTAAATGCCATAAAGGCAGGGTAATAATCATTGACAATTTTTTCCACAATCTGATTGACCAGTAGTTTATTATAGGCATGTGAAGTTTGATTACGGCTTTTAATCATTTCCATCCAGACATCACCCTTGTCAACTAAACCCATTTTAAAAGCCTCGCGACTTGCATCACGTGATCCTGTAATAGCCATATTGCCCTGAAAATACGCATAATCCTTCATTACATTCCAAGCAAGTTCATGTGTAAACTCAAATGCTTGAATTAAACCCTGCTGCTCCAATAATGATAGTTCACGGTTTTTTGCTAAATTGATAGCATCTCTTAACTGCTGTAACGCAGTATGCAAATTATTTAATCTTTGCTGCCAACGAATATCTTCTATCTGAGTCATTAGGATAATCTCTTTTTCAAAAATTCGTGCCGAAGGAGAGATTGCAAGAATACTTCCTGTATTCTTGTCCCTTCGGGATCAAAATTATCTTTTTAAAAAATTATTTATAGCTGACATCCTGTCGTAATTTCAATATTCTTTCCGATCCCAAGTCGTACTCACAAAGCTGCGCTTGCTCGCTTTGTTTCCTGTACTCCTGCTCGCTTAATGCTCTCTTCGTTCGCAAAAAACTCGCCCTGCAAAAATAGTCAAACTTCACGGGTTCCCCGTGAGAATTCTCGTCGTGCTACAATTAAAATCGTTAAAAAAATAACGTCAAAACAAACTTAAAAATTCGTGCCGAAGGAGAGACTCGAACTCTCACGGGTTTCCCCACCACCCCCTCAAGATGGCGTGTCTACCAGTTTCACCACTTCGGCGTTTTATCCAGTATCGTAATCGCATCCATGCCCGCAATAAATTTATTCTTTATCTTTTCCCTGACTTTGTGCCGGAATATTCAGTACAACATTTGAATTTTGCGCAGGCGCTTGTTGAACTTGTTGTGTCTGCTGTTGCGCCAATATTTGATTCGTTGTCTGCTGCATATGTCCTGCTAAATAACTTAATACCACACTGGTTGCAAAAAAGATAAATGCAAAAAGACCCGTTAATTTCACTAAAAATGGCGTAGAGCCTTGGCTACCAAACATGGTATTGGATGCACCAGCACCAAAAGCCGCGCCGACATCTGCACCTTTGCCATGCTGCACCAGTACTAACGCAACAATACCAATTGCCACTAAGATATGAAGGATTAAGAGAATTGGTTGCATATTTCACCTATTTTTAAAAATTGTTCTGCTTTCAAAGAAGCGCCGCCGATTAATGCGCCATCAATATCCGGCATTTTAAATAAACTTTCTGCATTATCAGGTTTTACGCTGCCGCCATATAAAATCTGCATTTTAGCGCCCAATGTTTGATCCATTTGTTTTAATTGATGACGAATTGCCGCATGAACTTCTTGCGCTTGTTCAGGTGTCGCCACTTTTCCAGTGCCAATTGCCCAAACAGGTTCATAAGCAATAATCATTTTAGATAAAACTGCTGGATCTTTCACTAAATTTAAAACGGCTTTTAATTGTTCGCTGACAACAGTGAGCGTTTGATTGGCTTCACGCTCTTCCAATGTTTCACCCACACAAAGAATAGGAATCATTTCCGCTTCTAATGCTGTTTTAGTTTTTTTTGCGACTAATTCATTAGTTTCACCATGACCATGTCTGCGCTCAGAATGTCCTGTTAATACATAGTGACAACCAAAATCTTTTAACATGCCAGCTGAAATATCTCCCGTAAATGCACCGTTAGCATTTTCTGAAATATCTTGCGCGCCATAACCAAGATGGCTCATGTCTAATAATTTTTCGCATTGTGATACATAAACAAACGGCGCAAGTACAATCCAATCAATCTTATTATATTTTTCGTAAGAAGCTAAAACAGTTTCCAGTAATATTTTATTGCTGGCTTTATCACCGTTCATTTTCCAATTGCCCGCAATAACTTTGCGGTTTCTAATTTTCTGGCATTGACAATGATGACAAGTCATAAATTTACCTTATTATTTTATGTCTATAAAAAATGGTCATTCTATCTAACAAAACAAAATCTGACAAATGATTTAAATTTTCATTGCCGCATCATTAACGGTGACAGCAAGCTACTGCTGCTTCACAACATGCTTCAGCTGCACTTCCTTTAAAAGATTCTATACAAGATGCCTCCGGTACAAAATTCTGTATGGTTTTGACTACTCTAGACGTGGTAAGATCATCTCTTTCCTCTCTCCAACAACGCTCGAGTATGCAAGCTAATTCAGCTTCTATACTCCCTTTTTTTTCTGTTTTAATATATTCCGCAAGAATAGAAATATTAACATTGCGGTGATGATAGAATCTCAATTTTTTTAGATCTTTGCTAGTAGAGCATAAAGCGGCAAGCGCTAAAAAAATAGCTTGTCCCGGAGCATGTTCAGCTGCACATGCCGCTGCTTTTGCTGCTGATTCAAGAATATTCATTTGGTTAAGTTCTTCTGATAGCTTATTCGAGGTGAGAGAAGAAAACCATGCAGAAATCATCACTCCTAAAGCTGGCGCCCACATTTTCGTTATGCGGCTAGAACTTGCAAAACCGATACTTGCCAGCCATACTCCGCCAAAATTGCCCAATAATGTAGGGACGGATACAAATGGTTTTAAACTTCTCTTAACACACTGAAACCCGCTTTCTGCTGATAACTGTTCTGGATGCAGCTGACTTCTATGCTTCATTAAAGAATGAAAATCAGGGATATTGGCAAAATAATCAAACATAATGGAAATCAATGAACAGAAAAAAACATTCCGTTCAAAATAAGCTTCATCAAGAATGACAGAATATTGTGCTGCCGTTTCTCTATCAGCTTCAGTCAAGGAAGCATTTAAAACATTTAAAAAAACAGCAAGAATGGTAAAGAAGTTAGACACGGTGAACATAACATTTTTCGCAGAAAACAATGAGTGATACCATGCTTTCTGACTCATTTGATATTCTTGAGGCGTAAAAAAACAACTGAAAATTTTCCACATGGCATTTCCTCCTTATTTTTAAGCCTTCAATTTATACTATTCTTCTTTTAATTTTCAACTTTATTTTGTTTTCGCATCTTCACCTGCATATAACATCAACAAAAATATCAGACAAAATTTGTGCAATTTCAATAACTTCTGAGATTTTTTTTACATAAAAAAGTTGCGAAAATATCTTCTTGCTATTATAGTACACGCCTATTTTAAAGTTGATCGAGGAGTATCACCTTCATGAACTGGGCAACATTTTTAATTTTATTTCCTTTAGTTCCTGCTATCTTATTAATTTTTTCTAAAAAATATTTCCTGCAAAAATGGATTACGCTGATTTCATCCGCGCTGATTATTATTGCCAGCATTGCTTTTGCTGCAAGCCACATGCATGCGGGCGGTGAAACACCCACTATTTTATCAAGCTGGCCGAATACTTGTGTGATTATCGGCGATATCATTGTCGCCTTAGTTTTTTTAACTATTTGCCGTAAATTACCTTTCAAAATGTTTTGGGTGCCTTTAATGGTTGTTGCACAGTACGGCGCGGTTATTTATTATGACCTTGCTCACAAAATTCCTGCCACTACTCATTATTTATATTTCGATGGTTTATCTGCTGTGATGGCATTAGTCATTGGCATTGTCGGTACGCTCATTGCCATTTACACCATTAATTATATGCGCCACTATCATCATGAAAATCCTGAAGTCAAAGACAGAAGCCATTTATTTATTGCCACGATTTTCTTATTTTTCTTTGCAATGTTCGGCGTTGTATTTTCCAACAGTTTAACTTGGATTTATTTCTTCTGGGAAATTACGACCTTGTGTTCTTTTATCATGATCAGTTATTCAGGTACTCAAGAAGCTATCCGTAATGCTTTCCGTGCTGTGTGGATGTTATTACTTGGCGGTTTAGCTTTTGCTGCTGCAATTATTTATTTATCAAACACTGCGGGAACAATTGAATTACAAAAAATAATGTCAATGGATAAAGCTTTAGTCTTATTGCCAGTATTATTGTTATGTTTTGCCGGCATGAACAAAGCAGCGCTTTATCCATTTGGTAATTGGTTGTTAGGCGCAATGGTTGCCCCAACACCTTCTTCCGCCCTGCTCCACTCCAGCACAATGGTGAAAGCCGGCGTGTATTTAGTGTTACGCTGCTCGCCAATTTTATATCATACCACTGCCGGCGCAATGGTTGCTCTCATTGGCGGATTTAGTTTCTTAGCCGGTTCTGCTTTAGCGATTTCACAACGTGACGGCAAAAGAATTTTGGCTTATTCCACCATTGCTAACTTAGGTTTGATTGTATTGTGCGCAGGCATTGCCTCACCGTTTGCTATGTGGGCTGCCGTGCTCATTATTATTTTCCACGCCGTTGCCAAAGCGCTGATGTTTATCAGTGTCGGAACGGTTGCTCATCAAACCGGCAGCAAAGATGTGGACGAAATGCATGGTTTGATTTGCCGTATGCCCGGCACTGCAATGGTCATGTTGATCGGTTTAAGCGGTATGTTTTTAGCACCGTTTGGTATGTTAATCAGTAAATGGGCGGTGATTGAAGCATTGGCTGTCAGAAGTCCCATCTTTCCGCCGATCGTTATTTTTGGTGGATCCATGATGTTATTTTTCTGGGTAAAGTGGATGGGCAAATTATTGGTCATCACTCAAAAAGAACCTTCGATGGAAAAAGGTTTGGGTGTGGAATGGATTGGTCTATGGGGATTAGCTATTTTGACAATTGCTGCCGCCGTTTGTTATCCGATTATTGGCAATGGGTGGTTAGCTCCTGTGTATGGACAAAATCCCATGATCTATCAAAACCTCGAAGTTTCTATCGGTATCATGGTTGCACTCATGTTATTGCCGCCGATTTTCTTTTTAATCCGCTGGAAAAATTTAATTTATGTAAAACCTTATTTAGCAGGTATTAATATAGAAAAAAATAACAATGAATTTATCGGCTCACTCGGCAATCCAAGAAAATGGTCTTTCAGCAATTATTATTTAACCAAATTCTTTGGCGAAGAAAAATTAACGAAAGGTATTATTATTGGTTCAATCCTGTTATGGATATTAATGTTTTTTGCAGGCAGATTGTAGGAGCATTGAAATGAATATAATGATGATTATTTTTTGGTGTGTGGCGCTGATTATCTTAACTCCGCTTGTTGCCGGATTAATTTCAGGCGTTGATCGTATTTTAACAGCTAAAATGCAGAGCCGTGTCGGTCCGCCAGTGCTTCAGCCTTTTTATGATGTATTAAAATTATTTGCGAAACAAAAATTAGTGGTTAACCGTTTTCATAATGATTTTGTTTTAAGCGCCGTTGTTTTTACCATTGCCAGTGTCGGTTTATTTTTTGCAGGACAAAATCTTCTGCTTGCTATTTTTGCGCTGGTTGTCGGTAATGTGTTTGTTGTGTTAGCGGCTTACGCAACTAATTCTCCTTATAGTTTAATCGGCGCAGAAAGAGAATTGCTGCAAATGTTAGCAGCAGAACCGATGATTTTATTAGCGCCAGTTGGTTTGTTTATGGTGACAGGTACATTTGATATCGAAAAATTAAATGCCGTACAACATTGCCCATTTATTTATTTGCCCGGCGTTTTCATTGCGTTAACTTATGTGTTAACCATCAAACTAAGAAAATCTCCGTTCGATTTATCTACTTCTCATCATGCACACCAAGAATTAGTCAAAGGTTTAACCACTGAATTTGCAGGTCCTTCTCTTGCGTGGTTTGAAGTGATTCACTGGTATGAAATGATTTTCCTGTTGGCTTTAATGTATTTATTTTTTGCTAACATACCTTGGCTAGGCGTGTTAGTCGTGTTGTTTGTTTATTTTTTAGAAATTTTAATTGATAACATTAATGCGCGTATTAAATGGGAATTAATGTTAGGGTCTGCCTGGATCATCACGGTGATTTTAGGCGTAGGTAATTTATTGATACTTGATTTATTTAAATAAGGAGAACTCATGTCTTCTACTTCAAAATCTCCTTGGATCATTCATTATGATGGTTCGAGCTGTAACGGCTGCGACATCGAAGTGCTTGCTTGTTTAATGCCGCGATTTGATATTGAACGTTTCGGCATTATCAATACAGGCAATCCAAAGCATGCTGACATTTTATTAATCACCGGCTCTGTGAATGAACAAAACAAAGACGTGGTTAAAAATATTTATGATCAAATGGGTGAACCCAAAGTGGTGGTAGCCGTTGGTGCATGCGCTTGTACCGGTCATTTTTTTGCTGAATGCTATAATACTTTAGGCGGCGTAGATAAAGTAATTCCAGTGGATGTATATTGTCCGGGCTGTGCAGCACGTCCTGAAGCAATGATTGATGCAGTGGTTAAAGGCTTAGCTGTGTTAGAAGAAAAACGCAAAAAATTACAACAGAGTTATTAAAATTTATTGTAGGGGCAATTCATGAATTGCCCTTAAAAAATTAATAAAGAGGCGTCTATGTTTGAACATCAAGAAATTGTTAATATTGAAATCAGCGAACTTCAGACCCATGTAAAAAAATTGTGTGATGAAGGTTATCGTTTAGTTCAAATCGGCTGTACCGCACTTGATCATTTTCAAATTGATTATACGTTTGACAAAGATCACAAATTTTTTGACTTGCGAATTAAATTGCCGAAAGAAGAACCAAAACTAAACAGCATCTCAACTATTTATTTGCCGGCGTGTTTTTATGAAAACGAACTGCACGATTTGTTCGGCATTCAAGTCAGCGGCATGGCAATTGATTTCGGCGGAAAATTTTACCGCATTGCTGAAAAAAATCCGTTTATTAATCCTAAAAATCTTGAAGAAAAATAAGGCAGAACTATTATGGCAGAAAGAACCATTATCCCCTTCGGACCGCAGCATCCAGTTCTTCCAGAACCGATTCATTTAGATTTGGTGATTGAAGATGAAAAAGTGGTGGAAGCCATTCCAAACATTGGTTTTATTCATCGCGGTTTAGAATTACTTTGCAAGAAAAAAACATTTGAAGACATGACATTCGTTGCAGAACGCATTTGCGGCATTTGCAGCTTTATTCATGGCGTCGGTTATTGTCAAGGTATTGAACAAATCATGAAATTAGATATACCGCCGCGCGCTCAATTTTTACGGAGTTTTTGGTCAGAATTAGCCAGAATACAAAGTCATCTGTTATGGTTAGGTTTAGCAGCAGATGCGATTGGTTTTGAAAGTTTATTCATGCATTCATGGCGTGTGCGCGAAAAAATATTAGATATCTTTGAAGAAACGACTGGCGGTCGTGTCATTTTTGGCGCAAGCAAAGTCGGCGGCACACGAAAAGATATTAATAACGAAACACTGCAGCGTTTAGCAAAAACTTTGAAAGAGATTGAAGAAGATTACCGTTCTCTTGCCAAAGTATTTGAACAAGATTACACCATTGCCACTCGATGGTCTGGTATCGGTATTGTGTCTAAAGAAGAAGCGCATTCGTTAGGCGCTGTTGGTCCTTGCGCACGCGCAAGCGGATTGCGTCAAGATACGCGCTTATTAAAATACGGCGCTTATGAACATTTAGATTTTGAACCCATTGTCGAAACAGCAGGCGATTGTCAGGCGCGCACCGTAGTCCGCGTGAAAGAAATTTTTCAAGCATTCGATTTAATGCAGCAATCTATTGCAAAAATGCCCGAAGGCGAAATTGATATCAAAGTAACTGGTATGCCGCACGATGAATTTTTCTCTCGTGTTGAACAGCCGCGCGGTGAAGTTGTTTATTATATTAAAGGCAACGGAACAAAATATTTAGAACGCTTCCGCGTCAGAACACCCACGTTTGCAAACCTTGCGCCGCTTTTAAAAATGTTAGCAGGCTGTGATTTAGCTGATGCGCCAGCTATCGTTTTATCCATTGATCCCTGCATTAGCTGTACTGAAAGATAAAAAAATACGCAGGGGCGATTCATGAATCGCCCAACAAATTTTTAGGAGAACCACATGGCAGACATTTTGAAAATGTTTAAAGTCATCACCAAAGCATTGTTTGGTAAAACCGCTTGCGGGATGTATCCTGTAAAACCAGCGAAAGTTTATCCCAATACACGCGGACATATTGAAATCGAAAAAGAAAAATGCATCTTATGTACTATTTGCGATAAGCGCTGCCCAACACATGCAATTCATGTTGACCGCGAAGGACATCAATGGGCGATTGATCGTTACAAATGTATTTATTGCGGTCGTTGTGTTGAAGTTTGCCCTAAAAAATGTTTACATATGGCAAATTCTTATTCTGCTCCTCATCCTAAAAAAGAATTAGAAACTTTTGATGTACCGCCAGTACAAACAAAAAAAGCGGAAGAAACGAAATAGTTTTCGATGGTTAATTGATAGGGGCAGACCTATGTGTCTGCCCTCATTATTTTAGGCAAATATAAATTCATTATATGTTAATCACGAATGAATCTTAAGGGATTTGCACCAATAGAATAGACTCGACCATTTTTGCAGGAGTGCAAAAATAGCTCAAAATGATGAAGGGTATATGCACGAATTCAGCATCATCTACAACGTTCTGCGGGCTGTCGAAGACGTTGCTAAACAAAACCATTTCAATCAAGTGGATAAAATTATTTTGCGCATTGGAAAGCTTCGCCAAGTTATGCCAGATTTTTTGCAGTTTGCTTTTGAAGCATCGAGCGAAGATACCATTTCTGAAGGCGCAAAGTTGGAAATTATCGAAGTACCCATTACAATAAAATGTTTAACGTGCCAAAAAGAATTTGAAGCAAAACGCCAAACTTATATTTGTCCGCATTGCGAAGGCATCAAGTTAGAAATATTATCCGGCAAAGAATTATTGATTGACAGTATTGAAGGAGAAAAAGCAGAATGAACATTAAAATCATGCAAAAAGTTCTACAAGCAAACGACAAAAAAGCCGGAGAATTACGCGCGCTCTTAAAAACAAAAAAAATATTAATGGTCAATTTAATCAGCTCGCCCGGTTCTGGCAAAACCACCTTGCTTGAAAAAACTATTCCGCTTTTAAAAGATAAATACCGTCTCGCTATTATTGAAGGCGATGTCGAAACTGATCGCGATGCGCAGCGTTTAGATCAATTCGGTATTCCAGTTGCATTAATTAATACTAACGGCGCCTGTCATTTAGAATCGGTTAGTTTAGAAAAAGCATTGGCAACTTTTGATTTGGATCATTTAGATTTAATTTTTGTCGAAAATGTCGGGAATTTAGTTTGCCCTGCCGAATTTGATATTGGCGAAGATCATAAAATCGGTTTGCTCAGCGTACCCGAAGGTGATGACAAAGTATTAAAATATCCGCTGCTTTTTCAAGAAGCCTCTCTTGTTATTCTCAACAAAATTGATTTATTGGAAATTTCTGGATTTCGTTTAGAACAATTTGAACAAGATTTATACCAATCGCGAATAAGTTCTCAGGGATTGGCACCAATAGACCCGAGTATTTTGGTTTCTCGGCGAGGCGGCGAGGAGAGAGCAACAGGAGTGTATACACAATACATGACTGTTGCGAATGACGATGCCAACAAAGCCGAAAAGCAAAAGACGAAGGGTATAAATCAGCTTAAACCTCATTTGCCGCTAATACAAATTAGCTGCAAAACAGGTAAAGGCATGCAAGCTTGGATTGCATGGCTGGAAAAAGAAATTCAAAAAAAGACAAGCAGTCTGTAAAGATGCAATTTATCGCGTCTCCCACAAAAAAACAAAATGTCTATTTTAACTTGGTGATGGAGAAGATGTTGGTCTTTCTTCCTCACGACGTACAGTTCTTCTTCGTAAGCCACCAGCTGATTCACGATGGCTGCTTAATAAAGGCGTTGTGTCAGAAACCTCTTCTGCGGCTTCAGTCTCTCCCGATGAACTAAACGAAGCGGTTCTTGCCTCTGGCGTTTCTTTGGCTTCGCATTTTTCTCGATATTCTGCTGCTCTGTTCCTAAATATTTCGCCAAGAAAAAATCTAGCATTTTCTCTCGCCGCTTTCTCATATAGCGCGAATATTTTTTCATTGTGATTGAGAGCCACTACTACTCCGCGCACCGTATCTGCTTTTCTGCTGTATTTCTGTGCTTTAATAGCATAAGTCTCTCTCAGTCTTTCATCGGCTGCTTTATCCGCTGCTGTTTGAAAAATTAAAGTCACTTTATCTAAATAATCGCCTAATTCAGATCGTGCTGCTTCTTTTGCTGTATCGGTTAGTAAAGTATCTATTTCTCTTTTAGATAATCTTTCCACATAGATAGCTGCAAGATTTAATAACTCGAAATGTCGTTGGCTAAATTCGTAATATTGATATAAATAATCCACTATCCAAAAAAACGCATTAATATAATTTTGGCTGCAACCAATAGAAAAACTTGCTATATAATCACCGTTAAATAGTTCATAATTTTTATTGTATCTGCATAATGAATGTAAACAACCCTCTATCAGTTTTATTTGTTCATCATTTTTGATGTCAGATAATTTTTCTGTGTGAATGTCTAGTATAGGCTTCATTTTTTTGCCTCCGGAGTTGCCAATGAATGATGCAGCAATTCATGTACTTTTCCCGCTTCAGTTTCTATTTTTCTAAACTGAACTGCCTCTTTTTCCAATGATCGATTTTTTATTTCTAGCATCCCTTGCGTTTCTTTTTGTTTACCCAGTTGCATGCTTAACTCATCATAACTTCTTTCTATCTCTGCTTGTTCTTTCTCAAGTACCTCTTGTCTTTGCCTATTGTTAGTACTTCGTGCTTCCTTTAGTTCTTGTTCAATAAGAACAAGGTGTTTATCATAAGCCTTCTGCTCACCTTGTATTCTTCCAATCTCTTTCTGACACTTTGCTAACTCATCTTCCACTTTTTCTCGATGCTGCGTAAATAAACGAAACTCATAGGCTCGAAACACTAAACTCTTACTTGCTTGCGATAAAATACATTCCAGATTTTCTGTTTTTTCGGTCATTTCCTGCAAGTTTTTTGTTGTGCGGTAATGCCCCCAACACTGCCAGACGAGCATGCAGACAGGGACGAGGG
>Ga0208373_1004024_pt1 | contig 13723 bp, 13 predicted proteins | sample RifOxyC2_FD_184036 | JGI IMG/M metagenome (GOLD analysis project Ga0208373, IMG submission 184036) | Soil microbial communities from Rifle, Colorado - Rifle Oxygen_injection C2 (SPAdes) | ecosystem: Environmental > Terrestrial > Deep subsurface > Rock core/Sediment | place: Rifle, Colorado...
GGAATTAATTTTAATAAAAATTCTCCGACTTTATATTTATCCTCATAAGGTGTCTTTCCTATGAATGTACTATTAATAAAAACACTTGCCGTCGGAGAGGAAATAATTTTTATTTTTCCGTATTCGTTTTGTTTATCGATTATAAAATATCTGACAACCACAAAGCCAACGAAAAGAAGTACTAAAATAAATAGAAGAGAAAGTTTGCTTTTCATAGATTCGATAAACTCACTATGACCCTGAGTAACATCGAAGGGTCATGTTTGTCATACATTCATTTTAGGCGAGTTTGCAAAACTTTTCAACCTAACTTAATTAGCGCGACTCCAACAAGCATAATCAAACTGCCAATCCAAACTTCTTTTTTTGGTTTGTCATTAAATAGAACCCACCCTAAAATTAAAACAAAAAATACCTCGAGTTTTTTTACTCCTGAAACTAAAGCTAACGCTCCTGTTGTTATTCCGTAAATAAAAAATAATGCTACAAACGTAAATGCGATTCCATTTAAAAAAAGTGGCCAAAAATATACTTTTAAATCACTGATCCAGTTTATGTCTTTTTTTGTCATATAAACTCCAATTAATATTGTTGTTAATATATTTTCTACCAAAAGTAAAAACGATTGATTAGTTGGTTGCATATTCATTAATCCTGTTTTATCAAAGACTGTGGTAAACGTCATAATTATCATGGCGATTAAATACATTCGGGAATTTTTATTAGTTATTAAAAGTTTAAAAGGTCTAAAAAAATCTTCTTGAGCTTCTTCAACTTTTAATACATATCCACCAGCAACAATAAAAATTAAACCTATGATTGGAATAAGTTTTAAAGTTTCTGAAAAAAATATTATTCCAAGAACATATTGAAAAAAAACAGCAAAAAATGCCAACGGAACAATTTCTGACATTAAACTGCCTTTAAGGGATCTTAAAGTAATCGTTTTCGCGTAAGCAAAACTGACAACAGAAGCAATTATTGCTATCCAAAATAAATTATTAACTTTAGGAATGCCATCTTTTAATGCTGGATAAATCAGTAAGGGAATTGAAAAAGAAAACAACGACCATGAGACTAAAGAAGGTTTAATTTGTTTCAATGATTTTTTATTAAGAATTATTGAAACCGCCGAAACTAATGCTGACAGGATTGCATACCAAAACCACATATGGATAATATTTTATCAAAATAATTGGTTTTAATCTAAGCTTATTTGAAGTTTTTTAAGGTCAAGGATAAATTTAAAGCCTGTGAGAAATTCAATTCCGACTAAGGCATCGTCACCTGAAGTAAAAAACCACTCACTAATTTATTAGTATTTTTATATTTTATTTTAAATTCGAATAATTGTACCGGCATAACCGTTCCGTTTGCCAACATAAACCTTTGAATTAAGCCGTTTACTTCATGAAAATAATTTTTGTACTTTAATGGAATTGCAACACCACCAGTAAAACCTGTGTCTAAATAAGTATTCAATGTTAAAGACTGAAGACCTGTAATCACGACTGAAACACGGGGATTTCTATCTTTATCTAAATATGGGTTCATATTATAAAGTCATCAATCTTCCTGCGAGACGACCCACTTGTGCTAAAAAAAATTGTTTTTCAGGAAATTCTTTTCTGGCTTTATGAAATGCTTCAATTGGAGTTTTTCCGATAAAATATTTCCCAGACTTTACTTCGATTGTTACAAAATGACTTGAATCATATTTCTTTTCAATTTCAGGTTTGATTTTAAAATATATCTTTTCTCCTTTATCTGCAATTTGTTTTCCTTTTCTATCTATGGTAATTGACATATAAAATGATTGTAGTATAATATTTCCAAGTTTGCAATAAACTTATGAAAATACTATTTGTTTCCAATTCGTCTTTAAGGCGACTCTTTGGGGAGGGTAGTATTTTTATGGCCTAAAGAGTAAAAAATATTATTAATCCCCCGCTAAGTGCGGGGTTTTTTAATGGCTCAAAAATATTACAGATTCCCCCGATTAACAACCGGGGGATTTTTTTAATTATTAATTAAATTATAAAAATATGAAAAAACAAAATAAAAACAAAAAGGTCGTTCTCGCTTTTTCCGGAGGTCTGGATACCTCTTTCTGTGTCCCTTATCTTATTGATAAAGGGTTCAAGGTAATTACTGCCATAATTAATTCCGGCGGATTTTCCGATGAAGAATTAAATAGCATAGAGAATAAGTCCAAAAAACTTGGTGCAATCAAACATTATCTAATTGACGCAAAACAATATTTCTATGATTCTACAATCCAGTGGATTGTAAAAACAAATGGACTCTATGAAGGATCGTATCCTAACTGCGTATCTTCACAGCGTTATCATTTAGTAGAAAAAATTATAGAGATCGCCAAAAAAGAAAAAGCAGAATATATCGCTAACGGTAACTCTGGCATGGGTAGTGATCAAGTGAGATTTAATTTAACCGCAAAATTATTGGCTCCTGAGATTTCAGTTATTGAACCAATTAAAGAAATGGGTGGAAATAGAAAAAAAGAGATCGAATACCTTAAGTCAAAAGGATTTGATCAGATCGGAGATCATAATAAATATTCTACCAATAAGAGTCTTATGGGTATTACTTATTCCGGATCGGAAATAGATGAAGATAAAGAACCACCTGAAAATATTTTTGAATGGGTTACCGGAAAAAATATCAATAAAAACAAATATTTAAAAATTGAATTCAAAAACGGCCTACCGATAAAACTGGACGGTCAAAAAATAATTGGCAGTGAATTATTATCTCTTTTAAATTTAGAAATCGGCTCTTTCGGATTCGGAAAAGGTTATTATACCGGCGACGTCATCATTGGTATTAAGGGTCATATAGTCTTTGGGGCGCCAGGAATATTATTTTTGATTAAAGCCCATCTTGCTCTTGAACAATATATTTTTACAAAACAGCAATTGGAATTTTCATCTTATCTTTCCCAACAAATGACCGAACATATTTATAACGGAAAATTTTATGACCCTTCGGTCAAACAATTTAAGATCGCTGTTAATGCTTTACAAAAATTAGTCAATGGAATTGTGGTAATGAAAATGGAACACGGAATACCTCAACCTGTCTCAGTAAAAAGTAAGCATTCACTTATTGACAAAAAAATTGCTCTTTACTCTCAATCAAAAACTTGGTCTAAGGAGGATGCAGACGGGTTTATAAAGTTATATGGGTTACAGTCTTATATCGCTTCAAAAAAACAAAAAGGAGGTAATTACCATGAATAAAATATCTTTCATAGGAAAACAATTCAATAATATTTCCTACGAGAATAAGGAAATATTATCAAAACAGATAATTATGTTTTTAAAAAAACATAAAGAACACATGGTTCAATTTACTTTAAAAGAACTTATTGATTATATGGATAAAGGTTTAACGGTTTTATTGACAAATGAAAATTTTGAATTGCTAGGTTTTGGAAAACTTTACCCTTGGGTTTTAAAAAATAAGACGATTGGCTATGAATTTTCATCCTGGATTTCAAAATATCCAAAAAACGGTATCGGTAAAAAAATAGTTAAGCTAATTTGCAATTTACATTCTCAACTTGATCCTAGTTCCGACTTATTTGCAATGATTTCCGCAGATAATGATGTCCCGATATCAACTTTAAAAAAACTTGGAGCAACTGAAATAAATTCGCCTTTTTATGTAAAAAACTTATTAAAAGGAAAACCCGAAACCTGTATTAATTTAAAAACAATTACAAATTATTATCAAAAACCTATGAAAAACACAAAAATATATGGAGGGATCTATACAAAAGGGCCTTCGAAAATCACTGATCAATTTATTATGGACCCGACGATGACCGTGCTTGAAAATAAATTAGCGCCATACTATTTATTGGAAACAATTGCCCATAACCTGATGACAGCTAAATGCGGAATCGTTCCAAAAAAAAGTGCTAAAAAGATATTGCAGGAATTATTAAATCTTTTAGAAAAGGCGCAAAACGGACAGTTAGTTGACCCGGTGATCGGTGACGTCCACGAAAATGTTGAAAAAATATTAACAGATTCTATTGGTGAAGACGCCGGATGGTTTCACTTGGCAAGAAGTAGAAATGATCAGACCATTATTGATCAGAAGTTATTTGCAAAAAAATCTTTAATAGATATTTTTTGCGAAATAAATAAACTAGAATTTACTTTATTAAAAAAAGCGGAAGTCTACAAAAATACCGCTATGCCAGGCTTTACTCATATGCGTTCCGCTATGCCATCAAGCTTTGGCTTTTGGTGGCAATCATATTTAGTGCAAGTCTTGGAATTAAACAAAGTCTTAAAAACTGTATTTGAGGTTTACGATTCTTGCCCACTTGGGGCGGGCGCTTCTTATGGAGTCAACTGGAAGATCGACACTGTTTTTACTGCCAAAAAGCTTGGTTTTTCCAAATCATTAAGTAACGCACTGAGCGCTATTAATAATCGAGGAATTGAGGACGCAAATATTATCGGTCAGCTATCAATTTTGTTAACTCTCCTATCTAGAATGATGGAAGACTTGATCATCTGGAGTTTGCCGGAATTAAATTACGTGGCAATTTCCGAAGAATATACCACTGGTTCATCAATAATGCCGCAAAAAATGAATCCAGACATTTGCGAAAAGATAAAAAGCAAAAGTGCTAAATTAATTGCTAATTTTAATCATGATCTGATTGCAATAAAAGGAACGCCATCAGGCTATAACCGTGATTCAGCCGAAATAAAAATAGCTATTATGGCATCTCTTGAAGAAGCTTTGAGCACTATTTCGATTACTAACGATATGTTATCAAAGATCATTGCCAATCCCGAAGCGATGAAGAAAGGTGTTATCCCAAGTTTGCCAACGAAATTAGCTGACGAATTGGTCAAAAAGTTTGAAATTCCTTTTCGGGTTGCGCATAAAATTGTTGGTAAAACTGTAGGTTTGGTAAATGGAAAAATTCAGGACATTACTGTCAATACGGTAAAAAAAGCGATCAAGGAAATTGCTGGAAAAGATTATGACGTCAAAGTCGAGTTGATTCAAAAGGTATTTAATGTCGATAATTCTTTAAATCAGTATCAATATGAGGGATCAGCAGGGCCAAAGTATGTATCTATCGTTAATGACAAATTGAACAAAGAATTAGAAATTTTAAGTAATTGGACTAAAGATATAAAAAGCAAATCAATTAAAACAGAGCAGGAATTAATTGACGAAGTTAATAAGTTTCTTACGGATCAATATGAATAAAGTTGTTGATATTTTTTTAGAGATAGTAACTATAGCTAGCCCTTCCGGACAAGAACAGGGAATGATTAAATATATAGAAAATTGGTTGAATAAGGTTGGGTTAGATTATCAAGTTGACTCAAAAGGAAACATCCTTGCCAAAAAACCGGGCATTGGTCCGCCGATTTTATTTTGTGTTCATATGGATACAGTTGAACCTGGTAAAAATATAAATCCCGTTATTAAAAATAACATCATCAAAACCTCTGGGAAAACAATCTTAGGAGCAGATAATAAAGTGGCAGTTGCATCACTCATAGCTGTTGTCGAAGAAACTTTGAGTTTAAAATCTTTTGAGTTACTTTTTACCGTTGGTGAAGAAAATGGAAGCGGACTAAATAATTTTTCCTTTGATTTGATAAAATCAAAAGTTGGTTTTACTTTTGATAGTATAAAACCGATTGGCTCAATCATCTTAAGATCTCCATATATTTGTTTATTTGAAGCAGGGTTTAATGGAAAAGCTAGTCACTCCTCCACTCCTGAGAATGGAATAAATGCTCTAATACCGGCTATTAAGGCGTTAAAAAAAATAAAAGTTGGGAAATTAGATAAAGGCGAAACAACTATTAATATTGGTTTAATTAATGGTGGAACAGGGGCTAATACTATTCCAGAAAAAGTCTTTATTAAAGGAGAAATACGAAGTTATCAAAAAAAACTTTTTTACCATCATCTCTATAAAATTAAATCAATATTTAAAGATGCTAAATTAAAAGTCAACGGGTTTTCTCCCGGATATAGTCACAAGAAGTCATCTATAGTAATAAAAAAAATTAGTAAAGTTTATAGCCATTTAAATATTAAGTCGCTCTATCATTCATATTCCCCAGTCAGCGACGCTAATATATTGAATTCTAAAGGAATTGAAGTAATTAATCTTGGTGATGGTGTTGAAAACGCTCACACAACTAATGAACAGATTAACATAAACGATTTGATCAAATTAAAAAATATTATTTATAAAATTCTAAAAAGTTTATGAAAAAAGATTTTCTATCAATTACTGATCTAACAAAAAACGATATCATTAACTTGATTAATCTTTCTATAAATTTAAAGGAAGAGTTCATAAGCAATGGAGGTAATATACCGTACCTAAAAAATAAAACACTAACGATGATTTTCGAAAAACCTTCTCTTAGAACTCGCGTTTCTTTTGAAACCGCAATAACACAACTTGGAGGTCATGCTATAAATCTCACACAGGCTGATATAGGTATGGGAAAGCGGGAATCGGTAATGGATGTTGCCAAAGTCATTTCTTCAATGACAAATATTATTATGGCCCGTGTTTTTAAGCATTCTTTGATTGAGGAATTGGCAAAACATTCATCTGTCCCTATGATAAATGGTCTTTCTGACCTAGAACATCCTTGTCAAATTCTAGCTGACTTACTAACAATATTTGAAATTAAGAAAAAATTTCAAGGTCTAAAGATTGCCTACCTAGGTGATAGCGAAAATAACATTACTCATTCGCTTGCTTTAGCATCAAGTATTTTAGGAATGGATTTTATGACCGCGTCACCTGGTGGATATTGGATGAATAAAGATGTTGCTAAACATATAGAGCAGATTGCCAAAAAAAATAATTGTCAAATTATTGAGACCAATGATCCGGAAAAAGCAGTAGATAATGCTGATATTGTTTATACAGACACCTGGATCAGTATGGGAGATGAAAAAGAAAAAATAAAACGGTTAAAAATATTTCCAAAATACCAAGTAACAAGTAAGCTAATGAGTCTCGCTAAAAAAGATGCTATTTTTTTGCATGATTTACCTGCTTATCGAGGCAATGAAGTTAGTAGTAAAGTAATTGATGGAAAACAGTCGGTAGTTTTTCAACAGGCGGAAAATCGACTTCACATGCAAAAAGCTCTATTGATTTACCTATTAAATAATTCCAAAACATCATAAATTCTGTTATCATATAATCCAATGATTAAAGAAAAAATATTAGAAAATCTACAGTTGGTTTTGAAAAAACTTAACATAAATGATATTGATATAGCCTTAGAAAAACCTGCCAATTCAGATTTTGGTGACTACTCTACTTCAATCGCACTTAAATTAACGAAACAACTTAAGAAAAATCCCTTATTGATAGCTGAAGAAATAAAGAAAAATTTTCCAAAAACAGAATTAATTAAGAAAGTCGAAGTAATTAAACCAGGTTTTATTAACTTTTGGATTGCAGATACTCAGTTGATTAATCAACTAATAAAAGTTGTTAATAATACTTTTGATTTTCCTCAATATTATTTCGGTAAAAACAAAAAAGTTATGGTTGAGTTTGCCCACCCAAATACTCATAAACTTTTTCACATCGGCCATTTAAGAAATATTTCAACAGGAGAATCACTGGTGAGAATATTTGAAGCGGTCGGAAATAAAGTTATAAGAGGAAATTATCAAGGTGATGTTGGTCTTCACATAGCTAAATGCTTATATGGAATAAAAAATTCCAAGACTAATATAAAAAAAATAAAATCTTTGCAGGAAAAAATAGAATTCATTGGCAAAATGTATAGTGTTGGTACTAAAGCTTATGAAGATGAAACAAAAGCTAAGGGAGAAATATTAAAAATCAATAAAATGATATATGACCAAGATCCGGAAATCATGTCACTCTGGAAAGAAACAAAGCAGTGGAGTTTGGATTATTTTGATAAAGTTTATGAAAGACTTCATAGCCATTTTGACAGGTTATATCTTGAAAGTGAAGTGACAAAAAGAGGTTTGGAAATCTCCAAAGAAATTTATAAAAAGGGAATTTTAGAAAAAAGTCAGGGAGCAATTGTTTTTAACGGTAAAAAATATGGATTAGATACTCGAGTTTTTATTAATTCATTAGGTTACCCAACTTATGAAGGTAAGGAATTAGGATTGGCTGAAAAAGAATTTTTAGACTTTGGAGAACTGGATAAAATTTTTCATACTGTTACACCCGAACAGACCAGTTTTTTTAAAGTTACTTTTAAAGTCGAGGAATTAATTGACGAAAAAAAATATAAAAATAAACAATATCACTTGACTTATGAGTGGGTAAAGTTGAAAGACGGCAAAATGTCTTCACGCGAAGGTAATGTTATTGAAGCCAACTGGCTCATTGACGAAGTTAAGAAAAAAATTAATGAAAAATTTAAGTGCGATGAAGAAACGACAGAAATTCTCGCTGTAGCCTCAGTCAAATATTCTTTCTTAAAAAACGGTACCCAAACAATTATTCATTTTGATATTGACGAATCAATCGCAGTTGACGGCAACTCTGCTCCCTACTTAATTTATACATACGTCCGCTGCCAATCTGTCATAAAAAAAGATCAAAGATCAAAAATCAAAGATCAAAACGACATTTCAAAAATCAAAAATAATCTAAATACTGATGAACTAAACGTTCTAAGAGTAATTAATAAATTCCCTGAAATTGTTCAGCAAGCAGCGGTTCAACTTTCTCCTAACTTAATTGCTAACTATCTTTATGAACTGGCGCAAAAATATAATTATTTCTATCAGAAGAATAAAATTCTAGAGTCAGAAGAAAAGACAAAACAGTTTCGATTAATATTGACAACTGCAGTTGGAAAAGTAATTAAGGAGGGGCTTTATTTATTGGGAATTAAAACAGTAGAAAAGATGTGATCAAAATTAATCAATAAACCAATGACCAACACCAATACTAACCAATTTCCAATTGTTAATTATCAAAATATTGTTTATTGGTATTTATTGGAGTTGTGATTTGGAGATTATTTATTTTGAAAATTTAATAATGTTCTACATCTGTTCAAATTGTGGTTTCGGCTCCGGCTCTTGGATTGGCAAGTGTCCTGATTGTGGGCGTTGGAACACCCTTAAAGAAAAGCCCGAGTTCGCCAAGGCTTCGTCGGGCAAGAAGGGTGAAGCCGTAAAAAAAATTACTATCACTTCCCTATCGAAAGTAAAATCATCAACAAAATCGCGCCTCTCAACCGGGATTTTTGAATTTGACCGGGTTTTAGGTGGCGGCGTTGTTCCCGGTGAAGTAATTTTACTGACCGGTCAACCAGGAATTGGCAAATCTACCCTTGTTCTTCAAGCTTTTCAAAATCTGAAAGTCCTTTATATTTCCGGTGAAGAATCAGCTGAACAAGTCAAAAACAGAGCGGAACGACTTTCGGTAAACCTAGATAATCTTTCTTTTTCAGCAGATCTTCAAGTCGAAAGCATTATTGGTAGTCTTGAGGAAATGAAAGATGAAATAGAAATTGTAATCATTGATTCGGTTCAGACAATCTATTCGAAAGATGTTGAAGGCCCGGTTGCCGGAGTTTCTCAACTCAAGGAAGTGACCAAAAAAATTGTAAATTTTGCTAAGCAATCGAATCTTCCAATTCTACTCATAGGTCATATTAATAAAGAAGGTGACGTGGCCGGACCAAAGACACTCGAACATTTTGTCGACTGTGTCCTTGAAATTGAGGGAGAAAAAATTTCGAATTTCAGACTTCTACGGGCTTCAAAAAATAGGTTTGGATCAACTGATGAGATTGGAATTTTTGAAATGAAACAAAAAGGACTGCATGAAGTGAAAAACCCGTTAGTATTCTTAGAAACTGATAAAAAACTTGAGCCGGGAAAAGCCATCGTTGGAGTTGCTGAAGGTAAAAGACCGTTCTTTTTTGAAATTCAAACACTTTGTGTTCCAACATCTCTCATGAATCCCCGCCGGGTCGTCAAAGGCCTCGATTTTAATAAGGTTCAACTTTTACTTGCCGTGATCCGAAAAAATCTTAATCTTCCACTTGACCGTTTTGACGTTTTTGTCAACGTGGTTGGTGGGGTTTCAATTAAATCAACCGGCGCCGATCTTGGATTTATTGCCTCGCTGATTTCTTCTTTTAAAAACATTGCGCTTCCCGCAAATTCTCTTTTTGTTGGTGAGGTTGGCTTACTTGGAGAAATTCGCCCAACCCACATGGAAGAAAAAATAATCGATGAATCAAAGCGTTTAGGATTTAAAAAAATTTATTCGTCAAAAACTGTTAAAACTGTTAAAGAATTCAATTCTGTCATTCCTGGATCCCCTTCTTCAAGGGGATGACAATCACGGTGTTTTCTTAAAGAAAGATTTTTCAAACGAAGCTTTTTTCCCATTTGCCCCAACTAAGTTGATAATTATCTTATTACTACCTTCATTCAAAGGAAATTCATAGTAAAAAATATTTTCTTTATTTAAATAAACCCTTTCTCCGTTGATCGTCACACTGGTATCTTTATCAGTTTTACCGGATATTTTTATATTTTTTTCAACGGTAAAATTTGTCTTTGTTGGAGATAAAAAAGTAAAAACCGGAGGAGAAAAATATGTTTTTAATTGGAAAACAAAGTATAAAATGAAAAATAAAGTCAGTATTACCAAGCCAATTTTTAATAATTTTTTAGTTTCGGAAGTTAAATAGGCGCTGGTTATCTTTTTTTTGAACTTTACTTCCTCTTTTCTTTCATAGTCTCTTCTAAAAAAGGCAAGAACTTTTTTATTATCTAAATTTAAAATCCTTGAATAATTTTTAAGAATTCCGGTTATATAAATTTTTGATGAAAAGAAGCTCCAATTTTCGTCCTCAATCGCTTTTAAATATTTTTCACGTACTTTAATTTGTTTTTCAATATCAGTTAAAAGTAGACCTCTTTTTTCTCGTTCGTTTTTTAAGATAGTGCCAACGGATAACATAGGATATTATACTCTTCCCGTATACTCCCCAGTCTCCGGATTAATACTGATTGTTTCGCCAACTTTAACGAATATTGGCACCATGACGGTTGCTCCGGTTTCAACTCTCACTGGTTTTTTTGCCCCTGAGACGGTATCTCCTTTAGCCGCATCATCCGCTTCAACTATTTTAAGTCTGACGCTCATCGGTGGTCGGATTGTCAGTGGTTTATCGTCGTACATATAGACAAACATCTTTTCCCCTTCCTTAAAAAACCTTGAGATATCCCCCACAACCGAGATAAGAAGCGAGACCTGATTGAAGGTTCTCTCATCCATAAAATATAAATTCTCCTGATCTTTATAAATGTATTGCATATCAACTGAAGCAACGTCCAAAACCTCTACTTGTTCGTTTGATTTATATGCGTATTCCACGTTTTTGGCTGAAATTAAACTTTTAAGTCGGGCTTTCATCAAAGCTGACCCCTTCCCTGGTGAATAAAAATCCGCTTTTTGTACCTGACAAATCTCCCCCTGAAATTTTACAAACTCGCCCTTCTTTAAATTACCGGCATTTACTCGCATATATTAAACAATATTAATTAACTTCAACTGATTTATCGAAGTCGTATTTGCAAAAATCATCACCAATCTTTCAAACCCAATTCCTGCACCTGTGCAATTTGGCAAACCATATTTTAATGCTTCGATGAAGCCTTTGTCAATCGAATGATTGATTATTTTATTCTTTTTACGTTTTTTTGCTTCTGAAATAAACCTTTTCTGTTGCTCTTTATAATCATTTAATTCTGTACAAAAACCGCCTACTTCAAGTCCGTTTATATAAAATTCACAACGTTGCGCCGTCAATCCATCATCATTTAATTTGGCTAAGGAGGCCATCTGTTTTGGATAATCATAAAGTAAGGTCGGATAACCATTTACTCCAAGTTTTGGTTCAATTTCAGTTGCTAATATCTGTGAAAAAATATCTTCGTAGGTTGTTTTATTAACGTTGTATCCCTTATCCTTTGCTTTTTTGAAAAATAATTTTTCATTAAATAATTTCTCTTTTTTTATTCCGGAAAACTTTTCAAAGGCCTCTGAAACAGAATATTTTTCCCAACGATCAAAAAGCATAGTGTCATTCCCGCGACATTTTTTATTTACAAACTGTAACATTTTCAGCACTTCCTCCGCCATCTCTAAATAATTTATTCCAACCTTATAAAATTCCAACATTGTAAACTCAGGACTATGCCAATCGGAATTTGGTTCACAATTTCGATAGGCTCTTCCCAAATAATAGCAGTTACCTATTCCTCCGACTAATAATCTTTTTAAAAATAATTCTGGCGATGGAGTTAGATATAGTTTTTCCTTCTTATTAAAATAATTAAATTCCGTTTCAAATATTTCAAGATAAGATTCAGGAATGAGGAACGGGGAAAGAACAGGAAGATCAACTTTCAGATAATTATGCTTCTCCATAAACTCATGGACTGCCTTTTCAACTTGAAGATAGATTTTGTAGTTATCTAAGTTTTCAACAGTTGTCTGTATTTTCATTCCATCTCCCCCTCCAACTCCTTAAGAAGTTCCTTCGCTCTACCAGAAACGCGTGCCGGAGTATTGATTTTGTAAATCACATATTGATCTCCTTTGCGGTTTGATTGTGGATAAGGTACGCCTTGATCGTGAAGTTTGACGGTTGTTCCTGACTGTGTCCCCGGTCTGATCTTTAATTTGATCGTCCCGTTAACAGTTGGAACTTCAACGACACCACCAAGAACTGCCAAAGAATAAGAAATATCTTTTTCAAAATATATATCCTGGCCTTTTCGGGTAAAATATGGATGAGGCTTCACTTTTACCTGAAGATCGAAATCAGAAAATCTAATTGCCATATTATTATCAACTCCGGCCGGGATCTGAAAAGATTTTTCTTCTCCTTTGACAATCATCGTTTTTTTTACTCCGTCGACCGCTTCTTCAAAAGTCAAAGTGATTTCATAGACGTCGCGTCTCTGTTGTCTTCTCCCACCCCGTGAAAACGGAGACTGAAAACCAAAAAACTGTTCGAAAATTTCAAAAGGATCGGAAAATCCGCCAAAATCAACGTTCTCAAAGCCTTGTGAAGAAAATCCACCGAATCCTTCGAATGGATTACCAGATTGCCCGCCGCCTCCGCCACCAAATCCGCCCGGCCCTCCCCGATTAAAGGCACTTTCTCCATACTGGTCATACATTTCCCGTTTTTTAGGATCGGATAAAATTTCGTAAGCTTTTGTAACATCTTTAAACTTACCGGCTGCCTCAGAAGTTTTATTACGATCCGGATGCCATTTTAGGGCTGACCGGCGGTAAGCCGTTTTTATTTCCTGCTCTGTTGCTGTTTTGTTGACACCTAAAGTTTGGTAATAGTCCATATAAAATAATTACTTTCTTATGTCATCCCCGTGAAAACGGGGATCCATAAAACCTGGATTCCCACTGGAGCCTGCCCTCGACTCCGATCGGGGGTGGGAATGACAATCAGTTTATCTTATTACATCAAATATGACATATCTAAATCATTTTGATTTTTGATATGTCACTTTGACCTGCCTGCCGGCAGGCAGGTTTTTGATCTTTGATATTTGATATCAGTTTACCACTTCACCCTCTTCAACTTTATCTTTCTTTTTATCATCGGCTTTCGTTTCCTCTTTTGGCTGTTCA
>Ga0208373_1004025_pt1 | contig 13723 bp, 9 predicted proteins | sample RifOxyC2_FD_184036 | JGI IMG/M metagenome (GOLD analysis project Ga0208373, IMG submission 184036) | Soil microbial communities from Rifle, Colorado - Rifle Oxygen_injection C2 (SPAdes) | ecosystem: Environmental > Terrestrial > Deep subsurface > Rock core/Sediment | place: Rifle, Colorado...
TTGCAGTTCTGGGATTGCTGCAGAAGTTGGAACCATGCGGATTACCGAACAAATTGATGCACTCGAAACTTTGTGTATCAACAACTTTCAATATTTAATTGTACCAAGAGTTTTAGCTGCAACAATCATGTTGCCTTTTTTAACTATATTTTCTATGTCATTTGGAATTATGGGCGGATACGCAGTTTGCGTTTTCGTGTATGGTTTAAATCCAGTTGATTACGTCGATGGAATCAAAGCGCTTTTAAAAACGTCTGACATTCTTAATGGCTTAATTAAAGCTGGATTTTTTGGTTTTATACTATCTTCAGTCGGAGCATTTAAAGGTTTTTATACTTGGGGTGGCGCAAAAGGCGTTGGTATTGCAACAACAGAAAGTGTTGTAGTTGCTTCGATCGCTATTTTGGCATCCAATTATTTTCTTTCAACATTATTATTTGGAGCTGTATAAATGGATACTCCAAAAATACGTATCGTTGATTTGTATAAACGATTTGGCGACAACGATCGATATATTACCGATGGTCTAACGCTCGATATTCTTGCAGGAAAATTAACTTGTATCATTGGTCGATCTGGTGAAGGTAAATCTGTTTTACTCAAACAAATTATTGGATTAGTTGATCCAACATCTGGTCATATTTTTGTTGACGGAAAAGATACCGTTGGTTTACAGGGAAAAGAAAAAGCGGATAATTTTAAAAAATTTGGTTATGTTTTTCAGTTTGCAGCACTCTTAGATTCTTTAACGGTATTTGAAAACATCGGGATTGTTGATTTAGAAAATGGTGTTGATCTAGAGACTGTTCGAAAAAAAGTAAAAGAAAAGCTGACGCTTGTTGATTTAGACCAAGAAACTATTGATAAATATCCTTCTGAGTTGTCTGGTGGTATGAAAAAACGCGTTGGTCTTGCACGAACATTAATGAGCAATCCTGAGATTATTTTATATGACGAACCTACAACGGGATTAGATCCAATTACAGTAAAAGTTGTGCACGAGCTGATATCAAACACACAAAAAAAATTAAATATTACATCTATTGTTATCTCTCACGATGTTGATATTTTTAACTATGCTGATAAAGTAGCTTTGCTATATGAAGGAAAAATTAGAAGTCAGGTAGATTCGAAAAACATTTGGGATTGCACTGATCCTTATGTCTATCAATTTATTCGAGGTTTACCAAAAGGACCAATTGCTGTTGAGCGCGTTCAAAACAAACGTAAAGCAAGAAGCTTTTAATTTTTTGAATTTTACAAATATAAAGCCAAGTAAAAAAGAATACAGAACTTTTTAAGGTGAAAAATGGAACATACATCGTCTGAAAAAATTATCGAACAAGTTGCCCAATACAGCTCAAAATTTGCTGCATTAAAAGTTGAAATTGGAAAAGTTATTGTTGGTCATAACGCAATTATTGATGCAACATTAATTGCCATGTTAAGCAATGGACACGTTTTATTAGAAGGTGTTCCTGGAGTTGCAAAAACAACATTAATTAAAACAATTGCAGAAGCTTTAAGTTTATCATTTAGTAGAATTCAATTTACACCAGATTTACTTCCTGCAGATTTAGTTGGAACCTTAATTTATAATCCAAAGTTACAAGAATTTGATACAAAAAAAGGTCCCGTATTTGCAAATTTAGTCTTAGCAGATGAAATTAACCGTTCACCGGCAAAAGTTCAATCAGCTTTACTAGAAGCTATGCAAGAGCATCAAGTTACGATTGGTTCAACAACTTTTACGCTTGAAGAACCTTTTTTAGTTTTTGCCACACAAAATCCTATAGAAAATGAAGGTACCTATCAACTACCTGAAGCACAAATTGATAGATTCATGTTTAAACTTTTTGTTGGATATCCAACATTTGATCAAGAACGTGAAATTTTACATCGATCTTGTCGTGGATTAAAAGTAGAAAAAATTGTGTCTCGCCAAGATATTTTAGAAGCACAAAAAATTGTACATGACATTTATATCGAACCACGATTAATTGAATATATATTAAAAATAATATTTGCGACTCGCGAGCCTGAAAAATATGGTTTAAACAGCATTGCCAAGATGATGCAATATGGAGCTTCTCCAAGAGCAAGTATTGCGATAACTCACGCTTGCAAAGCATATGCGTTATTACAAAATAGACATTTTGTAATTCCTGATGACATCAAGATTGTCGCACGAGGTATTTTACGACATAGAATATTATTAACGTATCATGCGCAAGCTGAAAACATAACTACGGACATGATCATCGATAAAATATTTGATATCATTCCAACTCCATAGTTTACTTAGCTTGATAAAAATAGAGCCTACGCGCTTAACTCGCTCCGGCGAACGTGGTGGCGTCCGTCGTCGCCTAACGGCTAATTCGGACTTACGGCGGCGTAAGCATGAAGAAGCTTGAAAAGCGAAGACATGCCACAAAATGCTTTTTAAAAGGCGAAATGCACTATCGTAAAATAGCGCATAAGTCCCGCCCGGACTCCCCCTGGTTTCCGGAGATTGCATAGCAATCGTAGGACATAGGATAATCTGTTATGTAACAAATTATCCTATAATTATTAAAATTTTAGAAAATCACCTTCTTGACAATTATTGTATTACAAAGATATTGGTGTAAAGAAAACTGAAAAAAGGATATAGATGAAACAGCCGGTGTGGATTTTAAATAGTAGTTTGCTTGTTTTGTTTTTTATAAGCCAATTATCGCTTTTTATGATGCAACGAGTTGTTCCTCGACGTATTTCAATAAATCCTGGCACAATGATTGTTGAAAAAGAGCAAGAAATTATTCCTGTCGATATTAAAAAAATATATGAACAGGATTTATTTGGTACCTACGAACCACCTATTGTGCCTGCGCAAAGCGTTATTGAAGAAGTCGTTGCGGCTATGCCAAAAGCTCCAAAAATAATTAATCCAGAAATTCCTATTGAAAAAATACCAACATTTTTTGCTCCTTTAGACGTTGTTTTAAAAGGAGTTATTTTTGTTAAAGATGATCCTGCAAATTGTATTGCTATCGTTCAATTGAAAAAAACAAAAGAAGAACGTAACTACCAAGTTGGTGACCTTATTGAAGATGCACAAATTTTAAAAATTCTCTCGAATCGCATCATCATAATTCGATCAAATGGGCAACAAGAAACATTATACTTACGAGAAGAAGATGCTGTTTGCGATTTTAACAAAGAAGCAAAATCAATACCGAAATCGGTCATAGAAAATAATTCGAACAATAAATATACGATTAATATCGATGAGTTTATCAAGCGAGTTCGCAATCTTGGTGAGTTTATTAATCTATTGGATCTGACAACCGTATATAAACAAGGTAAGAGCTTTGGTTGTCGTATTGGCAAAATTGATAAAGATTCGTTAGGCTTTATGCTTGGATTAATGGTCGATGATATCATCGTTAAAATTGATAATTATTTTATTGATGATTTAGCAAATCGCATTCATGTGTATGATCATATTACTCAAAAACATGTTGGCGATGTTATTGATGTCGTACTGTATCGTGGTCAAGACGTAATGACATTGCAGTATGGTTTAATTGATAACGTATCGAAAAATGTTGTATTTACTCCACAGCAAACACATCAAAAATTAATGGCCGAACTGAACAAACACGAAGCGCATTATCTTCCAACAGAAAAGCCGGTAGTCATTCAGAGTATGTCGCAAGATGAAGACGATACAATGAATCCAGAATCATTAAATTTTGATGAAGATTTTTTACAAAACAATGACATAATGCAACAAACCGCAAAAATATCTTCGAACAAATCGATTAGCGCTCAAATTGAAAATGCTCAAGTAAAAATACAATCATCTGATTCCCAAAATGTATCAGAATTACAAAAAAACAAGCAAAAATTAATGCAAGAACACAATAAACTGAAGCCGACATTACAAAATATGAAATCTAAAGATAAAAACAATATGATGAAACGCAGCAGTAGAAATGTTATTTTTGATAAAATGCAACAATAATTTGCTTGATATAAAAGAATATGGATATAAATGAAAAATTTTAATAATTTTTTGATAGCAAGTTTCATAATTTTTAGTTATAGCTCAACGCCTAGTATGGACGAAGCTATTAACGACGATGATTTTGAACAAACTTTACTCGCTCAAGATCATGCTTATGAATCAAATATTGCTATGAATCAAATTCCTGTAGAATACACAGAACATGATGAAAATGTTATGATTCAAAGTCAACATCATGAACATAAAGACAATCATAAAAATCATAAAAAACAAGCGGATCAAATTGAATTAAAACCTCAACTATCCGATTTTGTTTCTTATGATGATCAACAGAAACTCAAAGCAATTGAATCTTTGCCGCTTTCACAACCGCAAGGCGACGTGATAGAATCTGTAGCGTTTAACTTTGAAGATATAGATTTACTCAATGTTGCAGAATACATGGAACGTGTTCACAAAGTAAAATTTGTAACCGATGACATTTTAGATACCAACAAAAGTACACAAAAGCTTGCTGGTAATAAAATTTCATTTCGTACGAATGCTCCATTAAGCAAGCAAGAAAGTTGGAGTTTGTTTATAACTTTTTTGAGCATGGCAGGTCTTGACGTTGTGCCAATGTCTCAGCCAGGTTTTTATAGAATTGTTCCATTACCAGGGGCTTCACAAGAAGCAATTCCAACTTATATTGGTTCAAGCCCTTCTCTTTTACCTGATACCAACATGGTTGTGCGTTACATTTATTTTATGCAAAATGCAGACCCTTTAAAAATTCAACCTTTGATTAGTAAGTTTCAGGGTTCAACTGGATCTTTGATGGTCTACAAAGATTTAAAGGCTTTAATTTTCACCGACAAATCCTACAACATCAAATCACTCATGACGATTGTCAAAGAACTTGATAAACCAGTTATGCCACAAACAATGTCTGTTGTTAAATTAAAAAAAGCAAACGTTGAAGATGTTATTAATCTTTATAATTCATTAAAATCTTCTTCATCTCAACAATCACAACGAGCATGGGCGCCAGATAGTAAAGATCCTGCAACAGAGTTTTTCTCTCAGGCTATTTCTTTAACTGGTGATAAACGAACCAATACTCTTATTATTTTAGGGCCAAAAGAAGCTGTTGCGCGATTAGAAGATTTTATAGCAAAACATATTGATATCGATATCAACACACCTAAAGTTCCTGTGTTTGTTTATTATCTTGAATATACCAATGCTGTTGATATGCAAAAAACGATTTCATCGTTGGTAACGTATGGTAGCAGTACATCTGCAGGTCAATATGGTGGTGTTCGTGATGGCCAAAAATATTTACAGCCAATGACTATCGTTGCAGACGCTCACTCAAATTCTTTAATTATTAACGCAACGGCAGATGATTATGCAGCTGTTGAAAAATTAATTAAAGAGCTTGATGTTCCTCAAAAGCAAGTTGCTCTAGAAGTTTTGATTGTGCAAGTTACAGGAGCTAAAAGCAAAATGCTTGGAAGTCAAATCTCTGGGCCCAATGCAGACAATACATTTTTAAGCTCAGTCAGTGCACAAACATCAGGACTTCCTGTAGCATCTGGGGTTCAAACAACTCCAGGTGGTGAAGGCTTGGCGCAATCTCTTAAATCAAGTCTATCAAATTTATTAGTCAGCCCTGCTGTTAACCAAACAGGTTCAACATTGCTCACATTTGGTGCTCCGATTTGGGCAATTTTTAAAGTTCTTAAAACAATTACCACAACAAAAATTTTACAAAATCCTTTTATGGTTGTTTCAAACAACTGCAAAGGGCTTGTTAAAATTGGTATATCTCGTCGGGTTGTTACTGGTGAAGCAATTAGTAATGGCAATACTGCAGCAACAGGTTATCAAACAGCAGAGGCAAACTTATCGGTTACGATTGTTCCTCAAGTTAACGATCAAAGAATTATTAATCTTGTTATCGCAATTGACAACAATCAATTTGTTAACGCTGGAGCAAATGATGCGGTGCAAGATCAAAAATCAATCACAACCATGGCATCTGTTGCAGATGGTGAAGTGTTAGTTCTTGGTGGTATCATGGGCAATACAAACTCGTCAACAACCAGTGGCGTTCCATTTTTATCTAAAATTCCTGTTTTTGGATGGTTATTTAAAAATAAACAAAGCTTAGAGGGTAAAAATATATTTGTGGTATTTATTTGTCCTAAAATTTTAGACAATATACACAATCAAGCTGATGTTCAAGAATATACTCGCAATAAAATCGAAGAAGCTCAAGATTATTTACGCCTCATGGATGAAGCAGAAGCTATCGATGCAGGACAAGATCCAATTGATAGAGCTTTTTTTGGGGAACATGAACGCAAAGCTGATGATTTAACAGCAGATAGACTGTTAAATCGCGGTGAAATTGTTTCGGGTCATGAACCTGTGAAAAAAGAAATGAACTCGAACAGTAAGCCTAAGAATTCAAAATATCACAAAAAACCTGATGCGATAGCAAAAGATAAAATTTCAAAAGATGATACCATGAAAAAGAAAACTACCAAGTCTTCAAACCCTCAATCAACAAAAAATAAAAAAAAGACGAATGATATCACTTTAAAAAATGAATCTATTGATATGTCAGAAAAAAAATCAGAATACCCTTCAATAAGTTCTATTAAAAACATGGTACAGTTGAGCTCGGGAGGTCTTACATTATGATCCAAGATATTTTTGTACCAAGCAAAATTGGTTCTTACTATATTTTTCATAAACGCGTTTTAGGCTTTGAGATTACAACAAGTTGCGTGCAAGCTTCATTAATTTATTTTTCAAGAAATGCTGTTTTATTAGAAAACAGTATGAGTATACAGTTGCAAGATCAAAATCCTGCAACAATTATCAATGCCATTAAAAAAATTGCGACAACGATTGGTAAATATGATGAAGTTGTCACTTCGTTAAGCAGTTCTGCTGTGATATTTAAAGAACTCACCTTACCTTTTATTGGACGAGAAAAAATTAAAATGATCGTCAATTACGAAGTTGAGCCTCTTTTACCTTTTCTGCTTGATGAAGCCGTTATTGATTTTTTAATTACGGATGAAAATAAAGAAAAATCACAAACAACAATCTTGGTTGCTGCAGCTCGTAAATCAGATTTAGATGTGTATACAAATTATTTTGAAAAAGCTGGTGTTCAATTAACAAATGTTACTTTGGACATGTTTGCTTTGTATGATTTTTATCGTCATACTATGTACGTAGCGCAAGCATACACAAGTTTATTATTAGTAGATTTTGGTATTGATGCTATTCGTATTTTATACATTCAAAAAGGTATTTTAAAATCTGTTCGCTTGGTTCCTTATGGTCTTGCTGCCATGATGAGCAAAATAGATGATAGTCAGCAAATTTTATCGCAAGATATCTTAGAAGATATTTTAGAACAAAAAACACCGAATCATGATGAACAAAAACAACATGAAATCACACAGCAATTGATTGCCGATTTTTCTAAACAAATTACCTTATCAATATCATTTTTTAGCAAACAAATTAAAAATTTTACAGCCCCTGCTCGTATTATTTGTTTAGGCGCAGGAACACAGCTATCAGGATTTATAGATCTTGCAGAACAAGGTTGCCAAACTCCTGTTGAAATCTTAGATATCAAAAGAGTTGCGCAAAGAAATAATATTGAAGTTAATAAAAAAATAAAATTAGATGGTCAACATAGTACAAGTTTGATCATTCCTTTATCGGCAGCACATTATGGCGATATAAATTTTTTATTACACGAACAACAAAAACGACTTAATCAGCTATTAAATAAACAACTTCTGACAGTGCTCTTGATTTCCATCGCAACCATCGCTGGAATATATTTTTATAGTAATTATCAACTCAAGCAATGGGATAATGCGTACGACAGATCAAAAAAAGATATGGCTGTCACATTAAAAGAACAAATGGGTGTTGATGTTAAAAGTATAAAACGAGTCAGCGATATTGTTGCTGCTGCGCAAACAAAATTACAACAAGAGAAAAAAGTTTGTTTTTCGTTTTCTCAATCAAATAATGGTTACTTAAACCACTTGCAAGAATTATGCAGTAAAATTGATAGAGTCAGCTTAGGACTTGATCTTAAAAAACTATCTTTACATGGTAAAGAAGTTGTTTTACAAGGCAAAGTAAAAGATTTTGATGCTTTAGAAACTTTCGAAGAAGAATTGATGGAATTACATAATTTTACGCTAAAAAATATTCCTGCTGAATTAACATTTACCGTTACTTTGCTTGTTAACGAAGATCAAGAGAAGAAGGAATAATTATGGTAACTTTAGAATCTGTTAAAGATTATATTCAAGGTCTTAATCAAAAAGAAATTGCCCGTATTTTACTGGCATATTTTATTGGATTTATACTCCTTGTTGGATTTTTATTATATCAACATTTTAATATGATTGCTGATGCTCAGCAAAAAACAAAGCTTTTAAATAAAGCTCGACAAGATATTCAGATTATTTTAACTGAATACGATATGATAAAAAATAAAAAAAATGAAGTTGATATCTTACTCGCGAAAGATAAAAATTTTTATTTAGTAAAATATTGTCAAGATACACTTGGCACACTGCATATCACCAGCTCATCACCTTTGAGTTTGGTAAGCCAGGCATGGCCAAATGGTTATACCGAAGAAAGCGTACAAATTAACTTAACACAAATCACCATGAAGCAGCTGTGTGAGCTGTTACAAGCTTTACAAGCAACGCCGCGAGTTTTTGTAAAAAATTTAGATATTGTAAAAGGCAGTGTAGAAAAAAAGATTAATGTAAATATGTCTGTTGCCACATTAAAACCAATTATAGAAAAAACAAGTAGCACTAAGTAGTACGGGGTAATTTTCAAATGAAAAAATTATTTATTTTCAGTGCAGTTATCTTGTTGCATGTTTTTCAGATGTCGTATGCTCGTGAACATAGTCAAGAAAGCTCACAAACAAGTGTTTATTTAGTAGATTTTAAATTTGAAAAACGAGATTTAAAAGATATTTTAAATGAATTTGCACAATTACGAGGCATCAATATTTTATATTCTTCAACAACGCAACTTAATGCAAAAGTAACCTTTGATGCCGGTAAAAAAATTACCTTCATGAAAGCATGGGAATTTTTGTTGATGATGCTGGAACAAGCTGGATTTAGCTTAGTCTATCAAGGCAAAGATATGTATTCATTGATTGGCTCTGATCTTGTGGGAACAACTCCCTTGCCAACTTATATTAATACACAAACGGATGAACTTCCGCTCACGCAAGAAATAATTCGTTATATTTATTATTTTAAAAATATTTCGCTCACAAATAGCCAAGGAGATCTTTCTGTTGTTTTAAAAAATTTTTTTGATAGTAAAACGGTTGCTCAACAGCTTATTTTTGATACAAACTTTAATGCTATGATTGTAACAGCAAAGTCAGAAATTATTAAAGCGATGATGTCTTTTGTTGATGTTTTCGATCAAGCTGGAGAACGTCAAATTGCCGATGTGTTTAATTTGCAATACGCAAGCTCTACCGAAGTTGCAAAAATTTTAACAGATTTAATTGCAGGACAGGATGCTGCAAAACCAAAAACAGCACAAAAACCCGCAGGGGCAACATCCGAACCTGGGACTATATTTTCTTCTGGAACTAAAGTTGTCGCATTGTTTGGAGGCATGTCAGCGCTGGGTTCAAGCTCAGCTGCAGATTATGGCAACACACTGGTCATTTTAGGAAAAAAATCTGACGCAGATCAAATTAAAAAATTTATTATAGAACATCTTGATGTTCCCATGGAACAAGGGAAATCATTTTTCCATATTGTTGAATTACAATGGTTGAGCGCATCGGCACTCACAACTATTTTACAAGATTTAATTTCTACGCCTGGCGGATCGGGCCAATCAACAAATGTCAGTCTTTCTAATTTAGCATTTGATCCACAAATAAAAATTGTTCCAGAAGCTGTATCTCAAGGTGTTAGTCCAAGTACCGATTTAAGCCAACCTTTAGCAGCTGGTGTATCAAACAATGTGCAACGAGGTAGTAACAAAGTTATTATTGCTGCAACCAATAAAGATTGGCAACGTATTCAAGAAGTCATTAAAAAATTAGACATTCCACAAAAACAAGTAGTCATCGAAGCTTTAATTTTAGATCTATCATTAATTTTTACACATAAATTAGCATCTCAAATTAGAACGAATGGTTTATCGTCATCTATTTTTCCAAAAAACATGCAAGCTCAAGCTGCAATGATATTACCAGCTATTCCAACAGGTGATGCTGATAATTGGAGCTTAGAAGGAGATTTATCTAATTTATTAACATTTATAACATCTTCAGCGAGCGAAGATCAATCCGTAAATTCTACATTTTTTATGATAGGTGACAAAAAAAACTCAAATGGTATTTGGGCATTCTTTCAACTGCTAGCTGTTCATGCAAGCTCTAAAACAATTTCACGAGCATTTGTTATTGCACAAAATAATATGCCTGCGGTCGTAACAAACACAATTACCAAGCGATTACCAGGTAAATTAACAGCTGGTGTTACTGCAACCGTCTCCTACCAAACAGTTGCTGCACCTGTCACCGTGAGCTTTACACCTTTAATTAGTGCGAATGATATTGTTAATCTACAAATAGAAATGGATGCAACTTATTGGCAAGATCCTATAGGCCCAACTGCTGGGGTTTCTAGCAACAGACAATTGCAAACAAATTTTTCACTCAAAGATGGGCAAGTTGCAATTTTAGGTGGATTAACAAAAAATCAAACCGATGTAACTTACAATAGCGTTCCATTTTTTAGTAAAATACCAATTATCGGGCCATTGTTCTTTTCTAACAAAAGTCATAGAGAAGAAAAAACAAAATTATTTATGATTATCAGAACAACCGTAACAAAGCCTCGAATTGAAGGCGGCATGGGGAAAGTAACACGTCGCATGGCAACGGTTACCAATCATTTATTACAAGAAGATGATGACGATGATGAATTATTTAGCTCAATTAAAGATCCAATATCACGTTGGATTTTTGATGAAGGCCAGTCTCATAGTAGAAATACAGATTTACCTTTGACCGATATGTTCAAACGAAATCATTCGACCGTAGGATTTATGTAAAACAAATTGGGCCTCTAATTTTTAGAGGCCCAATTTGTTTTTAGAGATTACAAATATAACATCCGATTAATATCAAGCAAACGATTATATTTTGCAATGCGTTCGCCACGTGCAGGAGCACCAGCTTTAATATATTTGCAAGCTGTGCCAACAGCAAGATCACAAATAAAAGTGTCATTGGTTTCGCCAGAGCGATGAGAAATGACAACGTTAAGATTCTTGTTTTTGCAAACATCAATTGCAGCTAAAGTTTGACTGACCGTACCAATTTGATTTGGTTTTATCAGCACAGCGTTGGCAGTTTTTTGCAAAATGCCCTTGCGAATTTTCATGGGACTGGTTACAAAAAGATCGTCGCCAACAAGCTGTATAGTCTGACCAAGTTGCTCAGTTAAAATTTTCCAACCTTGAATATCAGTCTCTGCCATGCCATCTTCGATACTGATGATCGCAAATTCTTTACACCATGTTTGATACATTGTAGTTAAATCTTGAGCAGATAGATTTTTTTCTTGAACTAAATCATAGGTCTGCGTTGATTCATTGTAAATTTCTGACGCTGCAACATCAAGAGCAAAATTATAATCGTAATCTGGTAGATTTTTTGCGGTTTGCGCAAGCAATTCTAGGCCAGCCTTATCATCAGATAAGTTTGGCGCAAAACCACCTTCATCACCAACGTTCGTTGATTGCCCAGAATCGTGTAAATCTTTTTTAAGAGTTTGATAAAACATAACGCCAGCATGCAAAGCTTGAACATAGACATCGCCAGCAGAAATATTGGCAGCATCTTTTATATTTGGTACAACCATATATTCTTGCACGTGTAAATTGTTATTTGCGTGTGCACCACCATTTAAAACATTAAACATGGGTGTTGGCATTTTCAGCATAGGTGTGCCAGAAACTCGTTGTATAATTTGATACAATTCTAAATTTTCTGCTGCAGCTTGCGCTTTGAAAAGTGCCATACTGACAGCAAGCGTTGTATTTGCGCCAATGGTAGTTTTTTGCGGATGATGATCAAGATCCATTAAAACTGAATCCATAGCCAATGCATTAATATCTTGATAGATAAATTTTGGAGCGATCGTGGTATTGATGTAAGATATTGCGTTTAAAACGCCTTTACCCATTAATCGATTGATATCGCCATCACGTAATTCAAGCGCCTCTGCTTGACCAACTGATGCTCCTGAAGGAGCAGAAGCGTAAACTTTGCGGCCGTTTGCAAGTTCAATACAACATTCTATCGTTGGTAGGCCACGAGAATCAAAAATTTCATAAGCATAAAGATTGGTAATTTGCATGGAATGGTTTTCTTTAAAAATGAGTTGTTTTTTGAATTACATAATAATATCAGTGTAATCAATAGTTATAATTTATAAAGATGTTGTTTTGTAATTTTTATATTGGTACAATCTTTAATATGTTTTCAGTTAAGACAAATAGACATTATTAGAAATTAGAAGTTTAACTATAACAGCAATCATTAAAATAGATTAATTTCTAAAAAAACAAAAAAGAACCTGCCGATTTCATGAAAAAATTATCAATTATCGCGAAAAATATATTATGATAACAACAACCATTTTTTTATTGAGCATGCTTTGTCTTCATCCAATTTTTTGCTCTAAATCTGAAGAAACAACTTTAAAATCAGATAGTATAAGTTTATCAGTTACAACAGCGCTATCTGCAACAGCAGATCTTATATCGATTGATAGCTTAACACAAGAAATTGAATCTCAAAATAAATATTTAAGCCCCTCAGCTTGCGCTGCAAAAATAGTTGGCACTGATCAATATTGGAAATATTTAAAACTTAATGGCCAATATCTTAAATGTCATGAAGATAAATCAACAGATAATCCATCTAAACCCATGATACGTTCAAAACCAGATGAAAATTTTCAATTTCAAGAAATGCCACGAGATATCGCAGCTCTTTTTGTTTCATTAAAAATGCAGCAAAAAATAGATGCAAAAAGAAAATGGTAAAAATAAAAAAGCGCATGGAACTCCATACGCTTTTTTATTTACTCGTAACTTTAAACTTACTTAACTCAAGTTGCGACCTCAATATTTTAAATTTTCAACCGGCACTTTCGCATTCGCTCAACTGCCGGAAATAGAAATGCTGCAAGCAGATCAAACAGGGGGTGGCGGTGGCCACTAAGCACTAAGAAAGCGGATTGGGCCTCCTCATATCCCGGAGTTTTCGCAGAAAACGTAGGGCAAAAAAGAATGGCTCACAACTTAACTTACTTATCTTTGTGAACTCGAACAGATATAACTCTTTTTGCATCGGCTTTTTCAACAACAAAAGAGAAACCTTTATAACTTAAGGATTCTCCATCTTTTGGAATATGCTGCATTTTCTCAGAAATAAAACCACCAAGAGTTACTGCAGTTTGAGCTACAAATGTAATTTTGAGCAATGGATGCAATCGATCAAGATCAATCGTTGCATCAACAATCCATTCTATATCTTTTTTTACAGTTCTAACTTTTTCATGATCACGATTTGCATCATGTTCATCATGAATATCACCGACAATC
>Ga0208373_1004027_pt1 | contig 13721 bp, 14 predicted proteins | sample RifOxyC2_FD_184036 | JGI IMG/M metagenome (GOLD analysis project Ga0208373, IMG submission 184036) | Soil microbial communities from Rifle, Colorado - Rifle Oxygen_injection C2 (SPAdes) | ecosystem: Environmental > Terrestrial > Deep subsurface > Rock core/Sediment | place: Rifle, Colorado...
CACCCCAATAAAGATTTAAATGAGGAGCGGTATATTAAATGGAATCTTGAAAAGATACAAGCATCAGTCAATCTGTTGTGCCAGGATTACTCAGGTACATCCTGTACCTTCGCCCCTTCGGGGTCAAAATCACTACATGATTTTGGGCTATTTTTGCTCTCCTGCAAAAATAGTCGAACCTGGGAATGCGGGGATCAAAACCCCGTGCCTTACCACTTGGCGACACCCCAATAAAGATTTAAATGAGGAGCGGTATATTAAATGGAATCTTGAAAAGATACAAGCATCAGTCATTTTTATAATCCTTTCACGATAAAAATTCTGCCCGGCGGATTTTTTTGCTTTAAAATATTTTCTGCCTGTTTTTTGTTTTGGCAGGGCGCAAAAACAGCACTGCCACTGCCAGTCATTCGGGCAGGAGCAAATTGGTTGAGCCAATCTAGTGCTTTTTGGATCTTGGGATTTTTTCGGCAGGCAACAGGTTGCAAATCATTATGTGTGGTTTTAAATTGATAATCTGCTAAAGTTATTTTAGGTGTGTTGCGTGTTAATTTTTTATCTTTATAAATGGATACAGTGCTGACAAAACAATCCGGGGCAAGTAAAATATAGCGAGTTTCAGGTAAAGTGACAGGCGTTAATTTTTCACCGATGCCTTCAGCCCAGCCTGTTTTTCCTTCGATAAAGACAGGCACATCAGCACCTAATGTCACGCCTAATTCTTTAAGTTTTTTTTGAGATAATTTTAATTTAAAGAGTTGATTAAATGCTGTCAGTGAAGCAGCAGCATCAGAACTTCCGCCGCCTAATCCTGCGCCGATAGGAATTTTTTTATTTAGATGTATTTCAACGCCGGAAAGTTTTTTCGTGTGCGTTTGCAGTAATTGGTAGGCTTTATAAATTAAGTTATTTTCTTTTTCAATATCGCAGCGTTTAGAAACAATAAAAATCTGATCATCTTCGCGCAGCACAAAAGTTAATTCGTCATAAAGATTAATTAATTGAAAAATAGTTTGCAGTTCGTGATATCCATCTTCACGCTGACCGACAACGTGAAGGAATAAATTTAATTTAGCAGGGGCAAGAAGAGTTAAGGGTTTCATAAGCTGATTATTATACATCTTAATTCTGTTTGTGCTATACTCCTGCCGAGTCAGCTAAACGGTCGCAAGTCTGTGGTTCAATTTGAATCATAGATTTGAGGAAAGTCCGGGCTCCACAGAGCAAGGTGCCAGATAACTTCTGGGCGGTGAAAGCCGACGGAAAGTGCAACAGAAAATACACAGCCCTTCCACTTAAAAGAGTTCTCAAGTAAATATATTTTAAAAAGCCATATAAAAAATTTTTGGGATAAGGTTTTTTACACAGTTGATGAAACAACTCTTTTAAGTGGAGGGGTAAAGGTGAAATGGTGCGGTAAGAGCGCACCGCGTGATGAGTAATTATCACGGCATGGCAAACCCCACCTGGAGTAAGGTCAAATAGGAATCAAGAAAGAGGCGGCTCGTCTCTCTAGCTAATTAGCTCTAAGATTCGGGTAGACTGCTTGAGCTGTGCAGCAATGCATAGCCTAGATAGATGACTGTTCATGACAGAACCCGGCTTATCGGCTGGCTTACATACATGACCCTGCTTTTAGAAATAGAAGCAGGGTCTTTTTTTGTACTGTTTTAGCAGTACAATTTATTTCACTTTTCTTTTTCTAAATTTTTTAGGTCCGTGCGGACCTCTTCCTCTTGGCATATTAACCTCTTAAATTTAAGACGCGATATACCCTTCGTCTTTTGATTTTCAGCTTTGTTGGCAGCGTCGTTCGCAACAGTCATGTATGATGTATACACTCCTGTTGCTCTCTCCTTACCGCCTCGCTGAGAAACCAAAATACGAAGGGTATATACCCTTCGTCTCTACAATTTTTTTGGACAGGTCACAACCTGTCTCTACCATTCTTTTCTTTTTTTTGCGGGCGATTCATGAATCGCCTCTACATTTTTGTGGACAAGTCATGACTTGTCCCTACTCATCTTTTTCCTTTTCCCTTTTCCCTTTTCCCTATTCAGCGCCATATCATAAACGATAGATTTTTTTTCGCCAGTTATTTTTGCCGCAAGTTTTACGGCTTGACTGAGCGGCAGTTCTTCCATTAAAACAGCCAAGACTTGCTCAATGCTTTCTAATGATGCAGAGATTTCTTTTTCATTGCCGCGAATTAAAATTACAAATTCACCTTTCTGTTGATTAAAATCTTGTTCAATCCATTGAATGATATTTTCTAAAGTATCTTCATGAATTGTTTCAAATGTTTTGGTTAATTCACGTGCTATCACGCATTGCCGATCTGTGCCAAAAATTTTTTTCATGTCTTTTAAGCTTAAAATTAAACGGTGAGGCGATTCATAAAAAATTAAAGTGCGTGTTTCATTTTTTAAATTTTTCAATTGTGCTAAGCGCGCTGAAGATTTTGCCGGCAAAAAACCTTCAAAACAAAATCGGTCAGAGGGTAAACCCGATGCGCATAATGCGGTGATTAATGCACAAGCGCCCGGTACAGGAACAACAGGAATAGCTTGTTTGCGTGCTTCTGAAACTAAACGATAACCCGGGTCACTGATTAAAGGTGTGCCGGCATCAGAAATAAGTGCGATGGATTCCCCTTGTTTTAATTTGGCTAAAACGGATTCGCATTTTTTATTTTCATTATAATTATGCAAAGAAAATATAGACGTTTGAATGCCGAAATGAGCGAGTAGTTTTTTGCTGTGCCGTGTATCTTCTGCTGCGATCCAGTGTACAGATTTTAAAATTTCTAATGCGCGCTGCGTGATATCTGTCAAGTTTCCAATTGGTGTAGCGACGATGTATAATGTGCCGATTTGCATTGAGGAATCTCTTTTTTAAAATGGTTAAAATTATGCGCAAAACATTATACCTGATTTTTCCTTTGTTGACGGTCATCATCTTATTAACAGGCTGTGCGACTTCACCTGAGCGGGCTGAATTTGCATTGCCGAATCCGCCTGAAAAAGTAACATTAATGGTGCCGCTCAGCGGCGCTTATGCTGATTCTGGCAAAGCAGTGCGTGATGGGTTTTTTGCCGCTTATTATTATGATAAACAACAAAACACTTCTGTGCCAAATATTAATATTGTTGATACCAATTCTGGTAATGTACGTATGCTTTATCAGCAAGCAGTTTCACAAGGCGCAAATTTTATTGTGGGTCCTCTTTTGCGCTCAAACTTACAGGCGATTTCTTCTTTCAGTGTGCCGACATTAGGATTAAATTGGCTGCAGGCTAATGAAACGCATCAAAATTTATATCAATTTGGTTTATCGCCGATGGATGAAACGAATCAAGTCGTGAAGAAAATGGATGCAGATGGCCGCACTCATGTATTAATTATTGTGCCGAATAATGATTGGGGAACACGTATTGAAAATAATTTTGCAGCGCAATGGCAGGCGCTCAATAAAAATATAATAGGTGTTTTAAAATATACTTCACAGCAAGCGCTCAATAAAAATATTGCAAGTTTATTAAACGTTGATCAGGCTTATGGTAATGAATGGCAGCTAAAACAAATTCTCAATCAGAAAATACGTTTTATTCCAAGACGCCGTCAGGATTTTGATGCAATTTTTTTAGCCGCACCGCCTGCGCAAGCCAAACAAATTGTGCCGCTCTTACGTTTTTATTATGTGCATGATATACCGATTTATGCGACTTCTTCTATTTATGACGGCGTGCCGAATCCGCATTATAATCGTGATTTAGACGGCGTGATGTTTTGTGATATGCCGTGGGTTCTGTTAGCGAATGATCAATTACCGCCTGCCGTTGCTCAAATTCGTACGCAATTACAAAATTTATGGAAACAAAATTTCAATCAGTATCCAAGATTATATGCTTTAGGTGTGGATGCTTATTTTATTGTGAGTGAGTTTAATCAACTGGCGCCTTCTGCCAGTCAGGGCATTCAAGGTGCAACGGGCGCTTTGTATTTAACGAATGATCGGTATATTGTCAGAGAATTAGTGTGGGCGAAAATGGAAAATGGGCGAGCCATTGTCGAATGATTGCAGTGACAGGTCATGACCTGTCACGTATTTTTGTTAATACAATTAAATTATGCAAACTATCGGATCGCAAGCAGAATCAAAAGCCTTAGCGTTTTTAAAAACGCAGGGCTTAAAGTTATTGGAAAGAAATTTCAGATGCAAACTCGGTGAAATTGATTTGATTATGCAGGATAAAGATTTTACCGTATTCGTTGAAGTGAAATACCGTAAAATTATTAATTTCGGCGAGCCTGTTGAAACAGTGACTAAAAGCAAGCAGCGAAAAATTATTAAAGCGGCTACATTTTATTTGCAACAAAAAGATTTATTCGATAAAGTGCCTTGCCGATTTGATGTCGTAGGTATTTTAGATGATGGTCAAATCAATTGGATTAAAGATGCTTTTATTATGGGATAAAAAGGAATTTCTATGAAAAAAATAATTCTATCGCTGATCATGATTTTATCTTTAACAAGCTGTGTGCCGGTTGTCATTGTTGGCGTTGTCGGTGCAGGTGTCATCATTACAACTTCTATTATCAATGATCAGCGTTCATTTAAAATTATTTTAGAAGACCGCGCAATTGTTAGCCGTGCGCAATCACTGATGAATGAAGATCCAGAATTGCAAGGTCATTCACATATTTCTGTTTATTCTTTTAATTGTGTTGTTTTATTAGTAGGTCAAGCACAAACGCCAGAATTGCGTGCACGCGCTTTTGAAATTGCATCCTCTGTGAAATATGTTCAAAAAGTTTATAATCAAATTATTATTTCAGGTGTGACGACAGATTTAGGCAGAACGGATGATGCTTGGATTACCAGCAAAGTAAAATCAGCAATGCTGGATCAAGATGGTTTACGTTCGTCACAAATTAAAGTGATTACTTCAAACGGTGTCGTTTATTTAATGGGATGGGTAACGCATTCACAAGCAGATTTGGCAACTAACGTTGCACGCCGAGTCGAAGGCGTACAAAAAGTAGTGAAAGTATTTCAGTATCAGGATTAAATGAGTATTGAGGATGGATAAAAACCATCCTGGTTTTTACTGCTGCGCAGCGTTGCAAGCAACGCCAAAATTTGTTCCAGACAAATTTTTGAGGGAATGCATCACCGTGTGATATTTTTTTAAAAATAAAAAGCATATCGATCGAAATGGTAGGGGACAGACAAGCTGCATTGCCCATAAAAAATAAATGATAAATTGTTTTATTAAATAAGGTATTTCATGTTTCAGAATATTATACAAACCATCGGCGTTATCATTATTCCGCTTTTATTTGCGATTACTTTGCATGAAGCAGCACATGGATGGATTGCCAGTAAATTAGGCGATAAAACTGCATTGATGTTAGGGCGTGTTTCTTTTAATCCTGTTCGTCATATTGATTTATTCGGTACAATTCTTTTGCCGCTAGTCATGGTGATTTTGCGTTTTCCTTTTATATTCGGCTGGGCAAAGCCTGTTCCCGTTACTAAAGAAAATTTTAAAAATAAACGCCGCGATTTAGCATTAGTTGCTTTAGCAGGACCGATGGCAAATTTATTAATGGCATTTTTTTGGGCGCTGGTCATTAAAATAGATATTTGGATTACTGGCAGTACATTTTACACGCAAGGCATGAGCACAGGTGCAGAGCGTTATCTTTATATGGTGAGCAATTACGGCATCATGATTAATTGTGTTTTGCTGGTTTTAAATTTAATTCCTATTCCGCCTTTAGATGGCAGCCGAATTATTGCGGCAATACTTCCATCAAGAATTGCAGCTACTTATGAACGCATTGAACCTTACGGCATTTATATTTTATTAGCGCTGATTATTTTTAGAATTTTAAATTTTATTTTATTGCCTGCTACATTAGGTCTTATTATTATCATCCAAAAAATTATGGGGCTATAGTTTATTTCTGATGATAATATTTCATACACATCACGTTGCTGATCACAAATAAACTGGCTGAAAAAATAATTGGCACGTACACATTAAACAAATTCAAAATACTTCCCAGTATACTGCTGAGAACCCAGGCAGCGCCGATAATTGCGACAAAAATTCCCATGATCCAGCCTTGTTTATCTTTTCTGACTGCATTAGAAAATAAATTCATAAATGCCACGTAAAAAATCGCACCGCCTAGTGATAAAGGAATAATATAAAAATATAAATAATCTGGATCAGGGATTAACACTAGAAAACTTCCCATCACAGTTAAAAGCAAAGAATAAAAAACGATTTTGCCGATTTTTAAATAACGCAATACAATGGGCATCATCAATAATAAGGCAACAGCAAATAATATACCCATTGAAGTAATGAGTTCGCTGATTTTGATTTCCGTAAAATGAAATTTATCCAAAAGATAAACCGGGAAAAATTGGAAAAATAAACCCCACGCTATTTCAGCTAATAAAAAAGTCAGTGAAAGCATTCGTATTTCTGGATGCAGGAAAGCATCGGTAAAAACTTTAATACTTTTTGTGAGATGAAGTTTTTGTGTTTCTTTTGGCTGATAAGTTTCTTTATATAATAACAATAACAAAATAGCACTTAAAAAAGATAACAAAGTTGCAAACCAGAATGGCAATGCAAATCCGAATTTCGACATGAGAAATGAATTAGTTAAAAGATCGCTGAAGAATGGACCAACGATGAAACCCGAACAAACTGCCAGCGTAATAAAAGTTAAATAGAGAGATTTATTTTTTTCATTGCTCATGTCTACCACAGAAGCTTGTGCTAATGCTTGGCTGCTGGTGAAAAATCCTGACATGACTCGACCGATAATTAATAACATAACACTTTTATAAATGACACTGACCGCAGAAAAGCAAAAACCGATGCCGGCAAATACTAAACAAATCAGCAAAACTTTTTTTCGTCCTAAATGATCAGATAAATCACCCAGCCATGGCGCGCCTAAAAACAGGGCAATATTGGATACAGTTAAAATCGCACCGTATAACAAACTTTTGTGTGTGACCGATAAAGCCTGCACTAAAATTCCATGCACATGATCAGAAAGCAGAGGAGCTAACAGCGGTACAATCAATGCAATATTGGTCGCATCTAATAAGATGATTAAAAATAAAGTAAAAAGGCTGAAAAATTTTTTTGCTTTTGTAGGCAATAAAATAATTTGCGTTTGCATAGCCAAAACCTTTTTAAAGATTTTTAAATGCATTGTATGAATTACTTTTATTTAAGTCAACATATATGAACAATATAGTTTACTGTTAAGGAAGGGCAAATGAACTTGGATAACGAGATTTTTAGACGGGAAATCTTTTTTAGATTGTTCTTTGCAAAATGAAATTTTGCAGGATTTAACCTTTCATTGACTCAAAGAAATCGACATTTGTTTTGGTCAGTTTTAAACGTTCCAGTAAAAATTCTGTGGCTGCCAGTTCATCCATAGGATGCAGGATTTTGCGTAAAATCCACATCTTTTGGAGTTCATCTGGTTTGGTAATTAATTCTTCGCGACGTGTGCCGGAACGATTAATATCAATTGCCGGGAATAAACGTTTTTCTGAAATACGGCGATCCAAATGTATTTCCATATTGCCTGTGCCTTTGAATTCTTCATAAATCACATCATCCATTTTAGAACCGGTGTCAACTAACGCAGTGGCTAAAATAGTTAAACTACCGCCGTGTTCGATATTACGTGCCGCGCCGAAAAAACGTTTTGGTCGTTGCAGTGCATTCGCATCCACACCGCCGGTTAAAACTTTTCCAGAAGCAGGAACCACTGTATTGTATGCACGCGCTAAACGTGTGACAGAATCTAATAAAATGATAACGTCTTTTTTATGTTCGACTAAACGTTTTGCTTTTTCCAGTACCATTTCAGCTACTTGAACATGACGTGTTGCTGGTTCATCAAAAGTACTGGCAACGACTTCACCTTTCACAGATCGTGCCATTTCTGTCACTTCTTCCGGACGTTCATCAATCAAGAGTACAATTAAAATACAATCAGGATGATTTGCGGTAATCGAATGTGCAATGTTTTGCAGCATCATGGTTTTACCGGCCTTAGGAGGAGAAACAATTAAACCTCGTTGACCTTTTCCAATGGGAGCTGCTAAATCAATAATACGTGCAGTTAAATCTTCTGTACTGCCGTTGCCGATTTCCATTTTTAATCGTTCATTTGGGAAAACAGGTGTTAAGTTTTCGAAATAAATTTTCTTGCGCGAGACTTCTGGTTTATCAAAATTAATCGTATCAATTTGCAAAAGTGCAAAATAACGTTCACCTTCTTTGGGTGGACGGATCGTACCTGCAATCACATCACCCGTGTGCAAATTCATTCGGCGAATTTGACTCGGTGAAACATAGATATCATCCGGACCTGCTAAATAAGAAGTATCTGCTGAGCGCAAAAAACCAAAACCGTCAGGCAAGATTTCTAACGTGCCATCACCATAAATGGATTCACCATTTTTAGCATGCGCTTTGAGAATAGAAAAAATTAAATCACGCGTTCTTGCGTTTGTATCAATATTAAATTTTTCAGCAATTTGATAAAGCTCTTCAGGAGCCTTTTGCTTCAATTCAGTTAAATTCATAAAATATACCTATTATTATTTATCGAAGAAAGTAGAAAAAACCAGAATCTTTAGAAAAGGAATGGGTTGATTAGGTTTATATCCGGTGGGTAGAGTCGACAGATACAATGTGATTCTATACCCTTCGTCTTTTAGTTTTCCGCTTTGTGTTGGTAAGCTTCCGCTTCCTGCGGCGCTAACCCACCAGCCAAACTCTCCTTGAGTTTGGCGCTCAGCGGCGTGAAGCGATGCTTCACGTGAAATTCCGCTTCGCCTTCGTCATTCGCAACAGTCATGTATGACTTATACATTCCTGTTGCTCATGTATCAAAGCCTCGCGGAAAAACCAAAATAGTATTTCGTACATCCCTGTACTCAACCCCTTCGGGGTCAAAATGACTTCGTCATTTCGGGCTATTTTTGCACTCCTGCAAAAATGGTCGGGTCTATTTGTGCCAACTCTGAGAACTCATTCGCGAGCAGTATAATATAATTTCTAAAAGGTTTGCAAGTAAAAAATTCTTGCAAACCTTTAATGATATTTTAAATATGTCCGTCAATAAACGCAGTTAATTGTGTTTCAGTTAACGCGCCGACTTGTGTAGCAGCGACTTGACCTGCTTTAATAAGCAGCAAAGTTGGAATACCGCGTACGCCATATTGTTTAGGTGATTCAGGACTTTCATCCACATTTACTTTAACAATTTTTAATTTGCCTGTATATTTTGGCGCAATGCGGTCTAAAATAGGCGCAACCATTCGGCAGGGACCGCACCATTCTGCCCAAAAATCTACCAATACGGGAATTTTTGATTGAATAACTTCTGTGTCGAAGTTTTGATCGGTGACATAGGTAATGTGATCGCTCATAATGATTTCCTGTCATTTGAAGTTGAAGAGTTCCAATTCTAAGACGATCAAAACGGTTTTGCAAATTTAATGAATCCTGTTAAGATTTTCGCTATGCTTTATAAAGTTTTTAATAAATTTGCTAAAAATAGTTTGTGGACTTTAATCAGTCTGCTGATGTTTATTATCTTTGTTGTTATTTCACTCTATGCTTATGCTGAATTAAATTTGCCTAATGTTGCTGCTTTGCGTGATGTCCATTTGCAAGTGCCTCTTCGTATTTACAGCAGTGACGGTCAATTGATGGGAGAGTTTGGCACTAAACGCCGTATTCCAGTGACATTGGATCAAGTACCTAAACAACTTATCCAAGCAGTGCTTGCGACAGAAGATAGCCGTTTTTATGAACATCCGGGGGTGGATTTTATTGGGTTGATACGTGCAGCAAAAGCAGTGATTTTAAGCGGACAAAAAGTGCAGGGTGCCAGCACTATTACCATGCAAGTCGCACGTAATTTCTTTTTAACACCTAAGAAAACGTATAAAAGAAAATTTAATGAAATTTTATTGGCATTAAAAATTGATCGTGAGTTTGGCAAGGATAAAATTTTAGAATTATATTTAAATAAAATTTATTTGGGGCAACGTGCTTATGGTGTGGCTGCCGCTGCACAAGTTTATTATGGGAAAACGTTGGATCAATTAACATTACCTGAAATGGCAATGATTGCTGGGCTGCCGCAAGCGCCTTCTACCGATAATCCGATTACGAGTCCTGCACGTGCAGTAGATCGCCGCAATCATGTATTAGAACGCATGCGTGATTTAAATGATATTGATGAAAAAACTTATGAAGAAGCCATTAAAGCACCTGTGACAGCGAGTTATCATGATCAACCGATCCAATTGCATGCAGATTATGTCGCAGAAATGGTGCGCGATGCGTTGGTTAAACAATTTGGCGATGAAGTATATGAAAAAGGCTGGAATGTTTATACGACAATTCATTCTCAGTTGCAAATTGAGGCAGAAAAAAATTTAGATAAAGGGTTGATGGATTATGCGCTTCGTCATGGATTTAGAAAAACGAATTTAAATTATGGAAATTTTTCAGCTACCATTCAAACAGTGTGGCAAAAGAAGTTAGCACAGTTGCCTCAAGCGGATGGATTACAACCAGCCGCAGTGATTTCTATTCAAATGCAATCAATTAAAGTATTGTTAGCAAATAATCAAATCATCACCATTCCTTGGTCAGGTTTGTCTTGGGCAAAACCTTTTAACCCGAATTCAAAATTTCCTGGACCTACGCCGACAACAGCGGGTGATATTGTGAAAGTCGGTGATGTAGTTTATGTCATGCAACAAAATAAACAATGGATATTGTCGGAATTGCCACAAGTGCAGGGTGCATTAGTATCATTTAATCCGAAAAACGGGGCATTGCTTGCATTAACTGGCGGTTTTGATTTTTCTGTCAGTAATTTTAATCGTGCGATTCAGGCAAAACGTCAGCCGGGTTCAAGTTTTAAACCGTTTGTTTATTCGGCTGCATTAAATAAAGGTTATACTTTAGCAACTGTCATTAATGATGCACCGATTGTGTTGAAAGATACAGGCGAAAATCAATGGTGGCGTCCTGAAAATGATACCGATCAATTTTATGGACCGACGCGTTTACGCATTGCATTAATTCAATCACGAAATTTAGTTTCTATTCGTTTGCTGCAAATGATCGGTATTGATTATGCGATTGATTATTTGCAGCGCTTTGGTTTTGATGTTGGTGATTTGCCGCATTCATTATCTTTGGCACTGGGCAGTGCTACTGAAACACCCTATCAAATGGCAAGTGCGTATATGGTATTTGCCAACGGCGGTTATCGTGTGCTGCCGTTTTTTGTGCAGAAAATTGTAGATCAGCAAAATAATATTGTGTATCAAGCAGATTCTGTACAAGCATGTGAGGATTGCCTGACGCCTGCGCCGCGTGTCATTACTGCGCAAAATGCTTATTTAATTAATAATGCTTTGCAAGATGTGATTCAGCATGGGACAGGTCGTGCGGCTTTGGTCTTGCACCGAAGTGATTTAGCTGGAAAAACAGGCACAACAAATAATCAAGCGGATGCTTGGTTTTCAGGTTTTAACACAGATATTGTGACGACAGTCTGGATTGGCTTCGATGATTTAGAATCACTTTATGAATACGGTGCGCAAGCAGCACTGCCGATTTGGATTAATTTTATGCGCGAAGCGTTAAAAGGTAAGTCGGAAAACAGTATGCCGCAGCCGACAGGATTAGTCAGCGTACAAATTGATCCGCAAACAGGATTGTTAGCAAATCCCGCACAAACCAATGGCATCTTTGAAATTTTCAGACAAGATCATGTACCGACAGAAGTTGCGCCGCTGCCAGATAATACTGTGTTACCTGCACCTTCTCAGGATCAGACAGCGCAGAACCAGTCAAAGGATGAGAGTTTATTTTAAGGGAAAATGTAACTATTACAACTTAACTCGGCGAAGGAGTAGATGTCGGTCTTTCTTCATCCAGATGCGCAGTTCTTCTTCGTAAGCCATCAGCTGATTCACGATGACTGCCTAATAAAGGCGAAGTTTCAGAAACTTCTTCTGCTATTTCAACCTCGCCCGATGAACTAAATGAAGCGGTTCTTGCCTCTGGCATTTCTTTGGCTTCGCATTTTTCTCGATATTCTGCTGCTCTGTTCCTAAATATTTCGCCAAGAAAAAATCTAGCATTTTCTCTCGCCGCTTTCTCATACAGCGCAACTATTTTTTCATTGTGATTTAGAGCGACTACTACCCCACGCGCCGTGTCTGCTCTTTTACTGTAGTCTTCTGCGGTGGCAGCATAAAATAAGGCCCGTTCTGTGTCTTTTGTTTTATCCGCTGCCGTTTGAAAAATTAAAGTGACTTTATCTAAATAATCGCCTAATTCAGATCGAGATGCTTCTTTTTCTTCATCTATAGATAAAGCAGCTATTTTTTCTTGCGATAAACGCTCTAAATTTGTAGCAGCAAAGTTTAATAAGTCAAAAAATATTGGATCAAATTCATGATGATATTGGTACAAGTAATCAATAGCTTTAAAGAACATGTTAATATAATGTTTATGAACAATAATAAGATCTTGGATTGTAACTATATAATCATAACTAGAGCTTATGAAATCTTTATGATATCGCTGTAATGGTTTAATCAAGGATTCCATGTAATCTTTTTGTGCAGCATCTATAATTTCAAATAACTCTTTCGTTTCAGGTAGTATTATAGTTTTCATATCATTACTCTTTCACTTCAAATGATCATGCACTAACTCATAGACTTTATCTATTTCAGATTTTATTTCTTCCATTTCAGTCATTCTATTTGCTAACAGCCGACTTTTTAATTTTAATTCTTCTAGTGTTTTTCTTTGATTATCCAGTTGTAAACTTAGATGACTGCAAGTTTCTTCTAATCTTATTTTTTCTTGCTCTAGCAAGAGTTTTTCGGGTGTAGGCTGCTGCCTTATTAGCTCCTGTTTAATAACAGAAAGACGTTCCTCATGAGTAGGTAATTCACTTTGTATTCTTCCAATTTTATTCTGACATTCCTCTAATGCTATTTCAGTTTCTTCTCGATGCTGCGTAAATAAACGAAACTCATAGGCTCGAAACACCAAACTCTTACTTGCTTGCGATAAAGTACATTCCAGATTTTCTGTTTTTTCGGTCATTTCCTGCAAGTTTTTTGTTGTGCGGTAATGCCACCAACACTGCCAGACGAGCATGCAGACAGGGACGAGGGTGATGTTTAAAATATTTTTAGGTGTGAGTAAATTTTCTCTGTCTTCTGTGTTTTCTTCTAAATTAGCTGAAATATTAATTGCGCCTATGGTGATGCTGGTGATCATCTGAGCTATCCAATTGGTTCTGGCATACTTTTGTGCCAGAGATTTTTTGAACTCTTCTGCTGTTTTTTTAATAGCCGCCATTACGTCATCAACTTTCATGTCTAAAGAAGAAATATTTTCTAAGATCTCTTCCAACAAAACAGTAGGCTCACCTTCTTGATAATCTTCCATGGCAAGTTTTTTAACTCGCTGCTGAATTTTTTCTTCGCGCGCCGTAATTAAGTGAGCCGTTTCTATGTTATCAAAAGAAGAATAAACGCTGCATCCGACAATCGCAATTAAATTGCTAATCCACGAAGTGGTCGAATCCACAATAGTAGTGGCAGTGCTAGC
>Ga0208373_1004028_pt1 | contig 13721 bp, 13 predicted proteins | sample RifOxyC2_FD_184036 | JGI IMG/M metagenome (GOLD analysis project Ga0208373, IMG submission 184036) | Soil microbial communities from Rifle, Colorado - Rifle Oxygen_injection C2 (SPAdes) | ecosystem: Environmental > Terrestrial > Deep subsurface > Rock core/Sediment | place: Rifle, Colorado...
AGCAACGAGTAAATGGAGCATGCCCATTCATAATTGGGGGACAATTCTTAATCAACTCATCATCAAATTTCCTAATCGCATTAATCTGGGGATAACCTTTACACAAAATATTTGACAGACCCACTGCTTGATCGTATTCGTGATATCCGCAGTAGTGAGAAAGTTCTGTATCGCCAGGTGCTTGACCTGTACGCCACTAGTCTCGATTACAACCCAAAAGCCTTAGAATCCATAAAGTTTTTCAAAATCGTACAAAATAAACTCCACTACGCCGCACACGGCAATACCGCCGCAGAAATCATTGCCCGGCGGGCCAATGCCGGCAGGCCATTCAGGGGTTTGTTGAGTTTTTCAAACGGAGGTGTGAGCAAAAAAGATGTTGCAATCGCGAAAAATTATCTTACAGAAAAGGAATTAAAAGTACTGAATAACATGGTTTCCGCCTTTTTTGATCTAGCGGAAGTAAAGGCGATGGATCATGAGCCGACATATATGAAGGATTGGATTTCCCGGCTTAATCAATTGATCGGTGTTTTTGACAAAAAAGTTCTTACAGCCGCCGGATCGGTGAGTCATGCCGAGGCGATGAAAAAAGCGGAAGCGGAATATACAAAATATCAAACGCGGAATTTGAGCGAGGTTGAAAAGGCCTATTTGGATACGATTAAAACCTTACAGAAACGGGTTGAGAAAAAAGTGAAAGGTAAAAAGCCAAGCCGCAAGAAATAGCCAAGACCAAAGCTATAAGAAAAATTGATCCGCGAGCTTTGCCGGTAATTTTTGTTTGCAATTTAAATCCTCGTAATAAATATGAAAAAAATATTTTTCCTCACATTGATTTTTTTGACCTTGCCAACCGTCGCTGTTTTCGCGCAGGACGTTGCGATCGAAAACCAAACCTTCGAGGCGAAGGTGTTGAAAATTGTGACGGAACGAACAATTGAGCGAGAAGACGGCTCGACAGCTGTCCAACAGGATTTGCTTTTGCGCGGCCTGGATGGCTCTTGGCAAGACAAGGAAGTTCAGGCCAAAGGCATTGGCGATATTGACGTGGTCAAGGGGGTGGTGGCGAAGGTGGGGGACAAGGTCGTGGTGCAAGCATCTGGCGATGCGGACGGCAATGTTACTTTTGTCGTCACCGATCATGTGCGGCGCGGCTGGCTTTATTTTTTGTTTTTACTTTTTGCCGTCGTCGCTTATATTATTGGCAAGCGAAAAGGTTTAAAAGCGCTGGCCAGCTTGATTGTGACTTTTTTTATCATCATGTGGTTCATCGTCCCGCGCATTTTGGCCGGCGCCAGTCCGCTCGGAACCAGTATTTTCGGCGCGCTGATAATTCTGGCCGCCATTATTTATATTACGTGGGGAATATCGCGCAAGTCGCACATCGCGTTTATCAGTATTTTTTTCAGTTTGATTCTGACCGGTGTTTTATCGATCATCTTTACCAAGCTGACACACCTGACCGGTTTGGCGCAGGAAGAGGCGATGGTTTTGATCGGTTTGAGCCGGCAAGCGATTGATTTCGAGGGTTTATTGCTGGCGGGAATAATCATTGGTACGCTCGGTGTACTCGACGATATTGTCGTTAGTCAAGTTTCCGCGGTCGAGCAATTGAAAATGACCGACCCGAATTTAAACCCAAAGCAGTTGTTCACCCGGGCGATCAGCGTCGGGATAGATCATATCAGTTCCATGACCAACACGCTTTTTCTCGCCTACGCCGGCGCGGCATTGCCTTTGCTGTTGCTTTTCAGCGTCAAATCCGAACCTTTTGTCACCTTTGCGCAGGTTTTGAACAATGAGCTTATTGCCACGGAAATTGTGCGCACGTTGACCGGCAGTATCGGTTTGATTTTGGCAGTGCCGATTTGTACGTTGCTCGCGGTTTATTTTATCAAAGTTAACGATAAAAAAGTATGATTTGGTTTTATACCATTCTAAGCGTGTTCATCGTGAGCGCGATTTCGCTCGTCGGCGTGACCACGTTGATGGTGAACAAGGAGAAGTTGGAAAAGTTTTTGATGTACTTTGTCAGCTTTTCCGTCGGCGCGTTGCTCGGCGATGTGTTTCTTCATATCATCCCGGAGATTTCCGAAGAGTCGGGCTTCAAGGCGCAATCAGGCTTGCTGATTTTGGGCGGGATTGTTTTTTTCTTTATAATTGAAAAGTTCGTCAATTGGCATCACTGCCACCACGTCGAGCATACGCACAAGATCAAGCCAATGGCTTATACGAATTTGATCGGCGACGGGTTGCATAATTTTTTGGACGGCGTGATTATCGCCGCCGGCTTCATGATCAGTTTTCCGGTCGGTCTGGCTACGGCCATCGCCGTTGTTTTGCATGAAGTGCCGCAAGAAATCGGCGACTTCGGCGTGCTTTTGTATGCCGGTTTTTCCCGCGGCAAAGCGTTGCTGTTTAACTTTTTGTCCGCGTCGCTGTCAATTCTCGGCGCGGTGTTGACCTTGGCAATCGCGTCGGGGGCGAAACAGTTTTCTTCAATCGTTTTGGCTTTGGCCGCCGGCGGATTTATTTACATCGCCGGTTCGGACTTGATTCCGGAGCTGCATCATGACTTCAAGTGGCGCAGTTCGATTTCCCAGCTTTTCATGTTAGTCGTTGGCATCGTGGTAATGTGGGGGTTGGTGTTTGTGGAGTGAGAAGAGAGTAATTGGGGAATTGAGTAACGAGATACGGCGAGCAGCGCGGACAAACGCTGGAGATGGTCTCGGGCGTTTTTGTTTTGACTAAATTTGGTAAACAAGGTAAAATTATGTTGTCACAGTAGGTGTTTCCTTCCAGGTTTAATTGCGTAGTTTTGCCGCCTTCCCAGGCAGGCGCAAAGTTTCGCGCTTGCCCAGCACTTGCGCGAAGCAAGTAGTGCTGGGTGGTTTCGCGTTCTCCTATGCTACAGCCGGAAAACAATGTTTGTTGCCGCAACGTGACCATTATCGCTCGCTACGTCGAGCAGATTTTGGGGAGCGATGTTTTGTTGTTGGATAATTTGCCGTATCCGGTTGAATACCTGAAAGATGAACACAATTGGATTCCGCTCGGCGTTTACAGTGAAATCATGGGGCGAGCCGTGGCGTTGCTAAAAGATCCGGATGCGCCGTTCAAAATGGGACTGTCAGCGCAGGAGCTGGAATCGTGGGGCGCGTTTAAATACTTGCAAAGAGTTTTCGGCAGTGTGATTTTCGGGCCGATCGAGGTTTACAAACAAGTGGAAAAGTACAACGAGTTTTTCAATCGCACGAAAGATTTGATTGTGGCGCGCGCCGGACGGGATCATTGTTACATCAAGGTTAAATTCAAAAATGGCGTCAATCCGGTGGATGATTTTGCCAGCGACGCTTTTATCCGCGGCATCTTGGCCGGCGTGCCGGCGATTTGGCATTTGCCGCAGGCGCGGATCGAGGAGCCGCTGTTCGAATACGATTTGAAATATTTGTTGGATAGCGTTGGCGGGACAAAGATGGAAATTCGCGATAATAAGTTGCGCGTTAACGGCGCCGAATGCGGCCGAGAAGTGGTTTTGCTTTCTGAAATGGAGAAAAACGAGCCCTTGTTCCTTGGCCAGTATCGCGACATCCATGCTGGCGACAAAGTGGACACGTTCAAGGTTGGAATTTTGATCACGATCGATGTCGTTATAAACGAAAAGCTGAAATTGAAAAAAGGGCAGATTTACAACGCGCCGTATTTTATTTATAAAATTTCTTGGCAACCCTTGAGTTTTTGGCGCAAGATTTATCAATTAACGATTCATTCTTTTATCAGCAAGCGCGCTTATCGCGAGGGCATCGAGTCGCAGTTGGCCACCATTCGCAATTACGTGGAAACGCTGGAAGACAAAGTGATCGAGCGCACCAAGCAGTTGAATGAAGCGCGTACGCAGTCGGAATATTGGCGCGGTAAAGCGGAAAATCTATTATACGCCATGGTGCCGCAACGGATTGCCGAGGAAATGGTGCGCGGCAAGTTGCGCGCCGAGGAGTTGGAAGGCACGGTCATGTTTACGGATTTAACCGGATTTACCGAGTTCAGCCGTAACTTGGAACCGCAGCAAGTGTCGGATGTGTTGACGCGCTACTTCACCGCCATGAGCAAAATCATCGCGACGCACGGCGGCTGGGTGAACAAATTTATGGGCGACGGCATTTTGGCGCTGTTCGGTTTGAACGGTGAACCGGGCTATGTTGATGAAGCGATCGCTGCGAGCCGGGAAATGCAAAAGGCGATGAACCAATATACTTGGAAAATGCGCGTGGGTATTGCTACCGGCCGATTTATTACCGGTGAATTTGGCGCGGAAAATTTGCGCAAGTACGATTGCCTCGGACATGTCGTCAACTTGGCAAATCGGTTGCAAAGCAACGCCGAGTCGGAAGAGATTCTCGTTTGCGTTGACACCTACAAAAAAAGCGCGGATAAGCCCGCGTTTGGCGAATCGAGAAAAATCAATGCGAAGGGGTTGGGGGAGGTTGAAGTCTATCCGGTGAAATTATTCTAATTCACCTAAATAATGTCCAAGGGTAGAAGCACCAATGACCCAAAATAATCTTTAAAGTCGAAAATCCTAATTCCCAAATTTTACTTTGATTGTTTTTGTACAATTTGCTTATTGGTTATTTTTTTGGAAATTTGGGACTTATTCATTGGTCATTAGTTAGAACAATTAGGTCAATTAGAATAATTTTACTTGGCATCAAGCAGAACTTCCCAATCATGCGCCGAGGCAAAGGCGAGCAGTTTGTCATCGGGATTAACGGCCGTAGGGTAGCGCGTCAAACTTAAAAAAGGCACATCGGAAAAACTGTCCGCGTAGGCGTAACTCTTATTCAAATCAATCCCGGCTCGCTCGGCGAACTGCTTCATCAGCCGGGCTTTTTGTTCTTTGTAGCATAGGCACGGCGTTTCGCCGGTATAGCAGTGGTGGGAGGCTTGAATTTTCGTGTCGAGCGTGGCGCTCGCGTGGAGCAAATCCTTGAACGCGTGCGCCAAAGGATGGATGGCTTCGGAAACCAACACCAGCTTATGATTTTGTTCGGCGTGATCCTTGAGTAACGGGAACAATCCGTACTGAATGCGCTTGATCATCTTTTTCGCAAAGGCCTCGTGGATATAACGATTCAGCTCGCCTACGTCCCAGCCACGCAAGGTTAAAAGCGATTTTTTCATCAAATCACGATGTTCGATCTCGTGCATCTTTTCCAGAAACAACCAGTAAAAAACGCGTAACGCTTCGCTCGCGTGAATTTTGTGCAGGAGCAAAAGATAGGCGATCAAGTCTTTTTGCGACAAGCCTTCGTAAATCGTTCGATCAATGTCGAGAAATACACCCACATGGTTTGCGTTGTGTTTGTAGTAATTCGGTAAATACCGAAGCGGCAGGCGATCCGTGATTTCTTTTTCAAATTGGCGGCGCAGTCTGATTACTTCCGGCTTCGGAAAGTCGGTGATAAAGTGCGTGGTGGCCGGCGGTGTGATCGGTGTGTTGAAAACGAGGGAAACCAAACCCGGATTCAGATGATGGCCATCGGGAAAAACTTGATCCGCGTTGACAATCGCCACCGGTACGATCGGCGTGTGACTGCCGAGGCTGATGCGGGCGGCGCCTGTATGAAAGTAATGGAGTACGTGCAGCAGCTCGGTGTGGCCTTCCGGAAAAATAATGATACTCTTTCCGCTCAATAAGTGTTCAATGGCCAGTTTGATCGCCGTGATTTTGGAATGACTCTCGGGATAGCGCGCCTCGTCAATTTCGTCGCGCTTGACGTCAACGGTTTGCATTTTGCGCAGCCAGAAGCGCAAAAGGCCGGGGAACTGGCCGAGTGGTGCGGTGAAAAGAATGGTGTTCGCGCCAAGAATCGAAAGCAACATGAAACCGTCCATTTCGCTCGGGTGGTTGGCGGCGTATATTGCCGGTTCCGTTAGAATGTTATTCAGGTGCTTCGCGTGTAAAGTGACGCCATTGGTTCTGAACACCGCGCGGACGATCCAAACTGCGGCGTGGCGCCAGAGTTGGCCGTGATTTTTTTTGGGGGTGAACTTTTCTTTCAGCCAAACTAAAGGTAGTAGCGCGATCATCAAAATCGCCAGATCGGTATGCAGGCACCATCCGGGTAAACGCCCGGCTTTTGCGATTTGAAGTCTATTCATATCACCGATATATCATAGCAGTTTTTGGCAAATTTTGCTCGGTTTTCCACAGCCATGGTTGACAAACGTTTTTTGGTGTGATAATATCGTTGATATTGTTCATTAATCGAAGGAGAGGCTAATGCGTGAAATAAAGACGGTTCTGTTGATTGATCGCAATCATTCATTTGTCAGACAAATTTGCCCGTTGCTTGAAGATCGTGGGATGGAAGTTGTTTTGGTGGAGTATTTTTCCACCGTCCGTACCGTGCTCAATCAGCAAAAGGTGGACGCGATTGTTTTCGATCCACGAATTGAGTTTGATGTGGACGGGGCGCTGACTTTTTTGCGCCGGTTGCCGAAATGCGGCTTTGAGGGCGTGGTCATTGTGCTCGACGTGCGAGCATCAGAAAAAGAATTGTTTTTGAACAGTGGCGCGTGGCATTTGGCGCGTCGGCAAGATTTGGCTGGATTGGTTTCGTTGCTCTTGGGAGACGATGGTAAAAGTGTGGAGCGCGTGGAGGTCGTAAATGGGAAAGAAAACGGTGTTGCTGGTGGAGGATGATGATGCGGTTGGTGAGATGTTGCGCGAGCAGCTCGATCAGCACGGTTATGTCGTAGAGAGAGCGGCCACTTTGCCCGCGGCGGAACAAGCGTTTCACGAACAACCGTTTGATGCCGTGTTGCTGGACGGATCGCTCGGTTACGATCACACCCGGGTGGACACGACTGACTTTTTGCGTCTGGTGAAGCGACATGGCTTTCACGGCAGAGTGATCGGCATCTCGGGCTCCACGGCCAGTAATTGCGTGTTGTGTTTAAACGGCGCCGATGCCGGTATTCCCAAAACGCGCATGGCCGAGATATTGGCCGAGCTGAAACGTTGAAACAATGGAGAGCCTCGTCGAGACGAGGCTTTTTAAATTTGGAAATAAGTGAGACACTAACCTTCACCTAAAGCAGACTCACGAGAGTTATTTTCCTGCAGAATTAGAATAGATAAACAGAGCCCCCATTGACTTTTTTCTTCGGATATGATATGATGTTCAGGTGAACTAAATTCAAGAGGAGGAATAAATGGGACAGCCGTTCTTTTTGCAGTTTGGGCAGTTTGCGGGTAAGGCCATTGAGGCGCTCATGTTTGACCCGCACGGGATCGAGGAAGTTGAGCGCCTGGCGCGTTCGACAAAGACAGAGAAGAACGCGTCGTTCCTTCGACGGCTGGCGCGGTTGCTCCAGCTCGGCGAAGAACCGAACATCATGGCTAAGTGTCGATGCGGACAACCGGCGACGCACGTGTTTCTGAAGCGCGCCGTCGATGGTGCGAGCTTCGGCGAGTTCGTGTGCGCTGATTGCGCGCGCATACCGTATCCATGGCCAGAAGCCATGGCGTTGAAGTTTTCCTCGATCACGCGTTTTCCGGTGATCGGTGATCGGCGCAGTTTCATCGGGCAGCTGAAGCAGGCTGTCGGGTTTCGAGCAACGGAACGGATGTCGGTGGAGAAAGCACGCGCTTTCTTCTATTCAGAAGCGTTGCGCCGAGACCATGACCTTGGGACGAACGTGGCTGATTCGTTCGTACCAACAAAACCTGCCACGGTCAAGACCGGTCGGCGGGGACCCGAACTACCGTTCGGGCGGTGAAATTCGAACGAAGGCAGTCGAGGCGCCACGCGCTTTGACTGCTTTTTGTTTTGAGTACGGATTTAATGGATAAAACGCGGATTAACTGGATAATGCGGATAAAAGCAGAGGCGGATTTTGTTTGTTACGAGTTTTCTGTTATAATTATGAGTGAAATAATTAACAAAGGTAATTATTATGTTTGCGAGAAAACTGTTGTTTTTGGTAATTATTTTTGGTATGTCCTTTTCGTGGTGGGTAAAGGTTGGTTTGGCGCAGACTTATGAAGAGACGCGGTTGACTTCAAACGTGGCGGATCAAACAACTCCGCGTTTATATTCGTCCAACGTTATTTGGCTGGATTGGCGCAATGACGCGGACGGCAATTGGGTGACGGGAGGGGGATTGGACAGCAAGAATAAAATGGATGTTTATTTGTATGATTTAATTAGCGGCACAGAAAAGCGACTAACTGATGACGCGTCATTGCCCACGCACGCGGAAGTGACGAACGGTCATGTTTTTTGGTTGGACGCGCGCGCCGACGCGCCGGGTCTTTACGCGTATAGTATTCTCGAAGGTACCGTGTCGCTGGCGGCGACGATTTCGACTTACTCCGGTTCAGCCGACACGGCCGGCAACCGCTTGGCCGCTTGGACGGACAAAGCGGTTTACGCGATCAGCCAGCTTGGCGGTATTTATTATTATGACGGCGCGACCAAGAGCGCGAAAAAGTTGGTTGACGCGTTTGTCAACGGGCTTGATTTTTATGACGGCAAAGCGGTGTGGACCAACGCGTCCATCGGTGCCTCCAATGTTTATTCGTATGACATCGCCATCGCGCAAAAGACGCAAGTCACGATGGACAACAGTGCCGCGCCGTTTGATTCAAATGTTTCGTTCAATGGAAACAAAATCATTTGGATGGCCGGCGGTGCGCAAACGCATATGAAATTTCACGATACTTTCACCGGAAAAGTGGAAACGCTGACGGCCGCGCCGGCTTTGCGCTTGAATCCGCGCGTCAGTGGACAAAAAGCCGTTTGGTCGTCGTTTGACAGCAATCTCGGCAAGTATGTGGCCGATATTTATGATTTTGACGCAAAAACGATTGCCACCGTTAGTCAGGAGCAAGGGTTGAATCCGGACGTGGACGGATTGAAGGTCGTTTTTCAGAGTAATCGTAATAATAACAACGACATCTACTTAATTGATTTGAGCAAAGTGGTGGCACCTGTCGCACCGACTCTGCCAGCTGAACAACCGAAAAACGCGCCGGCTGGAATTGTCAGCGGCGACCTGATCAAGGGAAGCACGGCGGCTGTTTATTATTTTGGCGCGGACGGCAAGCGTTATGTTTTTCCCAACAACAAATGCTACAACACGTGGTACGCTGATTTTTCTAAAGTGAAAAAGATTAGTGACGCGGATTTGGCGGAAATCGAAATCGGCGGCAATGTGACATACCGCCCGGGAGCTAAAATGATTAAAGCGCAAAGCAGTAACAAGGTTTATGCGGTGGACAAGAGTGGCGTGCGGCGCTGGGTATCTTCGACTGACACGGCCAAGGCGATTTACGGCGTGGCGTGGAATAAGCAGATTGATGATGTGCCGGACGCGTTTTGGGTGAATTATAAAGCGGGTAATGACATTGTTTCTGCGGGCGACTTCGACGCGTTGGCGGCGAAAGCGGCCAGTCCTGATATTAATACGGATAAAGATTTGAAATGAACAGTTGAAGTGAACCCCTCCCTGCGGCAGAGACCGCAGGGCGTCAGGCAAAGCGGTCATTTGTAGACCCTATGGCAGAGACCACAGGGAGTTCAGTCACAATTCCTTAAATCCGAATTATTATGTAAACGGTTGAGAGCGGGCGGCTGACTTGATTCGACGATAATCAGTGAAGCGGTGGCGCTTGATTGTTCTCATGATCTTTCTTTTTTAATGTGCTATATGCGGGATGATACATGACTTATGCTCTGGCTTTGGATTGTGTTAATTTCTCAATTTTGCAATGCCGGTGCACAACTGCTGGATAAGTTTTTGTTAACGAAAAAGTTTTCGCGGCCGGGCGTGTTAACGTTCTGGACCGCTGTTGGCAATCTGCTCGGCGTGGTGTTTGTGTTTTGGAATTTTAATTTCCAGCCTTCGTGGTCGGTTTTAATCTGGTCGCTGGTGTCCGGTGCGGCTTTCACGATTGCTTTGCAATTTTTGTACATGGGCTTGAAAACCGGCGAAGCTTCACACATTGCGCCGCTAGTCGGCGGGGTGGTGCCGATGGCATCATTTGTTTTATCTTACTTCTTGCTTGGCGAGCGGTTAACGATGGTGCAAGCGGCCGCCGTTGGTTTGCTGGTGCTTGGCGCCTTGTTAATTTCTTCGGAAAAAAGTCAGCGGCATTCCGGTGTTCATATCGGAATGTTGTGGGCGGTTTTCGCCGGCGTATTTTTCGCCGCATCGTATGTGGTGGCACGATACACTTACTTAAACGACACGTTCAGCACCGGATTTGTTTTGGCGCGGCTGGGCTCGTTCGTCGCGGCTTTGCCGCTATTGTTTTTTCCGGGCGTGCGACGTTTGATTTTCGCTCGGGACAAAGCAACGGCGGCGAAAGAAAAATCCGGCTTGTTGATTTTGGCCGTGAACAAGGTGTTGGCCGCCATTTATTTCATCGGTATGAACTACGCGATCTCGCTTGCCAGCGCCACGCTGGTGAATGCGCTGGCCGGATTGCAATATGCTATTTTATTTGTTCTTATTTACATCCTAAGCGCCGGCCACCCGAAGTTTTTTCATGAGCAGTTTACGCGGCGGGAGGTTGTTCAGGAAATTGTCGCGTTGCTGTTTATTTTCGCGGGGTTGGTGTTGGTCGTCTCTTAAGAGCGGCAAATTTCATTTTATCGTTATGAACAAAAGGAAGTTGATACGGTCTTTTTGTGTTTTGGTGGCGGTTTTTGTTGTCATCGTGGCTGGCTGGACGCTTTTATATTTCGCGGACTTAAGTCGTCCAGACTTCGAGCTTGGCGTGAATTTTTCCAAATCATACAGCGAGTACCTCGGCCTTGATTGGCAAAAAACTTATTTGGCGATTTTGGATGAATTAAAAGTCAAAAACATTCGGCTGGCCGCGCCGTGGAATGAGATAGAACCGCAAATCGGTGCGTGGAATTTTGGCGCGCTTGATTGGCAAGTGGCCGAAGCGACGAAACGGGAAGTGGCCATGACGCTGGTCGTTGGCCGCCGTTCGCCGCACTGGCCCGAGTGCCATGATCCGGCGTGGATTGGCGGCTTGGCGGAATCAGCGGTGGCCGAACGACAAATCACCATGATGCAAACGGTTGTTCAGCGTTACAAACAAAACACGAACATCAAAATTTGGCAGGTGGAAAATGAACCGTTCTTGAATGTCTTTGGCGTATGTCCGCCCAGAAATCCGGAGTTGCTCCGGCGCGAGGTGGCGCTGGTGAAAACGCTTGACGTGCGACCGGTGATTATTACCGACAGCGGCGAGCTTGGCCTGTGGATTGAACCGGCGAATATCGGTGACTTGTTCGGCACCACGCTTTATCGCGTGACATACAATCCGCTTTTGGGATATTTTTATTATCATGTGCCGCCGATATTTTACACGTTGAAAGCGTGGCTGGTGGGTCGGCCGCGCGCGGAAATGTTTATTTCCGAATTGCAGGCCGAAGCTTGGACACCGACCGGGATTTTGCAAACGCCGGTGGAAGAGCAATTGAAATCAATGGATGCGTTACGCCTGGTCAATCATGTGCAATATGCCAAACGTACCGGTTTTCGTGGCGCGTATTTGTGGGGCGCGGAATGGTGGTATTGGCTCAAAGAAAAGCAAAATAACGGCAGTTTGTGGCGGGCGGCCGGCACTATCTTTACTGAATGAACGTGGTATAATGGAAAGGAAATTAGTGCGTGATAGGTGTCCGCCAAAGGACGTGCGCCATAGGACGCACTAGTCCTCTGGCGAGGAAATTGGTTTAGATGATGGATGGTGGAAAGTGGAGAATCGCGCACAAATTTCTAGTTATAAAAAATAACCTAATCGAAAATTATGGGCTGAACATGCCTTGTTTTGGATTAAAGCTTTTATGCGAACACCAAAGTTTAATCCGCGGCAGATTGGGAAATTTGTCGTGTTGAGCGTGGTAGGAGTGGTTGTTGCGTACGTTATAATTATGCTTATTATCGCCGAGCCGATCACGCCTTCCGGCAAGAGTGAAACGAAACCAGTTGTTAGTCAAGAGATAATCAGTGGATCTGATCAGGTGGCGATTGACGCGGCTAAGCAGGCTTATGCCGAGGCCAAGGCTTCCGGTCTTGATTTGACCACCGGTCCGTGTCTTGGCGAGTCGGCGGAAACGGGCTGGGTGTTTGATGTGGCTCATTTGCCGCGCGAACCGATAGATGATTTACCGGAGAATCAATGTCCTCAATACTTGGCCGGGAAAATCGAACACTTTGTCGAGCTTGATGTTCGCGGCGCGGTTATCAGATTGAAGTGATGATTCGATATATTCTGCGCAGATGTCCCTTCGGAGGTAAACAAAAATCAAATATGGCCATTAGAATTTTTATCGCTTTGCTTGTCAGCTATTTAATCATGGTCAATTTCATCAATCCGATCAGCGCGAGCAAGGATTCGGAAGCTTTGCCCCTAGAGAATTATGAAGTCAAGGATTTTTTGGAAAACAAGGCCAAGGTAATCGAGCCGGGAGTTCTGCCTAATTCATTTTGGTATTGGTCGGACAATTTTGCCGAAGAAATAAAATTTATTTTTACCGTGGGCAAGGAAACTAAGGGTGATTTTTTACTTGATTTGGCCGAGGAGCGGTTGGCCGAGATGCGCTCTTTGAGCGAATCGGGAATTACCAAATACACCGACCGATTGATTACAAAGCATGAGGGATTGATAAATAAGGCGGAATCATTTTACAAAACCGCGCAAGTGGACGGAGTGGAAATGTTGAAGGAGGGGCAGTCAAGCTTGGAAAAAGAAATCATTCTGCGCGAGATGCAAATTAAAAAAGAAGCCAAAGACGCGCCCAGCAATTACGAACAAAAGCGAGATGAGATTGTCGGTGGCGTTGGTTTGTGGTTCAAGCGCTTACTCGGGCACTTGCAAGTGAAAAGAGGGGAGATAGATGAGAACAAGGCGCAGCTGGTAGAATAAAGGACAAAGGGCAAAAGTAAGGGCCAAAGGAAAATGAAAGCCAAAAGTCATTAATTCGGTCTATTTGAGATATTTTAATTTTTGTTTTTCATTTTTAAATTTGTTTTTGCCCTTTGCCCTTTTAACTATTATTATGTTCAAAAAGCTAACCTTTCAAAATAAAACGCGTTTGTTACTTATCCCGTATCATGACACCGAGGCGATCACGATACTTTTTTTGTACGGCGTGGGGTCGCGATATGAGCGGCCGGAGATAAACGGCGTTTCGCATTTCATCGAGCACCTCATGTTCAAGGGCACAAAGAAGCGGCCGACCACGCTTGATATTTCTCGCGACCTGGATCGTGTGGGCGCCGAGTTCAATGCCATGACATCGAAGGATTATACCGGCTATTATATTAAAATCAGTCAGGCGCACAAAGATTTGGCCGTGGATATTTTGTCGGATATGCTACTGCATTCGAAGTTTGACGCGAAGGAGATCGACCGCGAGCGCGGCGTAATCGTGGAAGAAATCAACATGTATCATGACAATCCGATCATGTGCATTGAAAGTTTGTTTGAGGAGGCGGTTTTTGCCGGCAATCCGCTCGGTGCTGACGTAGCTGGCCCGGCGGAAGTTATCAAAAAGATTTCCCGAAAACAAATTTTGGCCTATCGCGATAATTTTTATCGTCCGGACAATTTGGTCATCGCCGTGGCCGGCAAGATCGACGACGCGCTGCGCGCGGATCTTGAAAAAAAATTCATCGCCAAAGCGACG
>Ga0208373_1004030_pt1 | contig 13715 bp, 10 predicted proteins | sample RifOxyC2_FD_184036 | JGI IMG/M metagenome (GOLD analysis project Ga0208373, IMG submission 184036) | Soil microbial communities from Rifle, Colorado - Rifle Oxygen_injection C2 (SPAdes) | ecosystem: Environmental > Terrestrial > Deep subsurface > Rock core/Sediment | place: Rifle, Colorado...
GTGAAATCGAAGGTATCCTTTCCAAACTCAATGCTTATTCTCAACTCATGGGGGTCGATATCACCATAGAATTTGCCCGCAACGTCCTCAAAGAACAAATGGCGGAAAAGCGGAGCAACATCACAACCGATCTTATTATGGAAACCGTGGCGAAAGAACTCAATATCAAACCGAGTGAAATCCGTTCCAAAAGCCGTAACAGCAATATTGTGTATGCCCGTCGAATCGCAATTTATCTTTCCCGTTCACTCACACCGAATTCAATGCCTCAATTGGCTCAATATTTCGGAATGAAAGATCACACGGCAGTTAGTCATACCATGAAAAAAATTCAAGAACTGATGAAAAACGATGAAGATTTCAGAGTAAAAATAGAAGAACTCTCTAATAAAGTCTCTGTTGCAACACCGGAATAAATTATTTGGTTTGTAAACCCCTTTTAAAAAAGCTATAATTCGTACATAAGTGAATAGATGTGAATGAAAGAGAATCGGTTCATCACATCGCCAAAGCAGGAGAGATGGGAGTTAATGGTGTGTTTTCACCCATTCACACCCCCTTATTACTAACTATTACAATTAATGCTTTATATAATAAAAGGAGTCTTTTATGAAAATCACCATTGACAAGTCAGTCTTGGAAAACATCCTTCTTCATCTTCAACCTTTTTTAGAGAAAAAAGATACATCACAAATTACTTCCCATATTTTACTTACAACAGATGGCAGAACCCTTACCGCTAAAGCTACTGATTATGAAATAGGTCTCTCTATTCAAACCAATTCACTCAGCGTAGAAGAACCAGGATCACTCACTGCTAACGGTAAGAAGCTTCTTGATATTATCCGTATTCTCAAAGATGAAGAAGTTGAACTCACTCTGGATAAAGATACACTCCTTATTCGACAAAAAAGATCGAATTTTAAACTCCCTACCTATAAAAGTTCAGAATTTCCAGCATTCCCGACAACAGATGGAAAACCGAACATAGCAATCAATTCACATCTTTTGATCGAATCGTTGAAAAAAATAACTCCTGCGACGGATACCAATAATCCGAAATTTGAACTTAACGGTGCATTAATCGATATTAAAAGCAATCAGATTAATTTTGTTTCTACCGATACCAGACGTCTCGCTCTTGTTCACATAGATAGTCAAAATGATGCGGAACTCTCTATAATTGTCCCTAAAAAAGCAATTATCGAAATACAAAAACTTTTTACCGATAACATCGAAATTTATTATGACAATACCCATCTCATTATAAAATCTGAAGATTCTCTCTTTTATACAAAACTCATTAACGGTAAATTCCCTGACTACAGCCGAATTATCCCTAAAGAGGCTCAACGTATTCTAACCCTTCCAAAAAGCGTTATAGTGACCGCTATCAAGCAGATTACGACTATTTCCAATGATCTGAAACTTACTTTCCAAAATGATTCTATTTTATTTGAAAGTTTGAGTGACGACAATATCGAAGCGAAAACAACGATAGAAATAGAAAACGGATTTGAAACACCGTTTATTCTTGCTATTAACAGCCGCTATATTTTAGATTTCTTATCTCAAGTAAATTCAACCGAGTTCACCCTCGAAGCGAATGAATCCAATCAGCCGTTTGTTTTAAAAGATCAAAATTTTAAAACTATCGTTATGCCGATTGTAATTTAACCTTCCTTTTCTTTCTTTGCGAACCCCTCTTTAGGGGTTATTCTTCATAAAACCTTCTTTTTAGTTTCACTACGGTAAAATAAAGCATTAAACACGCTTAAAAGCTGGAGTAACAATGGAAAATTACGGTGCTAGTAATATTAAAGTTCTCAAAGGTCTCGAAGCCGTTCGTAAACGACCCGGTATGTATATCGGTGATACCGGTCATCGCGGACTTCACCATCTAATCTACGAAGTCGTTGATAACTCCATCGACGAAGCCATGGCGGGACATTGTGATACGATCACCGTAACCTTGACTAAAAACGGTACGGCAATGGTAAGCGATAACGGTCGCGGTATTCCGACAGATATCCATCCGGGTGAGGGAATATCTGCGGCTACGGTTGTTTTGACCGTATTGCACGCCGGAGGAAAATTTGACAAAGATACCTATAAAGTCTCGGGCGGTTTGCACGGGGTAGGGGTATCGGTTGTAAATGCACTCTCATCTGATTTGAAAATGACCATTTTCCGTGAAGGTCAAAGCTTTGAGCAAAATTTCAAATGCGGTATCCCGCAAGAGCCGTTAGCGGTAACCGGAACAACGCGTAAACGTGGAACAACCATTGAGTTTTTCCCAGATCCTTCGATCTTTACCGAAACCATTATTTTCGATTATGACTATTTGGCAAAACGTTTCCGTGAACTCGCCTACCTCAATCCTCGTATTACGATTGTTTTCAAAGACGATCGTAACGGTGCGAGCAATACCTATCACTTTGAGGGCGGTATCAGCCAATTTGTTACCGATGTGAATAAAAAAGTAGTCGTTGCTACTCCGTTTGCATTCAGTGAAAAAATCGAAGATATCGAGATGGATATTGCCATCATGTATAACGACAGCTACGACGAAAAAATGTTTACGTTCGTCAATAACATCAATACCCCTAACGGGGGTACACACGAAGCCGGTTTCCGCGCCGGATTGACCCGTGTTATCTCTAACTACAACAAACAAAACGGTAATGCCAAAGAGAAAGATATCCCTTTATCGGGAGAAGATGTCTCTGAGGGTCTTATCTGTGTTGTTTCCGTCCGTGTACCGGAACCGCAGTTTGAGGGTCAAACCAAAGGGAAACTCGGAAATACCTACGTTCGCCCATTGGTTCAAAAAGTAACCTACGAAAAACTGACCAAATATTTCGAAGAGAATCCGATCCAAGCCAAAGCAATTATCCAAAAAGCGCTTATGGCAGCACGCGGACGCGAAGCGGCGAAAAAAGCGCGCGAACTCACCCGTCGTAAAGATGCTATGACGGTGGGAACATTGCCGGGTAAATTGGCAGATTGCCAAAGCAAAGACCCTGCAATCAGTGAACTCTATCTGGTGGAAGGGGACTCTGCGGGCGGTTCGGCTAAACAAGGGCGTGACCGCGTTTTCCAAGCAATTTTGCCGCTCAAAGGTAAAATTCTCAACGTTGAAAAAGCCCGTTTGGACAAAATCCTCAAATCTGAAGAGATTACCAACATGATTACCGCGTTGGGTTGCGGAATCGGTGAAGAGTTCAACGAAGATAAGCTCCGTTACCATAAAATTATCATTATGACCGATGCCGACGTCGATGGAAGTCACATTCAAACGTTGTTACTCACGTTCTTTTTCCGATATCTTCCGAAAATTGTCGAAAACGGCTACCTTTATTTGGCACAACCTCCGTTGTACCGCTATAAAAAAGGGAAAAAAGAGATTTACTTTAAAGACGATCGCGTTATGAATGCCTTTTTGATCGAAAACGGTATCGAAGCGCTAGAAGCGGAAGATCTAAACGTCGGTGTGAATGATCTCGTATCGTTCTTTAAAATGGTGGATCACTACCGAAGTACTCTCGATGCATTAGAGCGCCGTTATGCGCTGGTTGAGCTTATCCGTTATTTCATCGAAAATCCGGATTTGATCGCATTGCCGCTTAAAGAGATGTACACAAAAGTTGAAGCATTCCTAACAGCTCAGGGCAATAACATCCTTAGTAAAAGTGTTAGCGATGAGGACATGCACCTCTTTGTCCAAACCAAAGAGGGATTGGAAGAGTTGCATATCAATGATGAACTTTTTGCATCGCCGCATTTTGCCGAAGCAAATTATATTTTCCAAAAAATTCAGGATTGGAATTTGCCGTTGAAGGGTGATTTGCTAGAGTTGTTGACTCAAATTACCGATTATGCGAAGAAAGGATCTTATATCCAACGCTATAAAGGTCTCGGGGAGATGAATCCTGAGCAGCTTTGGGAAACAACAATGACACCTGAAAACCGTGTATTGCTTCGTATTACAATTGATGATTTTGAATCAGCGGGTGATTCCTTTAATCTCTTTATGGGTGATGACGTCGAGCCGCGCCGTAATTACATCGAAACACACGCTAAAGACGTCAAGCATCTGGATATATAATCCTTTATGACCTACACTGAACAAAAAGAGAGAGAACACCGCTTTGCCTTAGCATTGCGGATGGGTTTGCCCATCTTCTTTTTGAGTTCGGTTACCCTCTTTGCCCTTCTTACACAGAAATATACGACCTTTGCCTCTTTACTGATATTATCGATAGCGCTGCTGGGGATAATGGTCTATTTTATTTTTTACCTTATTTATCAAAGTACCCATGAAAATATCACCGATTCGATAACCCATGCTTTTACATCAGAGTATTTTTTTACGTTAGCGGCAAAAGCACTTAAAAAAAATACTCAGACCATCATGATGATCAATGTAGAAAATTTATGGTCTATCAATGAACGTTACGGAATTAAAAACGGAGATAGAGCCCTCAAAAGTACGGTACTAAAATTAGATCGATTTTTTCGTGATAAAGGGATTGATAAACTCCCCATTGGACGATATAAGGGTGGCGATTTTTTACTTTTTTTAAGAGGTGAAAAAGAGCAATATCGCCCCCTCCTTGAGCTCTTTTTGAGCAAATATCAAAATTATGTTGATAACGAGATCGAAATACGGCTGGAAGCGGTTATGATCGATTCACGCCTCTCAGATGATATAGAGCTGTTAACGAGTCGTTTGTATGAACTGCATAACGATCGAATCGGAACGGAAAAAGAGGAATACTATTCCATTGATGAACTAGAACAGGAAATTATAGAGGCGTTAGAAGAAAAACGGTTTTCCATCGGGTTTTGGCCGATATGTTGTGATGAATATACACTCTTTGATACCACCGTCAAACTGATAGACTCAAACAATAGGTTTATTCATCAGAGCCGCTATATCCCTGTTTTAAACCGATTGAATAAAATGCGTCTCCTAGAGAGTGATATACTCGAAAAAATAGGGGAGCTGTGTGAGAGTCAAAATTATAATTTTATAGTGACGGTATCTTCAGTTACGTTGCGAAATCCCCATTTCTTCGAACATGCACTTACGTTATTTGACCGTTATCCGCTTGCGCGCTATAAGATCACCTTTCTTTTTGAAGAGAAAGAGTATTGTCATCAGCTGGAGCGCTTTGCCCATCAAATCGCCCACTACCGAAAAGCGGGATACAAAATAGGGTTGGATCGTTTGGGCGGCTATCATACCACCCTTTTATATCTCAAAGAGTTAGAGGTGGATATTGTCCGTTTTGACACCCTTTACAGTCGTAACATTAAAAAAGCAGGGTATCAAAATATACTTCAGGGACTTAATCTGAGTGCGCATCTGTGCGGAGCGAAAACATGGATTTCGATGATTGAAGATTCCTATACCGATCAGCTGTGCCAGTCTCTTAAAATTAATTATCGGCAGGGTAATTATCTGGGTAAAATTTTAACTCAAGATGAAATAACTCAAAAGGAAATAACTCAATGAAATATGGCGAACAGATAGTTGAAAATTTTGATATCGAAAAAGATTTTGAGATTTGGCCGAATCAGCACGAACGCGATTATGTGATTAAAGTGACGTTGCCGGAATTTACCTGTCTCTGTCCTCGAAGCGGATATCCCGATTTTGCAACGATTTACGTCGAATACACGCCGGATAAATGGGTAGCTGAACTCAAAGCCATCAAACTGTACATTAATTCGTTCAGAAACCGCCATATTTCGCACGAAAACAGTGCAAACGAGATCTACTCGACCTTCGAGACAAAAATCGCTCCTAAGCGCTTAAAAGTGATTGCAGATTACTATCCGCGCGGCAATGTACATACAGTAGTAGAGATCGATAGTGAAAAGAACGGCTAATTCCATTTTATTTGAATGGAATTAGCACCATAGTCTATTAAAATTTATAGGTATAGGTCAGGTTAGCGCTACGTCCCCAATGATGTGGGATCGTGTCGCTTCCGTTTGTGTAATTGAGATTGGGCGTGTATACGTCTTCATCCAGTATATTATCCAGATACAGAGAAATCAAAGAGTGATCGGCTTTTCCGATCCCCCATATTTTTGCCGTATCCATGGATATATTAGCCGTTAAAAGATTGTAAGCATCCGCTTTTTGGTTTCTAGCAGGTGCATTATTGGTTACGGTCAGATCGGTTGATTTTCCGATATAGCTGTTAAATATAGCCATGTTAGTTCCGTAAATTCCTCCATACGAAGCACCCAGTTTTGCCATTATGTTGGGGGCAAACGTACTGTCTTTTATTCCGCTATTCGTTTTGTTGACTTGATAGCTGAAATTACCCAAAATACTGAAATCTTCATCCACTTCCACGCGCCCTTCAATTTCTATCCCCTGAAAACGGACATACCCTTGATTTTCAAATGTTGATCGAGCCGGTGAAGAGAGAGGGATAGGTACCCTCACAATTAAATTTTCGAGCACGGAATCGTATAGGGCTATTGCAAAATATTGTTTTGATGTTTGATAGATAAGCTGCGCATCATAGGTAGCTACTTTTTCCGGTTTTAATGAAGAATTTCCCAGTAAGGTAGGGGCAGTGATTTTTGCTTCTTGGAGATTTGGGGATCGGTAGGCTTCGCTGTATAAGAGTTTTAGCCACCAATTATCTCCGAATCCCTGAATGAAACCGGCACGCTTAGAGAGATCGGTTTGGGCATCTTCGGGCTTGTTTAACTGAATTCCGGCAATAATTTTTTGTTTCGGAGAGAGCATATAGTCGATTTGGGTATAAGCGCTTTTATTGTTCATCTCAGAATAGGGGAAAGTGTTTATTTTGCTGAACTCTGTTTCGTAATTTGAACTATTGGCACCGAAGAGAAGGTTAAGATCGGAAGCAACATTGCCCCGAACAATTACCTCCGTCATATCGTAGCGATCTTTGTAGTGGTTGCGTCCTCCTGTTTCGCTGATCTGCCAGTCGAATTCGCTCAAATTGACGGTATAGTTGAGCGAAACATCCCATCCGCTGGTGATATCATAAAGATAGCCGATATCGAAATAATTTCTTTTCTTTTTCATCAGCGATGAAGGGAGTTGAAAGGAAGAACCACCGCTATCAGCATCGTTATTCATTACCATGGCGTTTAGGGTAAACCCTTTATATTTGGCGTTGATGACGAGATTATCGCTGTTTTCACCCGTATCGTAAGTTCCGGCTATGTTGTTTATATCAACAACCCCATCGACGCTGTCGCCGTCGGCACGGATGGAATTGAGTCCGATGTTCAGGCTGTAGTCGGTACCGCCCATTAATGTGGTGAGTTGAAGCTGAGTGCGATTGAAACTCCCCGCACTGATATCGACTGCACTCTCGTTGATAGATTTGTGAGCGTCTTTGGTGACGATGTTGATAACCCCTGCCATCGCGTTGGTACCGTAAATAACCGATCCGGGACCTCGAATTACTTCGATATGATCGATCATCTCCAGAGGAAAGCCGAGATAAATATCGAAGTTAAATCCGCCGTCAGTTCCCTCATGTATGGGGCGTCCGTTGAGGAGAACAACGGCAGACCCATCCTGATGGGCTCCGTTCATGGCTCTAATGGAAGTTTTGTTATGGGGACGCTGGTGCGAACTCAGAACCTGCATCCCGACAAGACGATCGATGACATCACGCAGGTGGCGCGCACCGTATTGATGGATCTCTTGAGCGGATACAACGGTAATAACTCCGGGTGCTAACTGCTGAGATTCTTCGCGGCGCGAGGTACTAGTGACTTGAATATTAAGGAGATCTTCCAAAGAGAGGGCAGATAAGGGCTCTATATCCGGCTGCCCTTGTGCCTGCAGCAAAGAACAGCAGAGTGCTGCCGACATCCAAAAAGCATTCTTCATTATCGCCCCCTTTCAGATAAGTAATGCATCATAATAGAGCTAATTTTATTAATTAAAACTGAGCAAATTATGTACTATTTGGATGTAGATAATTCAACAGGGAGGGTGAGGGAGAGCTTTATCCCGTTGCTGAGTTCGGAGTCAAGCTCAACGGTTCCGTTCAACTTTTGGGTAATGAGGTTGTAAACAATATTTAGTCCCAGCCCTGTCCCCCCGGCATTGCGCTTGGTGGTCGTAAACGGCTCAAAAGCGATTTTACTCATGTGTTCGTCCATTCCGATTCCATTATCGGAATAGGTCAAAATGAGGTTCCCTTTTTGAATTTCAAAATGGATCGTTATGGTCGCATCGGAAATAGTATCATTAAAACCGTGCAATAAAGAGTTTTGGATAAAATTACTGATGATTTGAGCGTATACGCCGGGATAGGATTTGATGATAAGATCATGATCCCCCTCCAGCAACACGGTTACCGGTATTTTTTTAAGTTTATTATGAAATGTGAGTATGATCTCTTCGAGGTATCCATAGAGGTTAAAGTCCCTTTTTTCTTCTATGCTTTGATCGACGGAAATACGTTTAAAACTGCGAATCAGATTGGCTGCCTGATTGATACTTTTGAGCAGCAAATCGGCGGTTTCGTTTAATATATGGAGCTTATTTTCCATGAAAGATTTTTTGAGGGTTCCCTCTTCAATTTGTTTGAGCAGCTCTTTGGTCTCTCTGACAATAATAGACCCTCCGGTTATGGCATTGCCTAGAGGGGTATTGACCTCATGGGCAACACCGCTGACAAGATTTCCCAGTGCTGCCATTTTCTCGGATTGCACGAGTTGTACCTGTGCTTTTTTGAGTATTTCTAAAGAGTCGTTAAGCTCCTGTGTCCGTGAAGCCACCCGTGATTCCAAATGGGAAGTCAGCGACTCTGTTTCACTTAACAGATGGTTAAAAGCATTGTACAAATAAGCGATTTCATCTTGATTGTTATGGGTGACACGCAGCGAATAGTTGTTATTTTCCGCAACCTCTTTGGCTGTTTCGGTTAACGTGAGGATAGGCTGAAGAATCTTTTTGCTTAGGATGCGGGACACCACGTAGACAAAAAGGATTAGGCCGATCGAAAAAATAGTGACAGCTGTCAATAGTTCCATAATAAATGAGGTAATACGATCCGTTTTTTTCTCGATATAGAGGTAACCCAAAAGTTGATCGTTTTGTTTGATTTCAAGGGTGGTTTTTAAACTTCCCAGCATCCATGGGTTCGAATTAGGGCTTTCAAACCGTGTTCCCAAGGGGAAAATAGTACTAGGAAGCGGTTGGTTTCCGGGGTTAAACGACATCAAAGAAGTGTGGTCGGGGCTATAGACAACCGACATAAGAACATTATTGTTATGATGCAGGCGGTGCATATTGGCATTGATTCCCTGAAGATCAAAAAATGCCAAAGGTGCAGTTATCAAATCCGCGATCAAAGCGGCCTCTAATTGGCTTTCGTGGAGATAGGTACGTTTTTCATGATTGATGCTGTACCAAACCTGAAATAATGTCCCGAAAATAATAATAAAAAGACTGGTTATGATCAACAAGATGACCATTTGCGAGGTTATGGAGTGGTTATTTGCTCTCATTTTGATCCCCCTGTCGGTTCTATTACGGTAGCAAAATTGAGAAGTTTGTAGCTGACATTTAAATGGGCATCTTCGAGGTTACGCTGATTGATAACAAAGCGAAGCAGGTTGTTTTGCAAATAAAATCCTATCATTGCCCCTTTTTTGGTATCTGCGGCATCATCGCTGATTACTAAAACATTATTTTTGCGTAATGCATTTAGATAACTTTCGTGCTGGTTTGGCTTGGAGTTTCTAAAATAGAGGATATGACAGCGCAATGTCTCATTTTCAGATGTTCCGATATCAATCGGGATAACATTTAACGGATGGTTATTAAAAAGACGTGAAGTATAGCTTTTTCGAAGTATAGAGGCAAACGCATCGTCATTATAAATGCAAATATTATAGGATTCGATAGGTTTTGGCCATTGGATAAACATCGTAAAGCGTTCCAAATAAGCCGTTTTGATACTCTCTTCAGAGACTGCCAGCAACGAGGCGGTATAGAGGAGAAAAAAGGTAGCAGTAAAAACCTTTGTTGCGTTCATTAGATTAAATCTGGTTTTGGCTCACCCAGAAAGTACCCCTGCGCATAATCGACACCCATAGATTTGACAATCTCGTACACTTGAGCACTATGGACGAATTCTGCGACAGTTTTTACCCCTATTTTATGGGTAAAAAAGAGAATTGATTCCGTAATGGTTTGGGATTTTTTATTGACGTCGATATCTTTGATGTAGATACCGTCTATTTTAACAATATCAAGATTTAGATTGCCGAGCTGAGCGAAATTCGAACACTGAACCCCAAAATCATCTAAACACAGATGGTATCCTAGTTCTGTCAGCTGATTGAGATGTTTTTCGGCAACAGGATTGGCTAAAATATTGCTGTCTTCAAGAATCTCGAAATAGATCCTGTCGGTTTTGATCCCATAACGGATCCGAGTCTGTTCTATAAATTCTACAAATTTTTCCTCTAAGAGATCCTGATCGGTAATATTGATTGTAAAGTCGAGAGTGTTGTCGGCAAACATAGCGCATGCCTGATCAAACATACGCTGTGTTATCTGATAGAGCAGTCCTGCATAGCGGGCTGTCCCGAGGAAAAGGTAGGGGGTATATATGACCCCCTCATGCTCAAGACGTACCAGAGTTTCATATTTGACGATTAAACCGCTTTTGCAATCGACGATAGGTTGAAAATAGGCAATTAATTTATCATTATCGAGGGCATCTTTGAGCCATTTCGTCCATTTAGTGTTTTCTTTGATCTGTGAGATGACCGCTAAATCGTCGGAGTACACCTGTACGCGATTTCGGCTCATTTTTCGCGCTTCGCGCAAGGCGATTTCGGCTTTTTGGATCATATTGCCCATATCGTGCTCGACTACCCCCATCGTGACGTTAATACGATGCTCAATATCGTTGATAAGGAAGGAGTTTTTGGTGATACTGCTTTGGATAAACAGAACCTCTTTTTGGATGTCTTGAATTCTTTTATGGCAGGTCAATATGGCGTAAATATCGGCTTCAAGACGGTAAATACCACATTCGGAACCGGAGGTACGACGTAAAATATCGGCAAACTGCAACAGCATCTGATCGCCGACTTCAAATCCGTATACGTCATTGATCATGCTGAAAGCATCGATATTCAGCAAAATAAGCGACATCGGCTCGTCGGTGTCCAGATCGTAATTGAGTTTGACCCGATTACCCAGACCGGTTAGACTATCAGTGATTAGGGTGGTGTAAATCTCATTCTTTTTATTGAGGAGCTCAATGATTTGTTTGTATTGGGAGAGGGCACTACGGATAGTTGTGTAGAGTCGGTCGGTTGTTAATTCCGTTTTTTCTTTGTAGTCATTGATGTCGTAATGATCGATAACATATCGCTCGGGTGCTACCCCCGGTTGTCCTGTTCGAATGATAATCCGTACCGTCGTATTATTTAAGCGATAACGGATGGTTTCGACAAGATCCAGTCCCGCTCTATCCGTTTCCATGACGACATCAAGCAAGATGATCGCAATATTATCGTGCTGTTTTAGAAGTTCTGTTGCTTCGGCGGCACTGTACGCTGAGAGAAATTGAAGCGGTTTGCGCTCATAGGTAAAGTCATGGAGCGCGAGTTTGGTAAAGGAGTGTACTTCGGTATCATCGTCAACGATCAGTACTATCCATGGCGTATCGGATGATTCGTCTTTTTCTTCGGGAGCAAATAATAGTTCATCTTCGGACATAGATCCTATCCCTCTTTGATTGCGTAATTTTTTATAATAGTACGATAATAATAAAAATCTTATAAAGGGAAAGAATATGGCTGCATCCGATTGAATGCAGGGAAGGTGATGCAGAGTATTTGAAGGGAATTAACCGAATTTTCCGGTGATGTACTCTTGCGTTAATTTTTCTTTTGGTGTAACGAACAGTTCCTCCGTATGCCCAAGCTCAACCAAATCCCCTAAATACATAAATCCGGTGTAATCGCTGACACGTGCGGCTTGCTGCATATTATGGGTTACTATGATTATGCTCACTCTCTCTTTGAGCTCAATGACAAGTTTTTCAATCCCCTGCGTCGAGATCGGGTCAAGAGCGGATGTCGGTTCATCGAAAAGCAATACTTCCGGTTCTACGGCGATAGCACGGGCAATACACAAACGTTGTTGCTGACCCCCTGAGAGTCCGTTTGCATCATTTTTGAGACGATCGCTCACCTCTTTCCAGAGTGCGGCGTCTTGGAGCGCTTTTTCAACACGATCATTTAGTTCTGATTTGTTTTTAATCCCTTGAAGACGCATACCGTAGGCTACATTATCAAAAATGGACATCGGAAACGCCGTCGGTTTTTGGAAAATCATCCCGATTTTGGTACGTAGGTGAATCAAATCTTCTTTAGGATCAAGGATATTGCGACCTTCGAATTCGATTTCACCTTCGTAGGTATTTCCCGGATAGAGATCGTGCATACGGTTAAATGCGCGAAGCAATGTCGTTTTACCGCAACCGGAAGGACCGATCAAGGCGGTAACCGCATTTTTGGCGATAGGCATCGTCACTTTTTTCAGACTCGGTGCCGGAGCCCCTTTGTAGGTGAAGTCAAAATTACGAACTTGTAGCGCGCACTCTTCTTTGATATCGATAATACTTGCCATAGTTATTTCCTTTTTCCGGCTAATAAAATAAGTCGTCCGATGATATTCAGACCCAAAATAAACATCGAGAGGATAAAGGCGGCTGCCCATCCGAGTTGCTGCCAATCATCGTAGGGACTGATCGCATAGTTGAACATTGTCACCGTCAATGAAGGCATTGCTTCGTTGAGATCGGTGGTGAAAAAGTTATCGTTAAATGAGGTAAAGAGCAAGGGTGCCGTTTCCCCTGCTACACGGGCAACCCCTAGAAGTACTCCGGTCAAAATTCCCGCTTTTGCGCCGCGATAAACGATGTCAATGATCACTTTATACTTCGGCGCACCCAAAGCGAACGCCGCTTCGCGCAATGTTCCGGGGACAAGTTGGAGCATATCATCCGTGGTTCGCAAAATGATCGGAATCATAATGATCGCCAATGCGATAGCCCCAGCCCAAGCGCTGAAATGACCCATCGGCATAACAATGATTGCATACACGAAAGCTCCGATAACGATGGAGGGAGCCGACATCATAATATCGGAAATATCACGGATGGTATGGGCGAGGCGCGAGTTTTTACCGTATTCGCTCAAGTATGTTCCCGCCATGATCCCCAGCGGTACTCCGATAAGGGTAGCAAGACCTACAAGGATGAGTTGACCGACAAGGGCATGTTTGAGACCGCTATCTTCGTATCCCGGAGGTGACCCCTCATAAACAAATATATTCCAGTTCAGCGCATCGATCCCTTTCATCATAAGGACTCCGAGAATCCAAAATAAAAATCCCAAGGCGATGACAGCACTAAGGGTAGAGAACCCAAGTGCTACTTTATTGATTAATATACGTTTTTGAACGGGACTCATTAGGCTTTTCTCACTTTACGTAAAAAGTAAAATTTGGCGATAGCGATAACGACGAAGCTCATAATGAGCAATGTGAGCGCCAATCCAAAAAGGCTGGAGAAATAAAGGGAGCTGTCCGCTTCGGTAAACTCGTTGGCAAGGGTAACCGGAATCGAGGTGGTCGGATCCATGATTGAGCTTGGGGTGTGATGAACGTT
>Ga0208373_1004033_pt1 | contig 13711 bp, 16 predicted proteins | sample RifOxyC2_FD_184036 | JGI IMG/M metagenome (GOLD analysis project Ga0208373, IMG submission 184036) | Soil microbial communities from Rifle, Colorado - Rifle Oxygen_injection C2 (SPAdes) | ecosystem: Environmental > Terrestrial > Deep subsurface > Rock core/Sediment | place: Rifle, Colorado...
CACGGCCTGTCGTATTGAAAATTCCTAGGCAACTGCTATAATCTTTTAGTGGGCGGGATTGCCTCGCCGCAGCGCTAGCGAAGGCGGGTATAATATAGTGGTATTATACGTCCTTGCCAAGGATGAGAGACCCGCCGATTCGGCGGGTTGCCCGCTCCAAAATTATATGATATTCGTTTATATCTTGATCAGCTTGAAAGACTTTACCTTGTATACAGGTATTGCTTCAGATGTTGATAAAAGATTAGATTATCACAATAGGGGTTTAAATCAATCAACTAAATACAAACGTCCATTAAAGCTAATATATTTCGAAGCTTATACCAATAAAAAAGATGCGTATCTCCGAGAAAGGTTTTTAAAATCAGGTAGAGGCAGGGAGGTAATCAAGAAGCAGATTGCAAACACGATTGCGGGTATAATATAGTGGTATTATACGTCCTTGCCAAGGATGAGAGACGGGTTCGATTCCCGTTACCCGCTCCAGAGAAGATCAAAAGAAGTTCCTACATAGATCGGTACATAGATAATCACAGATATCGAAGGAAATTAATCTCGGAGATTATCACAAATGCTATCTATGGTATCTATGAAGAGATCTGTGTAGTAATAACAAGTTATCCCAATGTCGCAAACATTTAAAATCATTCAAATTATTCTAGCGGTACTGCTAATTGCTTCGGTTTTGCTCCAGCAACGAGGGAGTGGTTTGGGTTTGGCATTCGGTGGCGAAGGCAACGTCTACCGTTCCAAACGCGGTCTTGAAAAACTTTTGCACTTTGCAACTATAATTATTGCTGTGCTCTTTTGCGGCATAGCCCTAACCACGGTTTTTGTATCGTAGAGGCTCTATGAAGTTACGATTAACCGGTGGGGTTAGGGGAGTTGCTGGCGGAGTTTTTTCGCATTTAGCTTTTGCGTCTAAATATTTATTATCTTGCGCAAAAAGAGCAGTTTCGGGCATAAAATCAATGCAGAAATCCGAGCGCTGGTCTCTTTTCGGGCTGATAATAATATTTTTGATACTGATTTTTATAAAAGGTCGTGAAATATATCTTTCAAAGACGACAACGGTCCCGAAAAGTGGCGGAGTTTACAGGGAGCTTGATATTGGACAAGTCGATTACCTGAACCCGATCTTGGCGAAAACAGACACGGAGCGCTCTGTGTCGCGATTAATTTATTCGGGCTTAGTGAAAGTCGATCAAAGCGGCAATATAGTCCCGGACTTAGCCCAAAGCTGGGAGGTCACGCCGGATGGTCTGACATATACTTTCTATTTGGCATCGAATATTTATTTCAATAACGGGGCAGAGTTTGATGCCACAGATGTGGCGGCGACAATCGAAAAGATTAAAGATCCGCAAACGAAGAGTCCCTTCAGAGAGATTTGGTCAGACGTCATCGTGACAGCGCTCGATCGGGAGACGGTTTCGATGGAGTTGCCTTATCCATACGGTCCTTTTATTTACAATTGCATCCAAGGGATAGTTGACTCGATCGATGTCGAAGGCAGTTTGGTCGGAAGTATCAATGGTACAGGGCCATATAAGATTGAAAAAATCGCAACGGATAAAAGCGGAAAAATTTCCCAAATAGAACTTACGGCGGGAAATTCAAATTATCTTAATTCTGTTTTGATCTCCGAGGTTATTATTGATCTGGGAAAAGAGGCAAATGGCGGTCTTGGCTCATTGGAGAAATATACGGCGATTTTTGGCGGATCGCCGGATGATCAGAATTTTATCGAACAGAGTTTCACAATTAACCGTTATCTCGCTCTGATTCCCAATATCAGAGGTGAATTTTTGGCCGACCAAATTAACAGGGATAAAATTTTTAAAGATGGCATATTTGAACAAGAAATGCCCCTTACGCTTTTGATTCAAGATGTCGAAATTCAGACTTCGATCGCCGATAAATTGGTTGAAGATTTGAAAGTGAAAAATATCAAACTTGAGGTCCTAAGGCTCTCCGGCCCGGAGTATATTCAAAAAAGACAAAGCAGGGAATTCGATTTGCTTCTGACCGGATTCGATTTTGGATACGACAGGGACCCCTATTCGTACTGGCATACGACCCAGCTAGATCAAGAAAACTATGCGGGGTATTCGGATAAAAGTTCCGATATCGCTCTGGAAGATGCCAGAATGATGCAGGATGCAGGAGAGCGCAATAAGCGCTATGACCAGTTTTTTGATACAATGAGGGAGAAGAGTCTCATAAAGTTTTTTGAACCGGTGGAGTGCAACTTCTTTGTCTCTGGTGGACTGAAGGGTGTCGAGCAGATAATCGCCAGCAAACCGGAAGACAGATTCAATTCGATCGGGAATTGGTATTTGAAGGAAGGAAGGATTAAGAGGTAATTACCACACAGATTTGCTCACAGATACCATAGATCTATGAAAATCTATGTATTGATCTATGTGGTAATATCAAATTTGTAACGAAGGGAGGTGAGGAGTATGGCGGAAGCAAAACCGATAGCAGAGGTTACTCATTATTTCGACAAGATCGGAGTCGCCGTTTTTAAGCTCAAAAAAGCGATAAAAGCTGGCGACGAGGTGCAGATTCGGGGCAACAAAACCGATTTCACTCAAAAAATTGTCTCAATGCAGATTGACAGAGTCGAAGTCGAATCAGCAAAGCCGGGCGACGATATCGGCGTTAAAGTCGATGAAGAGGTGCGCGAAGGCGACAAAGTTTACCCCGCGGAGTAGAATTCTTGTAGCCCATGCTTTCCTGTCCGCCTTTGGCGGAAGTGTGCGCATCACACGGGGTAATATTTTAGTGTTAAAATATGATGGACTTAACTACACGGATGATCACGGATAATATTGTCAAATATTGCCCTGGTGCTGGAATTGGTAGACAGGCATGATTCAGGATCATGTGTCAGCAATGGCGTGGGAGTTCAAATCTCCCCCGGGGCACCAGATATCATAAAATAGTTATGAAAAAAACATTTTCTAAAAAAGAAGCAGTCGCTTATCTCGGTCTTGATGAAAAGACTTTTGATAACTACTTCAAAAATGCGGCAGAGTTTTCATGCCTTAATCGGAACGGTGGCAGAGGCCGTTTTTACTTTGACGAAGATGCTTTACGAAAATGGAAAGATGGTCTGGCATGGAGAACTGTTGGTTTGAATAAAGATGACTATGCTTTGTGCTTAGATTTTGCACTTGCACAACACTTTCGTAATTATGTGCAATCGGATTTCGGCACTGGACGACAGAGAGAGTTTGGGCAAAAAATAACAAATTGGGTCAAAGGACAACTTGGAGAAGTTGCCGTAAAGAAATTCTTGAAAAGAGAATTTAATGAAGATATTGAACTTGATTTTGACATTCGCGATAAAATAGTTTTGCAAGACATTACTGCTGTTAAAGAAAATGGAAAAATGAGACCGCCGAAGATTGGCATCGGCATAAAGTCGTCTAAACCAAAAAGTGCTTTCTTGGTGCTCGGAGAAAATGAAATAAGGATAAAAGAACGAAGATCAGATATTTACATCTACTGTCGCCCGGATATTCCCGACGATCATCTGTTAAGACTCACAAAAAAGGAGATAAACAAAGCCGTAAAGGATAAGCCTCATTATTCCAAATACAAGGATTTAATGCCGGATTTTATAAACATATCTTGCGAGGTTGTAGGCTGGTGTTATTACTCCGAATTGAGAGAGGTAAAACAAATCCCCGGACAAGAATTTGAAGGCATCAGATTCGTCAAAGAGTCTGGTCTTTTGAAGAAAACGAAACAAGACTGGCGGGAGCTCATAAAGCAACTGTAGCCCCCACTCCCACCTTATCAAACAAACTTGCTGTCTCATGAGCGCTAGCTTCTCCGTTAGTAATTTTTGATTCAATGAAATCATAAGGGATTCCTGCAAAAGTCTTTAGCACAGCAGAAATAACGGCTTGTGCCCCAACGGGGGGTACTGCCATGCCAATCTGCTTTCTTGTGCTTTCCTTCGAGCCTTCAAATACAAAGTTGTCGGGGAAAGATTGTAGTCGTGCTCTTTCTCGATTTGTAAGTGCGCGATGCTCTGACCAGTGATAAACATGCGTTCCCCCTCCTCCACTTCCGGTGATTGTATAGGCGGGTTTTTTTGGGTCTAATCTTTTATAAATCTGACTCATACGAGCACCCTTCACATTTAATCTCAAATGTTGGGGGATTCCCTCGTACCAAGCATTTTCTCCGGCAGGGATATATTTAAGTCTCTCAACAACGTTTGCAGATTGCTTAGTAAACTCTTGATTCGGTGCGTTATCAGGTATCCGCGGACTTTCTAATGCCATGCTAGCACTCACATAATTATATTTTGTAGTTGGAGCAGGAACATTGAACTTCAAACCAAGATCTTTTCGTATACCAATAATCACTATCCTGTGTCTTTGCTGCGGTACCCCGTATTCCTCGAATTTATATAAGTGCGGTGTAAGAGCATACCCCTTTCCTGCAGAAGCAAGGTCTGTCAGAATTCGCCTAAAGGCATTCCCGCCATTTGCACTCTGTAAACCGCTAACATTTTCTGCAATGAACCATTTTGGATTATGGGTGTTTATTGCTCTAACTCCATGAGAGTAAAGAGGGCCAAACTTTCCGTCAAAACCTTTCTGTTCACCAACCACGCTAAAGTCGTTGCAAGGAAACCCAAAAGCAAGCACATCAAACTTCGGCACTTTTTCAAAATCTATTTCTTGAACAGGGGCGCAAATAACACTTTTTTCATTTCCATTGTGAATATTGCGAGCATATGTTTTACAAGTATCGACATCGTAATCGTTTGCCCAAACAGGCTCAATACTATAAATGGTATTCTCATTTTCAGCAAAGGATCGGATTGCACCGAGAGCAAGCCCGCCGGGACCGGAAAATAATTCTGCCAATTTGAATTTGATTTCTTTTTTCTTCATAAGATGTCTAAATCTATTTTAGCATTTATTAAATTTCCCGCCTAAGAACACCAACCACCTTGCCCTGTATTTCAACATTCGTTTCGTAAAAAGGCTTCATGTATTTGTTCGCTGGAACAAGTTTTATGCGCTTTTTCTCCCTGTAAATTTTTTTGAGTGTAACTGCATCTTTATCCGGCAAATACGCAACTGCTTTTTCTCCGTCATCGACTGTTTGCTGTTCACGGACAATCACAATGTCGTCGTCTGATATGCCCTCCTCAATCATGCTTGCTCCGACAATTTTCAAGGCATAATAATTTGCGCCTCTGGGAAGCATACTGCGCGGAACTTCTATAGGTTCAGGATTTCTGATTGCTTCAATTGGTCCTCCGGCGGCAATAAGTCCCATGAGTGGAATTTCAACCAAGTCTCTTTTTTGATCGTTGAACGTTTGGATCGAACGTCTTTTGCCTTTATCCGCGGAAAGCAAATTTTTCTTTCGCAAATAGGCAATATGTTGGTGGATCGTCGGGATAGAAACCTTAAAATGTCCCGCTATCTCACTGAGGGAAGGAGAGTAGTCTTTCACTCTTTGAAATTTTGCGACGAATCGGAGGATTTCGGCTTGCCGTTTTGATGGTTTGCCTACTCCCATTGACTTCTTTTCCATACTTAGAGTATACTACCTAAAGATAACCTAAACAAGAGAAGTTATCCCCAGCAATTATGAAAGGTAGCATCAGACAACCCAAAGTATTCATTTCTTACAGTTGGTCTAGCTCACAACACGAGCAATGGGTTTTAGATTTGGCAGAACGTTTATCCAATGATGGCATAGTTGTAGTTTTGGATAAGTGGGACATTAAAGAAGGTCAGGACAAGCATGTTTTTATGGAGCAAATGGTAAATGACCTTGAATTACGAAATATAAATTACAAACTGGTTTAAGCAACCATCAAAAATAGGTTTTGTTTAAATCTGTTTGTACTTTAACGCTTTGGTTTTTGTTTTTGTAAGGTTTAAGCTAAACAATAAGCCAGTAGAGCGTAGGTATAATTAGCAAGATACCCTTCTACTGATCTTGGCAGACTTGTTACCAAGCCGTAAAACATTTTTAAGCTTCGAAAGCTCAATTCGATTGTCATCCTACCATCATACAGCCACTCTTCGAATTTGGTCATGAGCTTCTTCATGTTGCTTCTTGGCTTTACGATCATAATGCGTTTGCCCTCGCGATGAAAAGCTTTTTGCAATGACTTTCTGATGTAACCGGCATCGCAGACGAAGATTCCTTCAAGGTCGACATTCATTCTTTCAAACACATCCCGTTCATCCACTCTACCTGAAGCGAACCTAACTTTCAGGAGCTTTCTGTCAAAGTCGGTTGTGATGTGCAGTTTGATGCCATAGAATGTGCCGGTGCTCGTGCCGCCCCAACTGGCAAGAAATTTCATTGTTTTGTGGCTCTTCCCATGTTGTGGCAGGCAAACTGGAATATCGGTGGAATCTGTATATTTGATTCTATGGGCAAACGTCTGATTGATATACAGGATGATCGAGAGGATTAAAGCTGCCAATGGCGCAAAACGATTCAGATTGACTACGAATGTTTTGTATGAGCAATTTGGCTTTAACAGCTCATATGCTGATTTCTTTGTCTCAATACCGTAATTCTGCTTAAAGATTCCGTAAGCCAGTATCGTCGGTATCGGGATTGCTAATTTTCGACCTTTTGTTTTCTTTTCAAGCTCATCGAGCTTTAAACCTTTGTAAAGAACCAAAACCTGATGTATTATGTCATTGTGAGCTGTTAATTCAGCTTTCATGGCGTATACGTTAGTGGTTAAATACAACTACAGTTTACGCCATTTTTTGTCAAAGTGCTTTAATTTCGTAATTCAAGGTTATTAGTTTATTGCTAATGTGGTAATGTATTGTATAATCAAAATATGGATAGGAAGAAGTTAAATACATTGGAGAGAGTGTTCAAGGGAGTAGCGAGCAGAAGGAGGATTGCTATTTTGGAAATCATTAAAAACGACGAATTGTGCAACTTAGATTCTATCGCGAAGTCGCTGAAAACAAACTATCAAACTACCGCCGAACATGTGAGAAGGTTGAAGACCGCGGGATTAATCAATGATGGTTACAAAGGTAAATCAAAATCCTACGGACTCTTCCCTTTCGGGAAAAAGATACTGAAGATTGTACAAACATTCCTAGTTTAGCCCCACTTCGCGTGAAGCTTCGAGGGGCAGGCAATAATGTGATAATGTGTATTAACCCGGTTACCTAAAAAAGTTGATACAAATAGTTTTGAATGATATAATTGCAATTGAGAATACATTAATGATCTAGAAGAAAAGAGGAGGGACCACGGCTAAACCGAGTAATCTGATGCAAAAATCATATTACGCAGTTATCAGTTTGGCGTTCTCGGCCTTATCGATCATTTCGCTGTTATATATCTTTATCGTACGTGCTATCAGTACAGAGTTTTACGAAGTAACTATCGGATGGATAGTGCCGCTGTTAGTGTTCCCTCTTATTGCAATAGTGATTGCAATAATTGCCCGATTTTATGAAAAAGATAAGATGTCGGTGGCGGCACTTTTAGTTCCATTGTGCATTTACGTAAGCTATTTTATCTTAATTTTAGTTTTGCGGTATGTCGGATGAAATCAACTAAGCGAAAAAATGTATCACTATCAGCCGCCTCGGCCGTTTTTTTGGTCCTCCCAATTGCACTAATGGTGCTTTCCCTTACCGATTTTGTCGCGCCTTCGTGGGAGATTGAACAAGTCTATTTCGGGATGATGTATTCATCCCCGATTATCGCTTTGATATTAGCAATTTTTGCTGGACGCAAAGAGCGTAACGCGAAAACAGCATTATTGCTAATTTTAAGCATATTCGAAATATTGTATATTGGGTTTGGTTTGTTTTATGTATATTTTATTTTTGATTAGTTAACTGCAAAGGAGGGGTTATGGGGCATAAGAACGGAATAGTCTTGGGTGTCATCGGAACTCTGTCTGCGTTATCTGGCATATTCATATTCATCTTCAGTAACGAAGTCAACGTTTATATTGAACTGATATTAGCAACTGTTGCTATCGTTTCGTTTACGGCTGCGAGGATGATGAAAAAAAATTGGGGTTTTATTGTCGGTCAATATTTAAGCCTGTTGTATTTAATGTTTGCGTTTTATCTGTTATGGATTTCCTTCTCATGGAAATGAATGTCTGCCGATATTGGATTAATTTTCATAGAGGGGTTATGGGGAAGAAGACTGCTTTAGTCTTAATGTGCTGGACAGCAATAACTGTGTGGTTTGCTTATTATTTGTATCGAATGGTAAACTTTCAAGTATTGGATGCTGATCTAATCCTAACTACGCTATCATTAATTGCTCTAATACTCGGTATTTCGACATTTATTAAACAAAAAACAATGATGGCGTCACGAATAGGTTTATATTTTTCAATAATCATTTTTATTTACACTCTATCAATAAATATGCTTGTTGTACTCAGCTAATAGTATTTAGCGCATGATTCGACCGCTCTCTTTATAGCTTTTTGTCATGAAAGATATTTGTTGCCACTTATTGGGAATGTTTGCAGACATAATGAGCTGAGGAGAGGAGGGGAGGGGTTATGGGGAAGAAAAACAATATGTTAATGTCGCTGAATTGGCTTACAATAGCAATATGGATTGGATATTGTATATTCGATACATTCAACTATGGCTTGTTTGGCACGAGCTTGATTCTAACTCTAATCACCGCATTCGTGATAATATCCGGTACAGTAGCTTTTATTGTTATGAAATCAAGCATATTGGCAAGGGTCGGTTTTTATGCATCAGTAGTAATTTTAGCTTATGTTATAATGACGAGTATGTTTTTTGCGGTTAATATGTGACCTTTATCCATTCTATTTCTCCCACCAAGACATTCCTCGCATACTCATCTATCTTTGGAAACTTTCCTTTGCTCTGAACAATAATAAAATGCTGTAAGTTCTCGAGCATCCGGTCTCTTAATTTTATCCATCCAATATCCTCAAAAAACTTTGCCGTTTGAATGTGAAGAAGTATTGAAAGATATATTCCCTTATTCGTGATGTGGTTTTCGTTGTATAGAATAGTAGTAGTTTTCTTCAAATCGTCTAAGTTTGTGGAAATGCTAAACTTTCTCTCTGCCAAGACCGTGCTCTCTTTTTCTACTGTTAAGGTATGCTCTCCAAGTGTATAGTCAAGTAGTTTGATGCTTGAATTGTTTGCAACCTCCACTCCATCCAGCTTGGCAACTAGAGTTGAGTCTTCCGGTGCAAACTGGATAGGTATTGTCTCCGAATGCATATATATCCCCTCTTCCGGCGAGATAATCTCTACATTTTGCTCCTCGCCGATATTTACCAGTATTGAATCATTGGTGACATTGCCCCTGCCGTCTATTAGTTCTACTCTTAATGTATGTTCTCCTTCTCTAAACTGATCCCAATCTATCGATTTGGAAATAGTATCATCGAGAAGATTGATATCGGCGTCTTCGATAAATACATCATCGAGATAAACAGAGATAGATTGTAATTCATTTTGAGCAGAGAACGACCCAGCGATATTGAATATTCCTTTGAGATACTCTCCCACAAGTGGCATTGATATCTCGGCTGTCGGTGCGATGAATGCTGAATTCGCAACCGAAAACTGATAATCGATAACCGATGAATTCCCAGCCGGATCTTCAGCACTGATTGTAAGTGTATGTTCGCCGGTAGAGTAATCATCCATATCAAGCAGGGCAGACCAACCGTCACTTAAATCCGTATCAGATGTTTGAGCGATATCGTCAACAGCGAAATCAACTCGGGAAACTATATCATTGTCGGTAGCATTAACTTTAAGTTCTACTTCGCCAGAGAGATTCGTAAGATCAACAGGGCTAAGAAGGGATAAACTAGGGGCAACAATGTCCGCAGGAGTCTCTGCGCTTAATGCGTAGAGCGAGAAGTGAGAAAGGTCGGCACTGACTGTTTGACTGGACTTATCAACAACACTCGGAACTTTCTCCCAAACTCCGCCTGCTTCATTAAATGAATATATTGATAAGTTATCCTCGTTCGTTGTGAGCATATCTTTTGCATAATTAAAACTCAATTTAGTTCCCTCGAGTACTTGCCCGGAAGTGATAAGCGAGTAGATCTGGCTAAAGTAGCCAGATGGAGGAGTTTGGGTTGGATATTGGTTTGCATCCAGGGTTTTTGCTTCTACTGCTTCGGTAGTGTTGCTGACAAGAGATGCGTCGCTTCCAAGACTGATGTATCGTTTCCCATAAGAGCTTGTATCTCTGGCTCTGACTTTTTTAACGAAGATGGGCTGGGACCAGGACTTTTTACCGCTCTCTGTTGATTCTACTTCTGCGCGGATATAGATTTCATCTCCATTCACGGAATATGTTGAAGAAGTTACGCCCTCTTCTTTTTGTAACTCCGCCCCGCCTTTGCCAATGAACTTGATCTCTCCTACCTGATCCGATGTAACTGTGATCTCGTTTCCGCTTACGGAAACTCCCATCCTAGGTGCTTTCGATCCCTGGACCGCATAGAAATTCCCGTCCTTGAGATTTTGCAGTATTTCAGATTGATTCAAGTCTTTAGAAAAGACAACAACAGCCGCGCCATCAATTCCATAATTGCCCGGAGTTGAGTCATCACCCGCTGTAACCCAAATTTTTTTCCCTGTCGTTATTATGTCGTCATACTTTTCAAAAGCATAACTAGACCCTAATACCTTATGCACATCAATTGCATAATTATAGCCCTCTAGCCCAATATAATTTTTCAGTTCAAGTAAACGAAGCAAGTCGATTTTGTAATATTTTGCACTAGGGTGAGCTAAAACCGCACCTCCGCTCTGATCAATTATCTGATCAATTCTGTTTTGATCGCTGTCGTTTTCATCAATCGTTTCGGTAATCCCGATAGCTAAAATGTGGTTGCCACCATAATCTTGTGTGTCCTCTTCCGCATATTTAAAAGACAGTAGATCACTTCCGCCAGAATAATCCGTGATGAGATTATGTTCGGTGAGTGCAACAAATTGATAACCCTTATCATCATATTGGTCGGCAACAAATCCTGGCTCCGGATCTTTGCGATGTAATTGTGACCATGTGGGATTATCCGGTATCCAGTGCGCGTGCAGTTGTCCTAGATAAGAATTGTAAACACCATCGGTTTTGTAGGGACTTTCGAGCGAGATGGTGTATTGGTCCGGATAAGCAAGATCAAAAGTTGAGGCATCAACAAGATATATCTTTGGATTTGTACTGTTGACAGCACGGATTGCAAATCTTCCATCGGCGTATGCAATGTAGTTAATGTAGTCCCCGCTCTCTCCCAGATCCCAGAGTTTCTTCTCTCCACTCTCCATATTCATTCCCCAGATCCTGCCCAAGTTGGTACCGCCATATATGACATCATTGACAATAGTTGGAGCAGAGGAGAAAGTTTCGTTTTCCAAGACCATCGTCGTGCTTGCATTACCGTTTTTTGCTTTCGGATCAAAGGAAGAAATTGCTCCGTTTGTTGTGGCGGAGAACGCAAAGATTCTGTCTCCATATTTGGAGAAGTTGGTTCGTAGAGGAGAGTTCGGCGTATAGAAATATCTCGCACCGGTATTTTGATCAAACCCGCAGAAACGGTAGCTTCCGGATGAGAGATATATCATATCTTCATCACTATCAATCAGAATATTGGCTGAATCAGAAGGACAGCTCTCTGTTGTTGTCCAGTTCTGTGAGAAATCGGATAAAGAGTATGACTCAATATCTGTATGGATTGAGGTGCCACTACCGGAGACGAGGTTAAAGTAGAAATTTGAGCCATCGACAACCACTTCTCTTACTTTCTCAAAGTCGCGCCGACCAAGGTCGTTCACAACTGATCCGTTCGATGCATTTAGAGCCAGGAATTTCTTACCGGAGGTAGGCTCACTCCATCCCAATACGATATTGTTTGCAATACGAAACACATACGCCCAAGTGATAGTGTCGCCCTGCATGTCTTGCCCTTGCGACCAAACTTCACTCCCATCACTTGCATTAAGACAATAGAATTTATCTGCTCCGAAATATATCTTGCCGTTGTCGTAGAGGAGACGCTGGATTTGTCTTGTATATGTTTTCTGCCAGATGATACTGCCATCGCTTAAAGATACTGCATTGACCTCATTGAGATTGGTAGCGTTAATGCGCTTGGCGAAAAAGAGCATACCCTCTGCCATTATTGGAGTGGTGAATGATCCTGCGCCATCGATCTCGAAGGTTTTACTTGCAAAACTGGATGAATCTGTATTGTCAAATACCGTTGCATCGTTTGTATTAGAACTCCTGAATGTCTCCCAATTTGAGGCTTGAGCTTCGAGCGGAAGCACAACTACTGCCGCTCCCGCAACAACAGCGATGAATTTTGTGAGTAAATTCATAATACCCCTCCTTTAGAAGCTTTCAGCTAATAGCTGAAAGCTTTAAATTAATTTCATAATTCTAGCATACCCATGCTCAAGTTTTTTGGCAAGATCTGTATCCGTGATTCACCCGCCACTCCCACACTCTAGAGTGTGGGAGTGGCAGCACAATCAAAAATGATTGACGGACTCGAACATATCTGATAGTATCTCATTGAACTCAGAGGACAACAACCAAGGGGAGGTTTATCCCGATGACAACTGCGAACAGGGTTAACCGTCTGGACCAGATTGTCGGAGAAGGGGGCGCCGAACTCGTCTACAACGACGAAAGCGGTAACCCCCGCAAGATCCAAGTAAAAATCAACGAGGAGCACCTCTGCGCCCGCTTCGCTGACTTCCGCAACAAGCAAATGCTGTTCGAGGCAGATGGGTGGACACTGGCCCACCCGAGTGACGCAGAGATCGCTCGGAAGGTTGCGGAATTGCCCAAGTCATTCCCCGCAACCGCCGAGGCGAGCTATCGGATCATCGCCTCCGGAAGGGTGATAACTCGGTACGCGATTCCGGGCAAGACCAATCTCCCGGGAAAGTTCTTCTTCTACCGAGTTTCCGGAAGCGAGCTAGTCTTCGAGCTTCTGTGCGAAGCGCTCGAGGCAGCGGGGTACACCGCCGCCTAGACGCAGACAGAAGCAAGAACCGGGTCCTGATGCTACGGCATCGGGACAAGGCCAGAGTGATTAAAGTTTAATCCCTCTGGTTTTTTTGTTATGCGGACAAACCTTAATCCGCCACCTACGAGGTGGCGGATTGCGGGTAATCAATGATTGGCGATCAAGTAACTGCTCACTCGCCATTTCGAGCCATCGAGCGAAGCAAGAGGCGTGGCAATTTAGATTGCTTCGGAGTACCTCGCAACGACGCGCAAGAGTAAGCGGTCACTAACGAAATGCTTGACAGGTTTATTCTCATTTGATTATATGTAGGCAGTCCGTAATCAGGCAAAAGTCGCCTGACATTCCATCCTCGGCGATACGTCGCCTTGGAGAGGAGGCCATGCCATGTCACAACTGATAAAAATCGGCGAGTTTCTTGAGTGGGCGTGTCAACGCCCCGAGGTTCCCCGTGATTGCGGAGTCGTAGTAACCACCGAGAGATACCCCTACACGGGGTTTCCGCTTGGTACCGATAAACACGGGATCATGATCGCTAAGATCGGGTCCCAGGAGCTGTGGTGGATAGCCATCTACGCATCGAGAGGGTACACTCATACCGTCCAGCGGCGGTGGGTGGCCTGCGTGTGCAAAGTGCCGAGAAGAGCCGTAACGGAGAGC
>Ga0208373_1004037_pt1 | contig 13694 bp, 25 predicted proteins | sample RifOxyC2_FD_184036 | JGI IMG/M metagenome (GOLD analysis project Ga0208373, IMG submission 184036) | Soil microbial communities from Rifle, Colorado - Rifle Oxygen_injection C2 (SPAdes) | ecosystem: Environmental > Terrestrial > Deep subsurface > Rock core/Sediment | place: Rifle, Colorado...
TCTCCTTGGTTTTGTTATTGTTTCCGCAAAAACAATATAACACATGGAGCTCTCCGAGCCTTCTATTTATCCGATTTTGCTTACAAATTTATAAGACAGCAGTGATTATAGATCCGGAAAGTTTCAAGAGTTCCTCGCAATCTTCAATCATTGACTCGGCATGTCCTTTATCGAGAATCTCCGTATCCCTTAACAAACGCAACCAGTAATGGGTCTCACGCGCTTCTTTGTATGCAATGCTCATTTTTGAAAGAAAATCTTTTTCCGATTGCCCCCCGATAGCCTCTTCTACTATAGGCACGCAGATAAACTAAGAAAAAGAATTTTGCGAAATTTATGCGGGATTTTTGTAGATGTGGTGGGGTTTGGCGGGATTTTTGAGATAGAAAAATGGTGCGATTTTCATGTTAAGAAAATTTGTTGTTTAGGTTGTGAGTTTGTGTGTTTTTTTGCAAGTGAGTTAAGAAAAATATTTTTGCTTTATTTTCTCCATCGCTATTCAATATTCAGTGGCTGTTCTTTTTGTCAGTTGACCACCATGAACGGCCAGACTACCTTTCCCTTGTGGCTGCGGCCCCATTGGTAGCGGGCCAGCTTGATTATCAACGTGCTGCCTCAATGTTACCCACCCTCCGCCCCTTATCCTGCCGATTCTTGTTGCTCCCGATCGCCCCTCGATAGAAGTTTTCGCTGTAGCTCCTGATTTTCTTGCCGCAGCGTGGCGAGATCCTCCTGCATTACATTCATCTGTTCTCGCATTTCTCGGATAGCGTTGATGGTGGTCTCAGACCTGGCGCGGTTTTCGATGGCCTCATTAAAGGCCATGAGATTGGCGTTGATGGCGCGGATCAGGATGTTGTTGCCTGATTTATGAATGTTGACGAGCAGTTCCATGCTGTCGCCCATACTGAGGTGAAAGTCGCCGCAGGCCATGGCGCCGTCTGCATCCGGCCCATCTTCAAAAATCCTCTGAGCCAATCCCCTGGGTCGTTTTGGTTGGTTAAGGCCCATCGATTCTTCAACCGCCTGCTGAGCCAATCCTTTCGGTCGTTCCGGCTCAGAGTACAGTCCTTCAGCCGCCCGCTGCGCTAAACCCTTAAACGGCGGATGTCCCAAGCCAAACAGCAGCCAGTTTGCGTCGGTCTCGTAGTGCTTACATAGGGCGGAAATAAAGTCTGCGTCGGGCGGATTTTCATCCAGCTCGTAACGCCTAAGAGTGTTGGCTGTAATTCCGAATAGTGCCCCAAAATCCTTTTGGGACATCACCCCTCTGATTTGTTTTATTCGGTCGCCAAGCTTCATTTTTATCTCTCCCATAATGACGCACCTTTAGACTCCTATAGTTATAAAGGTGCGTCATAAAAGGTGCGTCATGAAAACAGGTGCGTCACACTGCATAAAGTCATGATTTTATTACTTTAAAACTATATATAGGTGTTATTTAAAAAAAATAGTGGTGCGTCACATGTTTTTGTGTTGACAGAACACTAAAAACGGTGCTATCAATTGCACATGGACAATCAAAAACCCCCACAAAAACCCGCCGAGAGGCGGGCCTGGATCAAGTATCGGCTGGAGCTGGCCGGGTACAACTTCGCCAAACTCTCTAGGGAGCATGGGTTATACCGGACGGCGGCAAAGATCGCCCTCGATAAGCCATATCCAAGGATGGAGAGGGCTATTGCCGAAAAGATCGGCGTGCCTCCCGAGGTTATCTGGCCGGAGCGGTATCAGCCTGTAAAACAGAATAGCAAACGGAGAAGGCATAAGCAATGACGAAGTCACGTAAAAGATTCGTCGGCCCAGGCCAGATGAGCCTGTTTGACCTGCTTATTCAGGAGCGGGAGCAACGAGCCGCCTCCGCCCCCGCCCGGTTGAACGTGGTCGCCGCCCTCCATGCCGCCATTCGCGAGGCGATCCGCCAGGCCCCGAAGAGCCGCGAGACCATCGCCGAGGAGATGACCGCTCTTGCCGGCCAGCCCATCAGCGTCCACCAGGTTAACAACTGGACCGCCGACAGTCACCCCCACCGCATCCCCGCCGAATTATTACCCGCGTTTTGCCAGGCAACCGGCAGCATCGAGCCGCTGCGCCTGCTGGCCGAGGCGGCGGGGGTATTTACCCTGCCGGGGCCGGATGCGCTGCGGGCTGAGATCCAGAAACTAGACGAAGAAGCGCGGCACATTACCCGCGAGAAACGCAAACGCGAACTCTTTTTAAAGGAGATGGAGAAATGAGAGCACCGTACCGCGCACAGTCAAAACTGATCGAGCGCCAGAAGTGTGCCATGGCGCCCCTCGTCAACACGAAAATGTTCTTGGTCGCGAGCAACCCAACTGGCCGTCAACCATTACTCTCGCTGTTGACCGAAGAAGTTGTCAAAGCGCGCATCGCTAGTGAAATGAAGCATGGCGGTAACAGCAAGGTGGTTTGCGAGGTGGCCCTTGATGGGAACAATCTCGCTATTACCCAGCTGCTTCATAGCGTAGAGCTTTAGGAAAGAAAGGGGCGGTATGATAAAATCCACCACAGACAAATGGCCCACAGCCGGCGAGATTGCCGCCGCGCTCGGGGTGCTGAAGCGAGCAATCCAGCGCCGCGCCACCAAGGAAGCCTGGTCTTACGAGGAAGAATCCTGCAACGGCGGCCGCCGCCGCCGTTTCGACCCCGCCGCCCTGCCAAAAGACGTCCGTCGCCAACTCAAAAACCACCGTCTGGAACAACAAATCAAACCCATCAATCCGCCAACCCGGCCGGCCGACTCCGCCGACCCCGATCTCTCAACCCTCAACCTGCCGGTCCCCTTAAATCTTCTCCCGGCCGCCCGCCCGGCCGCCATCACCATCACCGAGGCCCAAAAGGCCAAGGCCCTGGCCAAGGCCGACCTGCTCAAGCTCTACAACCGGGCCATCGCCATGGCCCCTTGGGGCAGGCAAACCGCGGCCCGCGACGAGTTTATCGCTAATTACAACGCCGGGCTGGCCTGGCCCACCTTGTTTGGGCAAATCGGCCAGGTCCACTGGAAAACCATCGAGGGTTGGAAGCAACGGCTTAAAAGCAGCCGCAACGACGCCTTTATCCTGGCTGATACCCGTGGCGCTTGTCGCAAGGGTACCCATAGTGTCCTTGCGCCGAACCACACCGAAATCCTGCTGGCCCACGCCCTGGTGCCGGGTAAACGCAGGATTTCCGAGGCCATCCGCCTCACTCGCGCCACCCTGACGGCGCAGCGCGTGCCTTGCCAGGTGTCGGATGTCACCTTCTATAGATGGCTCGAAGAGTGGAAGAGCCGCAACTTCGACCTCTGGGTGCTGATCCGCGAGGGCCACAAGGCCTGGAGTGAGCAATGCGAGCCTTACATCATCTGCGATTACAGCAAGATGCAGGTGGGCGACGCCCTGGTGGCCGACGGCCACCCGCTCAACTTCAGAATCATCAACCCCTGGACCGGCAAGGCCCAGAACCACATGACCCTGCTGCTTTTCTCCGACATGCTCAGCACCAAGCCCCTGGGTTGGGAGATTATGCCAACCGAGAACACGGAAGCCATCCACTCGGCCCTGCGCCGGTCGATCATCGCCCTGGGTAAAATTCCCCAAAAGGCCTATCTGGACAATGGCCGGGCCTTCCGGGGCCAGCATTTCAAAGGGAGTCGCAACTTTGATGAAGAGGGCTTCGAGGGGCTCTATGCCCGGCTCGGCATCGGGGTCAGCCACGCCATCCCCTACAATGCCAAAGCCAAGCCCATCGAGCGCTTCTTCGAGTCCTTCGGCGAGTTAGAGCGGCTGCTCTACCCGGTTTATACCGGCACCAGTATCGAAAACAAGCCGCCCCGGATGCACCGGAATGAAAAGATGCACCGCGAGGTGCATGCCAAGGTTTTCGGTGAGGACTGCGCCATCACCATGGAACAGGCCCATATGGCCGTCGCCATGTGGTTTGACGAGTATTCGAACCGGCCGAGCCGCAGCGAGCACTTAAACGGCGCCACCCCGCAGGAGGTGTTTCTTGCCGGTCGCGGCCCCGGTGTCGATCCGGAGCAGCTCGCCTTTTTGATGATGAAAATCGAAAACAAACAGATTCGCCGGGCGCAGATCACCCATCGGGGCAAGATCTTCCGGCACGATGCCTTGTACGGCCAGGATCGCAAGGCGACCATCCGCTATGACCTGCAGGACGAGACAAACATCCTGGTTTACAACCCGGACGGCAGCTTTCTTTGTTCCGCGCCATTGGCCACCAAGGTGGACCGGATGGCCAGCCTGCTGGGTGACGAAGCTGAGGCGGTGTTGAGCGGCGAGATGGGCAACAAGCGCGCCCTGGAGAAACAGACCACCACCACGGCCAGGGCCATCCTGGAGCAGCATGTCCTGAACGAACACCGGCGGCAACTGGCGACCATCGGCGCCATGCAGGCGCTGCCGCCCGGCGAGTCGGCCACCAAAACAAGCAAGACCGAAGAGATCGCGCCAAAGCTCACGCAGGAAGAGTTTCAGAACCAGGTTGAGGAGGTAACCCTGCTCAACAGGCGGATGGAGGCGGAGCAGCTCGTCTCCCGGCTTGAGCAGATGGATGAGTTCGGACTGTATGAGTATTGGCTGGATCAGGAGATGCAGGGCATCGAGCTGCCGTCCGAGGCCAGGCGCTTCATGCTGACCTACGAGCAAACCGCGCCGAAGCGCGATCTGGATTACTTCGAGGGCCAACGGGTCACCCTGGCCCTGATGTACGGCAAAAAAGAAAAGGCGGCTGGTCAAGCAGCCGCCGGTGCAACAAAACCCCAAAACCAGGAGGTGTAAATGAAGGAGATACGCGTTTTACCAAAGTTTGTCAATACCAGAAACGTCCGCAACTTCCAGGCGATGCTCGATGCCTTGATGCTGTCGGCCGGAGAAGGGCGTTTCGGGGTGGTGGTCGGCCCGGCCGGCCGGGGTAAAACCCGCACCACCCAATGGTACGCGGCGCAGCACGGCTGCGTGTTCATCCGCTGCCTCTCCATCTGGCGGCACAGCGAGCTGGGCTTTTTACAGGCGCTCTGCCGTGAGCTTGGCATCGCCAATCCACCCCACCGTAAAGACCCGGCCTTCATCGCGGTGATGGACGCCCTGGGTAAACAGGACGGTAAGCCGGTGTTTATCGAGGAAATCGAAAAACTGCCCCGCCTGCACCTCGAAACGGTGCGCGACCTGGCCGATCTTTCCACCGCTCCTTTCGTGTTGATCGGCGAGGAGGATCTCAAGGAGCACTTAAAGCAGGTCAGCCGCATGTGGAACCGCACCTTCCAGATGCTTGAGTTCGATCCGCTCTCGGTGGCCGATGTCATTGCCTTTGCCGGCGACGCGGCGAGCCTCGAACTACCCCAGGAGGTAGCCGAAACCCTGCACCTGGCGGCCAAGGGGTGCTACCGGGTGATGAAGCGCGACATGATCAGCCTGGTCAACATCATGAACGCCAAGCGCACCGATAAACCCACCGTCGAAATGGCAAAAGTCGCCATCAAGCAGAGTCTGAGGGGGTAAGGATATGGCGCACGAATCCTTTGCGGGTAAGGTTTTTGCCGCCCTGGTCCGGCTTTCTTCGGACAAGCGCAACGAGGTAGAGGTGGGTGAGCTGTCCAGCGCCCTGATGATTCAGACCAGGCAGCAACATAAGCGGATGCTCAACGCCCTGAGCGACCTCAAAAAGGCCGGCAAGGTGGTCCGTCTCCAGCAGGGGGTCTATTTCCCGGCCTCGGAGAAAAATCCCCGCGCCCCGGAGCTCCGCGCCATCATGTGGCGGCTCTTGCGGATGCGCCGCCGGGTCACGGTGGACGATCTGGCCGAGCTGTCCGGGGCCTCGCGGGAGTACGCCAAGGACTGGCTGCAGATGCTTGAAAAACGGGCCATCGTCCGCCGCGTCCCTCAGCTTGGCAACCAGCCGCATCTCTGGCAGATGATCAAAGACCCCGGCGCCATGCCGGTGGACGATGCCGCGGCCGACCGGCTGCGGGCGCTGCGCAAAAAGAAGAAACAGCAGGCCCTGGCGGATCTGCTGACGGCGCAAGAACTGATCGGCAAGGCCTGTCAGGCCATCAAAGAAATGGAGGCAGGCCATGACTGATAAGGTTGTCGGTATCGACTTGGCAGCTAAACGGCGCGAACGGCTCAAGGAAGTAGCCCAGACCCTGGTGGAAGATACCGTCTTCGTCAAGGTGAACCTGCTGCGCCACCTGGCGCCGGTGGTCGGCAAGGATGTCCTTGAAACGCTGGACCGAATGGGCAAGGCGGCAAACTACTGGCTCGTCGGCCGCGCCGACGAGTCCAGCCCATCACCCGCAGGCGAACCGGTAGCAGCCCGGTATTACCGGCAGCTGGCCGGCACCATCCAAGCGGTCATCGCCAAGCTCGACGAGTATCTTAATGCGGCAAGCCTCAACGATCACGATTTGCTCGATCTGGCCATAATGCTGGAGATCGGAGCGGAACAGGTTCGCACTTATATGGTAGCGGTGGATATCGAGCGGCAAATAAAGGCCAACAAGGCCGATAATATGGAGGATTAAAAAATGACTGACAACGCAAAAGTAATCGGCATGATGCCCCTGGACGAGCGGGTGCAGGATGCGGCCCGCAACATCCTCGACGATGTGGTGGCGGTGCAGGCGGCGGTGAGCGGCTGCCTGACCCCGGTGGTGGTAAGGCAATCTCTAAACAGCATCCAGGTTCAGGCCCGCTCGTTACTGGTCGGCAAGCCGGAGCCGGTGGTCCACGGCCCCATCGGTCACGGCTACCGGGTCGATATGCTGGAGATGCTGCAAGGGCTGGCGGATCACCTCTGTTGCGGCCTGCACCAGGGCGAGGAGCTCACCGACGAGCAGCTCCGCACCGTGGCCATCGCCGCCGAGGCGGCCCATGGTCGGATCAACAATTACCTGCTGGTCCGGCGGGCCGAAAACGCCATGCTCCGGCGGGAGGGCGGCAATGTCCTGGCTCAGCCTGCTGCGTAAGGCGGTAAAGGTCGGGGGCGGGCAGGCCGCCATAGCCCGCCGGATCGGGTACTCGCCCAGCGCCATCAGTATGGCCCTGGGCGGCAACTACAACGGCAGCACCGACGCGATCCGCGTCAAGGTGCTGGAAATCTACGGAGAAAAAGCCATGAACGAAAAACCGGTGCCCGAGGGGTACAAGCGCAACGCGATCGGCAATCTGGTGCCGCTCGACCGAATTAAAGAGATCGACCTTACCAGGGATGAGTTTGTCCTGGGGGTGATCAAAAAAGCGGAGGAGATCAGCGCCAGGCTGGCCGGGTTCAAGGCCGCCCTGGCCGGAGACATCCAGGCGTTTCTGGAGCTATCGTCGGAAAAATACGGCGCCGACATGGGCGGCAGCCGCGGCAATCTGACCCTGACCAGCTTCGACGGCCGCTACAAGGTCATGCGCTGCGTCGCCGATCGCCTGGAGTTCAACGAGCAGCTCCAGGCCGCCAAGGAGCTGGTTGACAAATGCCTGCGGGAGTGGACCCGCGACAGCGACTCGAAGGTCCGCGCCCTGATCGAGCAGGCCTTTCAGACCGACAAAAAAGGCAAGATCAACACCAAGCGGATCCTGGCCCTCCGCCAGCTCAAGATCGAGGACGAGACCTGGCAGCAAGCCATGGAGGCGATCGGCGATGCGATCACCATCACCGGCTCCTGCACCTATTACCGGGTGTACGAGAGGGATGAGAAGGGGGAGTACCAGCAGATTCCTTTGGACTTTTCGGGGGTGTGAGCCATGGAAATCAAAACGCTGCCAGAACGCCGCGACGCCAGTCTGCTCGAATACCCGATATTTTTGTTGCAGGTAAACAACACGGAATATGCGGGGTGCAACGAATGCGGTGCTGAAGCGGAATTCGGCAACTGGAAAACCGACCGGGTTTTCCTCGACGATGATGAGGGGCGACTTTATGCGGCGCGAAAACGATACGGCGTTGAGGGGCAGGACTGGCGAGTGTGGTCTGTACCGGCCGAGGGCGAACTGAAAAACAGATTGGAGGTGTGAGCGATGAGAAAAGCTAAGTACAGCAAAAGAGATACGCGAGGGGCACTGTATGTGGATTGTTCGGAATGCGATTCCGGCGGTAACGGCAAAGCCCAGGACAAATGCGCATGCGCGTGGAAGGAAAGGCGTGGAGGGAAAGGCGGCTGCTTCAGCGGCACCCTGCGGCCGGGGTTGATCGTGGAGTGACATATGCGAAACCGGGGCTTGCTCCGGTCATCCAGGCGCGGCGCCCTGGGTCTGATGATGCAGCCAAAGGATAAAAATGAGCGACAAACCCCCCTGGTGGAAAATCAACCGCCCGGCCCCTGGTCGGGACGATGTCCAGCGCCTCACCGGCTGCCCGGCCTACCCGACCAGCGGCCTGCTGGTCGGGGCCACGGTCGAGTGGTGCCGAACCAGCCGGGGCAAGCTGCCCGCCTGCGCCACCTGCAAGTGGAATAAGGCATGACCCGCTGCCCCGGCGGCTATTGCGAGATGTGCCCGGTAAAAATACAGATGAAATGCGAGGCCAAACGAATGACCCCCAGCGACAGAATCGCCCATATCAGACAATGCCTGCGGAACATGAAGCCGGTCATGGGCTACGAGATAGCCTATGCGGCGGCAATAGGCGAAGAACTTGACGAGCTGCAACGGATCTTCGCGCGCCTGGACGAATATACCGACCAGCTGAATGCCGCGGAAAACGGTGTCCCATGCGCCTGATCTGCCCCGGCTGCGGCCTCACCGCCTCGGCGGAGGCGTGGCTCAATGACACGGAGGCCCGCGAAACCATGCAGACCCTGACCAAACTGCCCCCCGAGCTGCACGGCCAGCTCCTGCCCTACCTGGGGCTGTTCCGCCCCGAGAGCCGGGCGCTAAGCTGGAAAAAAGCCGCCCGCCTGATGGCCGAACTATCGCAGCTCACCGGCTTGCGTCATGTCCAGGTCCAGGGCAAGCCCTCCCGCCCCTGCCCGCCCAAAATCTGGGCCGAGGCCATGGGCCAGATGGTCGAGCGCCGGGAGCGGATCACCCGGCCCCTGCCGAATCATAACTACCTGCGCCAGGTCGCCTGGCAACTAGCCGACGAGGCGGATGCCAATGGTGAAAAGCAACGCCATACAGACGCCCTCGCCGGCGCCATGCCGCAAGCACGCATTGCCAGCCTCAACCCGCTGGCCAAGCTGATGGAGATGGAGGATTAACATGCCAAGCCAAGCCGACCTCGCCAAGATCCACATCGCCAAAAAAGAACTGGCCCTCACCGACGAGGCTTACCGCGACATGCTCCACCTCCATTTCCAGGTGGCCTCGGCCAAGGATCTCAACCCCCGCCAGGTGGTGGTGCTGCTCAACCAGTTCCGGGCCCGCGGCTGGAAGCCGAAGAAAGGCGCCGTCGTAAAGCATGGCCGCGCTGATCAGCGCCGCAAGGATAACAACTTTATCGAAATCAAGCCCGGCCCGGCATCCAGGCAGCAGCGCAAAGTGTTGGCCATGTGGGCCGCGCTCGGCTATGACGTGGCCAAGCTGCACGCCCGCTGCAAAAAACAGTTTGATATCGAACGCTTCGAGTGGGTGACTGAGTACGAGCAGCTGCATGTGCTGATCACCGATCTGGAACACCGCCAAAATGGGGCCCGCACCGATGGCTGACGAGCTGGACATCATCGAGCTGCCGGACGATGCGCTGCCGGAGCTGGACAAGCTCTCCGGCGATCTGCGCCAGCTCGCGGAGCTGGTGGGGGTGGGCCTGGCCCTCCGCATCGCCCAGGCCTTCGGCGGCACCCCGATCCGGATCTACGGAGTGGGCAAGTGGCTGCGCCGCCACCGGGATCGCTGCATCCGCAGGGATTACGATAACGGCATCTCCGCCATAGAGTTGGCCCGCAAGTACAAGCTCAGTGAGCGGCACATCTGGAATATCCTCGGCTCACCGGAGCCGGATGAACGACAGGGGAGGTTGTGGTGATGAGCTGGAAAGAGACCGTAGGTGATGAGCCGGGCGGATCGCGCCGCCCGGTTGGTTCAACGCTTTAATGCTTCTGTCTTTTTGTCACCGCTGCAATCGGGCTTGGCGGAGTTGGCCGCTATCCCCATGATGGGGGAGGGTGGTTCCGGGCGGGGGAAGGTCGCTGTTTCGGTTGGCGCCTGCGGCGGCTTTACCCCCGGCTCCTCTGGATGCTGATCTGGCATCTGGCTGTCACCTCCTTTTTATATCGGTTTTGGTTGATAAACAGGCAATAGGCAATGAAGAGGAGAATAAAGGATGTCATCAGAAGCATGGATGTGGCTCGTAATTGCTTTGCTCTTTTTCGCTGCACTTCCGCTTGACGATGAATAGTCTCGGTCATCTGCTCGATCATGAAGCGCAGGGCCTCTTCCGGGGTGTAGGCTTTGTCCAGCAGCCGGGTGAGGTATTCGGTGTATACGGGGTGGCCGATGTTGTCCCGGTCGCACCCCCGCATGCCGTTCAGGCAGACAACCACGGCGATCATCGCCCCGGTAGCCGCGCCGAGCGCCGTTGCCCCCCAGATGGCCGCGTCCGGCCCGGTTGCGCCCCTGGTGAGCAGCGCCCCGCCCAGGGTCAGGGCCAGCGAGGCAGACCAAAGGTAGGTCTTAAACAGGCTGTCTTGTCTGGCGGGCAGCCGGTCGGTGAGCCAGGCGTACATGCCTTCCATCTGCCGGTAGATCAACTCGAATGCCTTATCCATGGGCGGCCTCCTTGTGGTTTTAGGTGGCCCACTATACCACGGGATTTGCCATGCTCAAAAAACATTTGACATCCGTCCGCCTTTCGGTCTATCTTGTCCCTGTCGCCGGGATACCGGCGGCCGGGTTTGACAGCCCGTATCGAGGCGGACGCACCGCCACCAGTTGTATCGGCGGTTTTTTTATGCGTGCGCAGCATGGTCAGCGCTTTTTGGGCGGGCCGTGCGGGGAGCCTTCGGGCTCGCCGGTTCCTCGATCCGGTCTGTCAACCCGCACGTGCTCGCCCATTTTGCGTTTGACAGCGCTGGGCGGGAAACTTAATCCCCATTCGAGGAGGCAGTACAATGAATGAACTCGCCGCAACAGCAAACCGTACCACTCGTATCAACAGCCTGGAGATCGCCGACCGCACCGACAAGCTGCACAAAGATGTCATGCGGGACATCCGCAATCTCATCGACCAGGGGGCCATCACTGAGCGCAACTTTGCGCTCAGTGAGTACCGCGATGCCTCCGGCAAGAGCAACCCCATGTACCTGCTCGACTTCGAGGCCATCATGACCCTGGTCACCGGCTACGACGCCCCCCGGCGCAACGCGGTGATCAAGCGCTGGCTGGCCCTGGAGCGGGGCGAAGCCGCGCCTCTAGCGGAGATGGCCGGTCGCGCTCCGGCCGACCTACACGAAACTCTGCTTGATGTGCCGGTGATCAATAACCTGATTTCCTGCATGTCTGAAACCATGACCACCATGAACCGGGTATTAGGTCGCCTGGAAAAGCTGGAAGCAGCCCCCGCCGCCGCTCCGCGCCGGCAGCTGCCCCTGCCGGGCCTCGGCAAGTTACAGCTCAACAGTGTCGCCGAGATCAAGGCCTTTGTCACCGCTGCCTGCCAGCTCATCCCGGACGGCGCCGTCGACAAGTCGCTCTTCTACCAGCGGTACCGCAACTGGTGTTGGCACACCAACAAGCATCCATTCGACTACAGCAACTTTTGCAAGGGCCTCTACCAGGCGGGCTTGCCGATCCGCGCCACCCAGCGCAAAACCGGCAAAACCACCCCTCCGCTAAAGCTGATCCTGGGCCTGCGCCTGCTGACCCCCGGCCTGGAGGCGCAGGCATGAACAACACCCCCATCCTCGCCTTCGGCTCCGAGTCCCCGGTGGATCTGCTCAACAACGCCGCCTCGGTCTGCCGCTTTTTGGCCGATGTCTCGCCAGCCATGACCCGCGACTCCGGCCAGGTCGGCCTCGGTGAAGACTCCGCCAGCGGCCTCGGCCTGATCCTGCTGGCGGTGGAGTCCACCATCAGCGCGGCCGCGGCCAGGCTCTAGCAAAAAAAAAGCTGATAGCTGCCGGCCGGCAGCTATCAGCTCCCTTCTTTCCCCCTCCCCCCTGCAATCCAACTACTGAAACGCCTCAGCTTACCGCTCCCAAAAAACCCCTGTACATATATCCCCAACAGCTCCCCACTCTCCCTTGCGCCACCGGGCCGGATCGTCCGACCCTGTGGCTGTTTCGACCGAGGTATGATGATGACCACCGACGATTTCGACCGCGAGCTGGAGCAACAGCTCATCGCCCACGAAGGCATCAGCCTCAAGCCCTACCTCTGCCCCGCCGGCAAGCTCACCATCGGCGTGGGCCGCAACCTCGACGCCAACGGCATCAGCTCAGCCGAGGCCATGCTGATGCTGCGCCACGACATCCTGGTCGCCCGCCTGAGCCTGGAAAAGGTGCTGCCCGGCTTCCTGGCCCTGTCGCCCCCCCGGCGGCGGGTGCTGATCGACATGTGTTTCAACCTGGGGTTGCCCAGGCTTTTAGGCTTTAAAAAGATGCTGGCCGCCGTGCTGGCCAAGGACTTTAACCGGGCCGCCGACGAGATGCTCGCCTCGGCCTGGTCCACCCAGGTAGGGCAACGCGCCCAAACCCTGGCAACCATGATGCGGGAGGGATGATCCATGGCAACATTGACAACCGGTAAAAAGATTTGGCACAGCAAGACCCTGTGGGTCAACACCTTGGCCCTCGTCGCCTTGGCCGCCCAGCACTACCTGGGTTTCAGCCTTTCAGCCGAGGCCCAGGTCTCGATCCTGGCGGGGATTAACACCCTCCTGCGGCTGATCACCAAAGACGAGCTCGTCTGGGGCTGAGATGTGGGAAGCCTTCGCCGCGCTGCTGACCATTGCCGGGCTGCTCGTCCGCCACTGGCTGCAAGCGCGCCACGATGAGGGAAAAAGCGACTATGCCAGCGACAAAGCCCGTTTTGATCAGGCTCTTGTGGATAGCGACCCTGACAACCTTAGTCGCCTGTTCGATGAGCTGCGCGTCCCCGCGAAGCCAGGTGACGGTGATCCCGGCGGACCGGATGATCCGGAAGCTCGATAACGGCAACTACGAGGTTACCCCGGCCTGGCTCCAGGAGCGCTATCAGTTGGAACGCTGGCAGGCCGAGAAGCTGAAGGAATGTAAGTAATGCGCGAACCACGCGACGAAGGCGACATCGCCCAGGATTATCAGGCCCGGCACAACGCCGCGGCCCTGGCCGATCACCGGGCAAGAATGGCCGGGCAGGCGGCAACGCCATCCTTGGAAACCTGCGAGGACTGCGAAGATGAGATCCCGGTCGGGCGCCGGGAGAAACAGCCGGGCTGCACCCGGTGCATCGATTGTCAACGGGTGCATGAGCGCCTGCAAGGAGGGCTGTAATGGATGAGCTGTTTCGCTGGTGGCCGCTGATCATCTTCCTCAGCCAGGGGCTGCTCGCCTGGTTCGTCTGGTCGCTCAAACAACAGTTCATCTCCCGGGCGGACTGTAAAGATTGCAAAAAAGACCGCTCGGCCGCTGACCATGAAGCCAGCGACCGAATCGAGGATGTTGAGGATGATGTCGGCAAGCTGGCCACCAGAGACGAGATGGCGGCCCTGGGCAACAAGATCGAAAGGCTATCCGAAAAAATCGGCAACCTGGACGGTCGCCTCTCCGGTAT
>Ga0208373_1004041_pt1 | contig 13687 bp, 16 predicted proteins | sample RifOxyC2_FD_184036 | JGI IMG/M metagenome (GOLD analysis project Ga0208373, IMG submission 184036) | Soil microbial communities from Rifle, Colorado - Rifle Oxygen_injection C2 (SPAdes) | ecosystem: Environmental > Terrestrial > Deep subsurface > Rock core/Sediment | place: Rifle, Colorado...
AATAAAAATTCAAAAATAAAAAATAAAAATGACAATTAAAAATCTAAAAAAACAAAAACTATGAATAAAAAAACGATGATTGTTTTTGCGGGGACGGTTTTGATCGTGGGGGCGTTGAGTTTTTGGGGCGGGGCCAAGTATGCTCCGGGCGCTTTGTCGGGGAAGGATGATTTTCAAAACGCGCGCGGCAATTTCGCCGGTAACACAACATTCAAGAACGGCGGCGGACAGCAAACTTTGCCCAACAACCAAGTAAGGCCTTTGACGGGTGAAATTATTTCTAATGACGAAGGCAGTCTGACCCTGAAGTTGGGCGACGGCGGCTCAAAGACAGTCTTTTTGCCCGAATCGACCAAAATCACCAAATCGGTCGAAGGCGGTATCGTCGATTTAACCGAGGGCATCAATGTAGTCGTGTCGGGAAAAGAGGATGCTTCCGGCAATTACAGCGCTTCTTCAGTGCAGGTCATAGAGGGGGGGCTTCGGACAGATTTGAGTGATGAGTGAGTGCCAAAAATGATTAGCTATTGCCGATTGTGGCGGCGTTTTCTATAATAAAAGAGCCAGAAGAAGTCTTTCTCTTCGGCTCTTTTTATGAAAAACAAGCGCAAAAATATCGTGACCATCGGCGGGGGAACGGGCAGTTTTACTTTGCTTTCCGGTTTAAAAGAATACAACCTTAATCTTTCAGCCGTTGTTTCTATGGCTGACGATGGCGGGTCCACCGGCGTTTTGCGGGACGAGTTGGGCGTTTTGCCGCCGGGCGATGCTCGGCAATGCCTGGTGGCCTTGAGCGAATCGGCGGAAATTCTGCGGGAGTTGATGAATTATCGGTTTGAAAAGGGGAGTTTGGCCGGACACAGTTTCGGCAACCTTTTTGTTTCGGCGTTGGAAAAGATCAACGGCAATTTTTCACGCGGGATCTTTGAGGCCGGGAAGATCTTGAAGATTAAGGGAGAGGTAATTCCGGTGAGCGAGGGCAATATGCGGCTTTTCATTCGCCTGAACAACGGAAAGATTCTGAAAGGGGAAAACGAACTGGATCACAACGGCGAAATCAAAAAAGAAGGAATCAAAAATGTTTTTCTCAAGCCGCGCGTTTCAATCTGCGAAAAAGCGGCGCGAGCAATCAAAAAAGCCGATTTGATTGTGATTGGTCCGGGCGATCTTTGGGGCTCAATTCTGCCAAATCTTTTGGTTGACGGCGTTAAGGAGGCAATTGGCAAAAGCAAGGGCAAGGTGGTTTTTATCGCCAACCTGACCAATAAAAAGGGACAGACAAGCGGTTTTGGCGCTTGCGATTACGCCCGGATCGTTAATTGTCATTTGGGCGGCGGTGGAATTGATTACCTTGTTTTTAATACCCAAAAACCGCCGCGAAGACTTTTGGAAAAATACGAGAAGAAAGAGGGCGGGGATGTCTTTGTCGGGCTTGGTGAAAAACAAGGGAATTATAAGGTGGTTAAGGCTCGACTCCTGAATTTAAAAGTCCCAAGAAAAATAAAGGGTGACACCTTGGCGGCCACGCGGGCGTTGATCCGCCATGACAGCCGCAAACTGGCCAAAGCGATTATGGAGCTGACGGGTCAAAACCCCAAGCTCTAAACTTAAAACCAGAAGAAAACCCAAACCCTTTAAAATTTAATTTTTTAGAGTTTCTAGTTTAGGGTTTAGAGTTTTTCAAATATATGCCCGAAGAAAAAGATCAAACCGAACAATTGAAAAAAATCAAGGAAGAAATTTTGGGTCTGACCGAGTCGCCGCTTTATGGGGAACGGGTCAAAAACAATGTTTTTCCGGTGATTGGCGAAGGCAGTCACGACGCTAAAATTATGTTTGTGGGCGAAGCGCCGGGCGAAAATGAAGCCCGAACCGGCCGGCCTTTTTGCGGCGCCGCCGGACGGATTCTGGACAAATTGCTTGAGCACATCGGTCTTGACCGTAAAAGCGTCTATGTGACCAACATCGTCAAAGACCGGCCGCCGAAAAATCGCGATCCGATGCCCAAAGAGATTGAACTGTACGCGCCCTTTCTGGATCGGCAGATTGAGATCATCCAACCCGAGATTGTCGTTACTCTGGGGCGGTTTTCAATGGATTATCTGATGAGGCGTTACGGCTTGGAGAGTCAGGTCAAAGGCATCAGTCAGGTCCATGGCCAAGTCTTTGAAACGGAGATGAAGTATGGTAGAGTAAAAATCGTGCCGATGTTCCATCCGGCCGTCGCCTGCTATCACGGCGGGCAGTTGGGGGAGATGGAAGCGGATTTTGAAAAGTTGAAAGAAATAATAAAAATAGAGGATAAAAACGAAAAATAAGTTTTAAAAGCGTTTCTTTTCTTACAGATGTACAGATAGGTACAGATTATACAGATAAAACAATTGCGGCCCGCGTGAGAGCGGGCCGGGGAGGGTTATTTTACTGTGTATTTTTCTACCAGCAACGCAATGGCCGATAGAATTCTGACGGTGGAAAACGGGCGGAGTAACTCCAGGGAAACACGCGGCGGCTTGAACAGAAACTTTTTGAAAAGAAGCACCGCGTTGTTGTAGATTTGAAATGGATCTTGCCCCCGTATGGAGACAGTTGAAGGGTGTAAAAAATCGGCAAAAAGAACCAACTCTAATGACCAAACACCTTCATTTTTCTCTCCGTAGAGTTCCGCGAAAAACCGACTCCCTTTTTCTTTTAATGCGGTTTTGCGGAGTAACCCTTGGAGTTGAGAGTAACAGGTCCAGGAGTTTTGAATCAGGTTTTTGTCATCCTCATCATCAACTGTTTCCAGTGAGGGTATTGGAATCGCGTTGGGCTCTTGCGTGAAAAGCACAACAGGGTTTCCGTTCAAAAACAGGGTGTCGTTGGCAAACAGGAACTCCATATATCTCTTATCCCCTCTCTCCTGATTCTATAAAAGAGCTTCAAACTGCTTTTTATTCTAACCAAATATGTCTAACTTGTCAATTAAAAGAATCGTTTTTGGGGTCAGCTTTTTTGTTTTAGCCGGTTTGGTTTTAACCGCCTTCTTGTTCTGGCGGGGATTTTTTATACCTTTATCCGCCAACGGAGAAGAAGTTTTGTTTGAAATCAAGGAGGGTTGGGGAGTAAAAACAATCGCCATTGAACTTGAAGACGAAAAACTCATCAAAAACGCTCTCTATTTTGATTATTATGTCTGGGGAAAGAAGTGGGGCGGGGAGTTGCAAGCCGGCGTTTACAGACTCTCGCCGGCGATGAATATCGCCCAAATTGCCGAAAAATTCAGAGCGGGTGAAGTTTTTGAAGATATTGTGACCGTGACAATTCCGCCGGGACAAAGAATTTCCAAGGTGAACAAAATTTTTCAAGAAGCGGGCTTTGCGCAAAAGCCGGATCTGTTGAAGTTTAAAGTCAAAGACTTTTCCAAGGAGTTTTCTTTTTTGAAAGGCGCGCCTCAAGAAGGAAGTCTTGAGGGCTTCTTATATCCCGAAACATTGAATTTCCGCAAGGAGGCGAGCAGCGAAGAAATCGTTGAAAAAATTCTGGGCGTTTTTGAAAAAAACATAGACGCGGAACTGCGGCGCCAGGTTGAAGAAAAAGGAATGAATCTGTATAAAATCTTGACTCTGGCCAGTATTGTTGAACAAGAAGTCCCGGCTTCAAAAGCAGAAGACCGAAAAATGGTCGCCGGCATTTTTTGGAATCGCTTGGAGATCGGGCAACCCCTGGAATCGTGCGTGACCATTGAGTATCTTTTGGGCGTTCACAAAAATCGTTACAGCTTTGAAGACACGCGGACGGTTTCGCCGTATAACACCTATGTCAACGCGGGCTTGCCGCCAACACCCATCGCTTCGCCCCGAAAAGACGCGGTGGAGGCGACGGTTGATTTCCAAGAAAGCGATTTTCTTTTCTTTTTGTCGCGTCCCGATACCGGCGAGACGGTTTTTTCAAAGACTTTCAAAGAACACGAGATGAATGTGGAAAAGCATCTTTAGCCCTACGAATTTACAAATCTCTTACAAATATACGAATCCCCGGAACCCTACCGCCGCGTTTTCAATGCTTGGCGGTCTGACTTTAGCTTATTTGTATATTTGTAAGAGATTTGTAAATTCGTAGGGGCATTGACAAAGCCTGTCTTTGCTGATATCATAGAGCCATAGGAAATTGTATTTGTTTCCGCAGACAACAGGCATCCGTTCAAAAACGGAATAAGACACCTGTCGAGGAGACGCGATTGGTCGGTTGAGCGTTCAGGCTTTAGCCTTGGCGCGATGTCGCGTGCCGTCAGCCTTGGGTTGGCGAACTCTCTCGGTCGTCTGTGAAGACGGCTTTTTTGTTTGGAATCCATGATTCCAAACCGCGGATAGACGCGGACTTTGCGCGGACTGACGCGAAAGACGCGTTAAAACGCTTTAAAATTATGTTGACCAAAAATAGAAAAAAAGAAGTCATTAAAGAGCTGGAGGAAAAAGCCAAAAACAGCAAAGCGGTGGTTTTTGCCGACTATTCCGGCTTGACGGTGAACGATTTGAACAGTTTACGAGGGCAGTTGCGCGAGCACGAAGCGGACTTCAAGGTGGCCAAAAAAACCTTGGTGAATCTGGCTTTCAAGAATGCCGGTTTGAAAAATGTCGAGACCAAAAACTTGGCGGGCCAAATGGGGATCGCTTTTGGTATGAGCGACGAGGTTGCGCCGGCAAAAGTGCTGAACAAATTCGCCAAAACGAACCCAAATTTGAAAATTCTGGGCGGCGTTTTGGAAGGCGTGTTTATTGCCGCTGACCAGGTTCTGGCTTTAGCCAAGCTTCCGTCAAGAGAAGAGCTTTTGGCCAAAGTTGTCGGTTCCTTGGCCGCGCCTATGTCCGGATTGTTGAATGTTTTTCAAGGCAACACCCGGAGTCTGGTTTACGCGCTGAACGCGATCAAAGAGAAAAAAGCTTGATCGGTAAAATTATTGTAAATTATAAACAATAAATACTTAAAACTATGACTGAAGAAAAGAAACAAGAAGAGGTCAAGGAGGAAGAGAAAAAAGAAATTGAGGTTCCTGAAAAGTTCAAGACTCTGGTCAAGCAGGTTGAAGAAATGTCCGTTTTGGACTTAGCGGAACTAGTCAAAATCCTGGAAGAGAAATTCGGCGTTTCCGCCGCCGCCCCGATGGGGATGATGATGGGAGCCGCTCCCGCCGAAGGAGGCGCGGTCGCTGAAGAAAAAGACAGCTTTGACATTAATTTGGTGGCGGCCGGCGATCTGAAAATCAATGTGATCAAGATCGTTCGCGAAATCACCGGCTTGGGCTTGAAAGAAGCCAAGGACATGGTTGATGCCGCTCCCAAAACCATCAAAGAAGGCGTCAAAAAAGAAGAAGCCGAAGAAATGAAGAAGAAACTGGAAGAAGCCGGCGCCAAGGTTGAGTTGAAATAAGTTCCCAAAAATAAAACCGCTCCGATAAGTTCGGGGCGGTTTTATTTTTCCGAGTGGACTAATCGGGCTTATAAGACTAATTGGCCCAATCTTGTCACTTAAGTATCTCCCACAAATCAATCGGAGGGGCGAGCGGTTCTTTTGACTCGCCGACGGCTTCGGTCTTTTCTTTGCCTTTTTCCGTCTGGCGGTATTCAAACAACAAAACGGCGAGAGCGGTAACTTTTTTTTCTTGGCGGACTATTTTTCGGATGGCCGCTTGAACATCGGCCAAATTTTCTTCTTTAAGAATCTGTTTTAATCCTTTTTCATCAATCAGGGAAGCCAAAGACGAATCGGCCAAGATCAGCCGATCTTTTTCTTCCAATTCGCCTGAAATTGAAGACTGGAAAAACTTTTCGGCCAAGCGTTTTTCCGGCGGCGGGACCATTTGCTCGTTCAGGTTGATCAGTTGGTAATCCCGATTTAAAAAGGCTGAATTTTTTCCGCTGGAGGCCAAACGCACCCGGTCTTCTTTAACGACCAGGATTAGGTAGGATATTTTTTTCAAAAAAGAAACTTCGTTTTTCCGAAGAGCGGCTTCTTTAATCAGTCTATTCGCTTCTTCCAGGGCGTTTTGCAGGGACTTTTTCATTCCCAAATGCGGTGTTTTATAAAAATTCCTTTTGATGGTGGAATTAATCAGATTGGGCAGGGAGGCCAAGTCTTCTTCCAATTCTTTTTGTTCCGAAAGGATATAGAGGTTTCCCAGCGCTTGCTCTTCAATGTGCTGGGGCTCGTACGCCAAAATATCGGAAAAAGCCTTTCTTCCGGTTTGAACTTTGCTCTGGCGGATGACAATCTCCTGTTTTTCAAACATATCCCTAAGAAAGGCAAAAGAATGACTCTCCTTGTTTAAAATATACAACAAATAAAGGGAGTTGGAAAATGTATTTACATCTCGCTCCTTAGATGATAATTTATATAGAGGCAGGAGGGAGGGCATTATTCTTAGGAAAGCCCTTCTTTTTAGATTTTAGCTTTTAGATACCTTACTTCTTATGATACAAGTTTTGGAAAACCTGTTTGATTCGCCGATCAAGGTTAGAATGTTGAAGCTTTTTTTGAGAAATCCGGAACAGTGGTTTCGAGCCGAGGATGTTTCGGCCAGGACAAAAAGCAACCTGAAGGTGGTGCAGGCGCAGATTTTCGGTTTGGTTACAATCGGCCTGTTGAAGGCGCGCGAGGTTAAGGGCCGAAAGAATCAGAGAAAAGACAAGCCTGTACCCGGCGAATACTACATTGTTAACCCCGCTTTTGATTTTTATGAAGAATTGAAGACGCTGGTTTTGAAATCTTCACCCGCTTCCAAGGATATGATCTTGGAAAAACTGAAAAAACTCGGTCGGTTGAAAGTGGTTGTTTTGGGCGGGATTTTTTTAAATACCGACAACAAACGAGCCGATATTTTTATTGTCGGCGACCGGATCAGAAAAGCGCCCTTGGACGCTTTCTTGACCCATGTTGAAGCCGAAGTCGGGAAGGAAATTGACTATGTCGTGATGGACGCCAAAGAGTTTAATTATCGTCTTTCTATGTTTGATAAGTTCGTGATGGATTTTTTTGACCGGCCGCACGAGGTTCTGATTGACAAGCTGGGCGTGCAAGAGAAATTCTCCAGCCGAAAGCGAGCCTTGCAGATCGTCAGCCGGACATAGTGTCGCAAACCGCAAATCGCTTGTCGGACGACGATAGCGGTGACGCCACGCGCTACGCGATCAGCGATTAGCCAAGAAAGGGTGCTTAGCTCAGTGGTAGAGCGTTCGCTTCACACGCGAAAGGCCGAAGGTTCAATCCCTTCAGCACCCACTGCTTCTCCGCCAGCTGGCGGATACGCAGTGCAGGCACTGCCGGAGGTAAGGAGCGATGTTATTTGAATAAAACCCTGTTTAAGACCACGCGAAGCAGGACATATAGTCCTTAACAATATTTTTTATGAAATCACCCGAACAGCCGGGCGGACCGCCCGAGCAACAAGAGAGAAAGCTCTCAACCCCAGAAGAAATCGCGGAAATGACGCGGCGGCGAAGAGAAGCCTTTGGCTTGGGAGAAGCGAGAGAACTGTCGTTATGGGAGCTTGAGGAGATTGAAGGAAGGATCGACGATCTTTTGGAGGAACTGGACGAGTATAACTTTAAGAGTTGTGATGCCAAAACTCAAGAAGATTGGTATTGGGCCGAACAAGAGGCAAGCGCGGGAAAGGATCGGGAACTGGCAAAAGCCGTCCTTGAAAGATTCGTGGAAGGATTAAGAAAAAAGAAGGAAAACTAAAAATTCACAGTTTTGGGGATAAGTGGGGGATAAACGAAATGTGAACGATTGTTTACTAAAACATTGAAAAACGGCTTTGTCAAGCCGTTTTTTGGCGTTTTTTTGTCTGAAAAACCGGTTAAGCGTCTCCAAATAGTAGAGTGTTGACCGGTGTTCACATAGTGGGATATAATGGGAATGCAGTTCAAAGTTGTGGATAATTGTGGGGAAAAGTCGGGGGTTTAGGGGATAAAAAGAAATCAAAGTATGTTTATCGGCGAATACCAACATTCAATAGACCAGAAAGGGCGGATGGCTATTCCGGCCAAGTTTCGGGGCAAACTCAAAAGCGGCGCGGTCGTGACACGCGGTCTTGATAATTGTTTGTTTCTTTATACGAAAGAGGAATGGGCCAAATTGGCGGAGAAGTTAAGCAATCTGCCGATTTCGCAGGCCAATACCCGCGCTTTTGCCCGTTTGATGCTGGCTGGCGCGATGGATGTGAAATTTGATTCTTTGGGCCGGATCTTATTGCCTGAATTTTTGAGAAAATACGCCGGTCTTTCAAAAAAGGCAGTGGTGGCCGGGCTTTTTAATCGCTTGGAAATCTGGGATCAAAACAATTGGGAAAAATACAAACAAGGTACGGAAAAAGAATCTGGCGCGATTGCCGAAAAACTGGGAGAGTTGGGAGTCTAGAACTAATTTTAAAATTTTCAATTTCTAATTTCTAAACAATTTCCAATGTTTTAATTTCCAATATTTAAAACTTGACTGGCTGGTTATTGAAAATTCAGTCATTGAAGAATTGATTGAAAATTGAAAATTGAAAATTGAAAAATTAGTTTTGCATATTCCTGTTTTAAAAAAAGAAGTTTTGGAATTATTGGACCCGCGTCCGGATGAAAATTTTGTGGACGCGACCGTGAACGGCGGCGGGTACGCGATGTCTATTCTGGAAAAGACGGCGCCAAACGGCAAAATTCTGGCGTTTGATTTGGACGAAAAAGTTCTTGAAAAATTTAAGGAAAAAGCGCGGACGGAGGGGCTTGAGGAAAGGATTGTGCCGATTCCGGAAAACTTCGCCGAGATCCAAGGGGTTGTCGGAGAAAAAAGTTTCGGTCCTGTTGACGGAATTGTCGCCGATCTGGGTTTTTCTTCTTGGCAGATTGAGAAAAGCGGCCGAGGCTTCAGTTTTTTGAGAGACGAACCGTTGTTGATGAATTTTAACGAATCAAGCTCCAAGACGGCCGAGCAAATCGTTAACGAGGCTTCCGAGGAGGAAATTATAAAAATTTTGCGCGAATACGGAGAAGAAAGGTTTGCCCCAAGCATTGCCCGCCACCTTGTTGGCGCCAGAAAAATAAAAAAAATTCAAACCACCTTTGAACTGGTTGAAGTGATAAAAAAATCCATGCCTTTCCGGTTTCAGCGGGGCAAAATCCACCCGGCGACCAGAACTTTTCAGGCTTTGCGGATCGCCGTTAATGATGAATTGGGAAATTTGAAAAAACTTTTAGCTGACGGATTTGAAGTGTTGTCAGACGGGGGTCGTTTCGCAATCGTTTCCTTCCATTCATTGGAGGATCGGATCGTCAAAAATTTTTTCCGAGAAAAGAAAGCCGAGGGTCAAGGTGAAATTCTAACCAAAAAACCGATTACGCCGGGAGAGGCGGAAATCTCGGAAAACCCGAGAAGCCGCAGCGCGAAGTTGAGAGCAATCAAAAAAATTCAAAATTGAAAAATCAAAATTTAAAATGAAGGACTACGCCAAATATTGTTTAAAAAACGGGGGATCCAAGACAGCTTGCGGCCAGTCCGGCAAGATCAATTTGAATTTGATTGTTCTTCTGGTTTTGGTGGTCGGCGTGGTGGTCTATTTAGCTCAGTCAAACAGTATTGTTTCGGCCGGTTTCAAGCTTCGGGAAAGTCAAAAGGCGGTCAAAGAAAAAGAACAGGCTTTTGAAGAATTACAGGTTCAAGCCACGCGCTTGAAATCTTTGCCTGTTTTGGAAAGCGCTTTGCGGAATCGGCAAATGGTGGAAGCGGGAAATGTTTCGTATATTGTTTTGGAAAGAGACGCTTTCGCGGCTAATCGCTAATCGCTCTTGCTTACCTTTATGGGGAAAAAGAAACTTCCGGCCTCAGTCAACTGGCGAATAAATTTTATTCTGGGTCTGTTTTTATTGATCGGCGGCTTGATCGGCTGGCGGTTTTTTTATCTGCAGGTTCTTCACCACAAAACCTATTTTTTACAGGCCCAAGCCCAGCACCAGAATAAAACCGAGATAAAGTCTCAAAGAGGGAAGATTTATTTAAAAGACAAAGACGAGAAAAACTATTTTTTGGCCACTAATCGGGAATATTATAATCTTTTTGCCGTTCCTCGGGAACTGGACAATTTGAAAGACCGCTCGGAAGTCATCGCCGATATTGCCGAGACACTGGCCCGAATAACCGGCTTGGCTCAAGATGCGACGGCGCAAAAACTTTCAAAAACGGGCGACCCCTATGAGCCGCTTTTTGAAAAACTTTCCGATGCTCAATACCGGGAAATTTGGGAAAGAGATTTTCCCGGACTTCATTTTGTCAAAGAATGGAAGAGATGGTATCCGCAAGAGACCTTGGCCGCCCATGTTTTGGGCTTTTTGGGACGCGACGAAGAACGCGGCGAGATCGGACAATATGGGGTTGAGGGATATTATCAAGACACGCTCGCGGGCGCGGCCGGGGCAAGCGTTGACAGCTACGACGCTTCAGGCAATTGGACGGGGGTGCCTTCGGAATTTTTTTCTCCCGCCCGGGACGGCGACGATATCTATTTGACGCTGGATCAGAATATCCAGTTTATGATTGACAAGAGTCTGCGAGAGATTATGGAAAAGTGGGAGGCCGCGGGGGCCAGCGCCATCGTTATGGACCCCAAAACCGGAGCTATTTTGGGAATGGCCTCCGAGCCGTCGTTCAATCCCAATGAATATGCCAAGGCTCCGAATCTGGATGTTTTTTTAAACCCGATCATTCAAAACGCCTATGAACCCGGTTCTATTTTTAAACCCATTACTATGTCTTCCGCCATTGATTCGGGCGCGGTGACCCCCCAGACGACCTATGAAGACACCGGTTCCTTGTTGATCGGCGGGCATGTCATTACCAACGCCGCCAATCGGGCTTTTGGTTTAAGCACTATGACTAATGTTTTGGAAAAATCCATTAACACCGGTATCGTTTTTGCCCAGCGAAAAATGGAGAAAGACGAATTTAAGGGTTACATTGAGAGCTTCAACCTTGGCCGGCGGTTGGGTATTGACTTGGCGGGGGAAGTGCCGGGCAACATTGCCAATTTAAAATATAAGAGAGATATTGATTACGCTACGATCGCTTTCGGCCAGGGGATTGCCGTCACGCCTCTGCAGATTGTCAGCGCCGTTTCGGCCATTGCCAATGGCGGAGCGATTATGCGCCCTTTTTTGGTGGAAAAAACGGTTTCATCCGAAGGAGAGGAGAAAAAAACGGAAGTTAAAGAAGCGGCTCGGCCCATTTCCGCCCAAACAGCTTCAACTTTGACCGCGATGATGGTCAGCACGGTGGAGAACGGGTACGATAAGATAAAGGTGGACGGCTATTATGTCGCCGGCAAAACCGGTACCGCTCAAATGCCCGATCCGGAAAAGGGCGGCTATCTGGACCAATATGTTCACTCTTTCGTCGGATTCGCGCCCGCCTACGATCCGGCTTTCATTGTCTTGTTAAAATTGGACACTCCCCGGGGCGTGCGTTTCGCTTCAAGTTCCTTGGCGCCGGTGTTTGGCGATCTGACCAAATTTCTGCTGAACTATTTGGAAATCCCGCCGGACTATTGAAATTCAAAATTAAAAAATCAAAATGAAAAATGACAGATAGAAATTTAAAATGACACACCGTGGTGTTATTCCGCGCCGCGATGCGGGATCCAGTCGTCAATTTTAAATTTTGTATTGTCATTTTTCATCCCCGCTTTCGCGAGGACAAGCTTTGAGATTTACATTTTGATTTAGTCTTGATTGAAAAATACATCAAACAATTGAATAGCCGGAAACTGTCTTTAAACCAGAAAAAAGCGCTCATCAAAAAGATGGAGGAGCGGGGGATTACCGGCCAGATCATTTCCTTGCCTCGAAACGATACTTCCGAGGCTTTGGCGGTGATTGAATATTTTGAGCATCGTCGCCGATTGTCGCTGGCGCCGGACGGAGAGTTTCTCAAGATCCCCAGCGCCCAGCGATGCTTTGAGATGTTGGAAGGCGGCGAGCACTCCCTGAAAAGCCGAAAGACGGCTTTGGTTTCTCTGGTTGACTCAAGGAGCGGAAAAGCTTTAAAATTCTTGGAGAAGTATCGGGAAAATGTTTCAGGCGATCTGAAGATCTGGGCTGATTTGGCTTGGGACGAAATGGCCTTGCTTTCAAAAGAAAAAAACGGACGCCTGGAGTTGCGTTTTCGGCAGATTGAAGTTCGGCGCAAGGGACTGAAGAGCTTTAATGATCGTTTGATTCGGATTGCTCCTTATTATTTTTGTGATTGTTTTTGCGCCAAATGCGGCCGCAAAAAGGATTGCACTTTTTGGTTGGAAAATTTGTCGTTGCCGCCGGGCCGAAAAGCGGTTCCCGCCCCCTTGCCCGATCGAGGCGCGGGGAGTCTTTTTTCCGGATTAATTTTTTCCGGTGAGCAAAGAATCAATCAGGGGGTGAAAAAGACCGAGGTTAAAATTCAAGAAGCGACTGACGCGTTGACGGATTTCGCGGCGCTTTTTATTGAAGCTTTTCGGGCAAAGTTTTGGTTGGAAGCGGCTTTTCATGAGGAGATGAAAAATTTCCTTCTTTTTCAAGCGGTCTTTCGGGAGAAAGCCGGCCTGGCGGCGGCCATTTTTGCCAATCGGATCAAGAACGAAAAAGACCGGGATACGGCTTCAAGACTTTTCTATCTGGCTTGTTTCTCTTTGGAGGCTTGTCAAAAGCTGGCCGGGGAAATGGCTAAACAGGCGCCGGAAGTTTGTTTCGCGCAGTATCTGGAATTGCTGAAGGTGACAGAAAAAGCCCAGAGAGAGATCAAACGAGATCTTCCGCGGTTGGAAAAATATCAAAAAAAAGTAATCATAAACTATCAACAATAGCGACACGAATACACTAATTCACGCGAATGATACGAATATTCGTGACATTCGCGTGTTATTCATAAATTGGTGTCGCTTGGAGACATGAAAAACAGACTGGTTTTTGACATTGAAACGATCGGGGAAAATTTTGACGAACTGGACGAGCTTTCTCAAAAGTATCTTCTCCGTTTTGAGGAATCAGAAGAAGAGATTGAACGCAAGAAGACTTCTTTGGGATTCTCCCCCTTGACCGGAAAAGTCGTGGCTATCGGGATGTATAATCCCGAGACGAAACAAGGCAAAGTTTTTTTTCAAGCGCCGGGAACAGATCTGAAAAAAAGCCAAGAGGGGTCGGTTGAATATTTACCGATGGAAGAAAAAGAGATTTTGGCGGAGTTCTGGGCGGTGGCGGAAAAATTTGACGAGTTTGTCACTTTCAACGGCCGTTGTTTTGATGTGCCTTTTTTGAGTATCCGCTCGGCCATTCACCAAATCCGTCCAAGCAAAGACCTGATGAGCAATCGTTATTTGGGCAGTCAAAGAGGAGCGGGCGCCTCGCATGTTGATCTGCTGGACCAGTTTACTTTTTACGGCGCTTCGCCCCGGCAAAAACTTCATTTTTTCTGCCGGGCCTTTGGCATCAAAACGCCCAAAGATGGGGAAGTCTCGGGCGAAGAGGTCGGGCAAGCTTTTAAAGACGGCCGATATTTGGAGATTGCCCGCTATTGTTTTGATGATGTCTTGGCCACCTCGCAACTTTTTGATTATTGGGATAAATATTTGCGGTTTTAATGACCGGCTGTTATCCTAATCTACGAATGACCCATCCCAATCTACGAATACGGCTGACGGGGTTATTGG
>Ga0208373_1004045_pt1 | contig 13676 bp, 10 predicted proteins | sample RifOxyC2_FD_184036 | JGI IMG/M metagenome (GOLD analysis project Ga0208373, IMG submission 184036) | Soil microbial communities from Rifle, Colorado - Rifle Oxygen_injection C2 (SPAdes) | ecosystem: Environmental > Terrestrial > Deep subsurface > Rock core/Sediment | place: Rifle, Colorado...
GCGGCTGGTATTTGGCTGATTTTACCATCGGAGCCGACTATAACGACGGCATACAGGTTTTCCAAAACGACCCGCTGGCACCGCTCATTACTAAATTGCGTCAAGAAGGGAAAGTCGGCAAATACGACAAAACGCCGCTGGGTTCCCGTTTTGCTATTGTCCCCAAAGACGAGTGGCCGCTGGTTCTGGCGGAACTGGCTGAAGAGCTTGGCTTAAAGCCGGAGCAGTTCCGTCTGGAGCGAGCCATTGAATTCAACGCCATCGGCAATCTCTATGCTAGCTACCGCGGTAAGTTCAATGCATGGGAGTGGTTCAATGACATTTTTGAGGGCTCCAGCCGTCTCGGCGGCGGCTATCGCGACGCTGGCGGTTTGACGAATGTCCACTACAATTGGGCTGGCTATCGCTACGACTGCATTGCTGGTCGTCCCCTGGTGAGTTTCTGAATACAGCTCTTGGGTCAATGGTCCTTTGGACTTGGGTCCCGAATTTCTAACAAAAATTTCGGGGCCTTTTTATTTTATAAAATTGGTGGTAAAATTAATTCAGATGAAGCTAATGTAGAATAGATTAAGGTTTATTCTCGCTCGCATCTTCTGTTGAAAAACAGATAAAAAAGAAACTCCTTGTTTCAATTTAAATCGGGTGCCTTGCTATGGCGGGCTGCCGAGTAAAAAACTATCCGCCGGGCGCGGATTTCAGGCGAGATATTTTGAAATAAATCGCCGGTGATTTCAGACGAGCTGAAACAAATTTTGAGGACTCCAACCGTCTCAACGGCGGCAATCGCGACAATGGCGGTTTGACGAATGTCAACTACAATTGGGCTGGCAATCGCAACGACAACATTGCTGGTCGTCCCCTGGTAGTTTCTGAAAGTAAAAGAACGCTCTTGTTCGGGCGTTCTTTTATCTAGTAGACTGATTTTATCCAGCCGCCAAGCATTTTACCTATTTCTATAATTTTTACTTCAAGCATTAAATAGTGCTTATCATTGATGGATTTAGTCTCATAGGCCAGGCGGATAAGATATTTGAGCAGGTCATTTTTATCGCTGGCTTTTTTGATAATTTCTTTTTTGGCGTATCCGGGCAAGTAAGCGGCTGAAAGAATAGCTTCTAAAATATCTAAAACGGTATTTTCTGTTTTTTGTCCTAGCGTATATTTTTCTTGTTTCGAAAATAATATTAAGCATTTGTGAAATAATTTATATAATTCGCAAATTTTATGCACCAAAGGCACATTAAACCCGTTGGGGGGGGGGCGTTAAAAGTCATAATATTTTTAATGAGATTATTAGCTTAGAAAATTTGTTTAAGGCCTGGCGGGAATTCAGAAAAGGAAAAAGAGGCAAATTTGATATTCAGCAATTTGAATTTAATTTAGAAGATAATTTATTCGGGCTTCATTCGGACTTGGCCAACGGCGTTTGGCAACATTCCCATTATACCGCATTTAATGTCTGCGACCCAAAATTAAGGCGGATTCACAAAGCCTGCGTTCGCGATAGAGTTTTACATCACGCCGTATTCAGGGTTTTATATCCGATTTTTGATAAAAGCTTTATCTTTGATTCTTATTCTTGCCGCGCGGAAAAAGGCACGCATAGGGCTGTCAATCGTTTGGAAAAATTCTGTCGCCAGCTAAGTCAAAATAATGCCAGAAGTATCTTTGCCCTGAAGTGCGATGTAAAGAAGTTTTTTGACTCAGTTGACCAAGGTATTTTGTTAGGGCTGACAAGAAAGAGGATTACAGACGAAAAGGCATTGCGGCTCATCAGCAATATTATTGGCAGTTTTGAGAAAGACAAAGGCAGGGGATTGCCGCTGGGCAATGTGACCAGCCAGCTATTCGCTAATATTTATTTGAACGAGCTGGATCAATTCGTTAAGCACAATTTGCGGATTAGGCATTATTTGCGCTATTGCGATGATTTTATGATTCTGGGAGAGAACAGGGAATATCTTGAAAAGTTAGTCGGGCAAATAGATATTTTCCTATCGGCCAATTTGAAATTATCGCTTCATCCTGATAAGATAATGATAAGGAAATTTAATCAGGGAATTGATTTTTTAGGTTATATCGTTTTGCCTTGTCATCGGATTTTGCGAACCAAAACGAAACGTAGGATATTGAGAAAAATAGCTAGTAAACATAAAGATTTGCACGATAGTCTTATCTCGCCAAAATCTTTTAATCAAAGCCTGCAGTCGTATTTTGGAGTTTTGAAGCATTGCCGAGGATATAAAATTTATCAAAAATTAAAAATTCACCCTGTTAAATAATTTTAAATTATAAACAGGGCATATCGAATCCCGGACCGGCTGGGATTGGTTTTGTCATTTGTGATGAGCAAGGAGAGGCCTTAAAAAAACACGGCGAGGCGATTGGGGAGGCGACCAACAACGAAGCGGAATATCAGGCTTTAATTTTGGCGCTTAAAAAAATCAAAGCGCTTTTTGGTAAAGAAAAAATGAAAACTGCGCAAATTGAAATCAGAATGGATTCGGAGCTAATTATTAGCCAGCTAAATCATAAATACAAAATTGAAGACACGAAAATGCAATTGTTATTTTTGCAAGTCTGGAATTTATTGATAGATTTTGGCGGTTATAATTTTGTGGCCATACCGCGCGAGCAAAATAGCGAGGCGGATAAACTAGTCAATCAGGCGTTGGACTTAAAACAGGAGAGCTTATTATAAATATAATTTAACTAAAAACCCTCGGAACACCGAGGGTTTTTAGTTGTCTAAGCAAGTCTATAAGCCGAATTTTGTCCCTCGACTCACTTCGTTCGCTTGGGACAAGTCCCAAATTTACGAAATGAGCGAATAGGCAATCATCTGTCTGGGCTCACAATTACTTGTGGGCTCTGGCCCAGCTAAGCTGGGCTCTGGCGATCTACTTGTCTTATGAGATTCAAGCTTGTGATCCCATAGTTTAATCTTGCTCTCGATAAGGATTTAGCCGTTTCACCTCTAGCGTTTCCGCTAAAGTTCACCTATTCCAATTTTTTGCGGAAGAGGTGCCCGGCCCCTTTCGGGCTGCCCGGGCGTCACTGTTCGCACCTCGTCCCCCACCATTACTATCTCTAATCGTATCGGTAAAATAATGTAAAACTAATTTTTCCGTGAAGATTTTTATTAGAAACAATAATGGTGGGGGAGACGGCTGTTAGCCGCTACCTTTTTTAAGCTTCTTTTTTAAAGAAACAGAGAGAGTTCGGACTTTCCTCTCCTTGTCGTTTTTACGCGATAAAGAGTGATTGCCCAACTTGCTTAGACGTCTATATATTAAGATTAAATTAAGGAAGAGTCAAGGCATTGATTTTAGGAGGTTTTTAGAGTTAAAATAGGGATAGAATTTAATTGATTATGACCCCAGCTTCAATTTTGCGAAATATTCTTTTGGGCGGCGCGCTTCGCCCAAAAAGGAGTGGCCTATATGGCCACGCGCGCCGCGGAAATAATGTGCGTTAATGCTTATTGCAGTCGCTAAATTTAACAGGGCAAAATTGAATCGGGGTTCATATTTTCTGACTAAAATTTCTACGTTTGATAACTTGAAATTTTAGGTAAAATATGAAAAAAGCAGAGACTATTTTTACGGTCGCCTTAGTGCCAATTGATTATTTGATGATGGTGGGAGCCGGACTGGCAGCCTATTTTTTGCGGACGAGTGATTTAGTGGCAATTGGCCGGCCGGTACTTTTTGGTATAAATTTACCACTGGAAAAATATCTGTGGTTGGTTTTTTCGATGTCGCTCTTAATGATAATCATTTTTGCTCTGTCTGGCCTCTATCGGATCAGGCGAGCAAACGGAATTCTTGAAGATTTAATGCACATTGTTATTTCGGTTTCGGCAGGGTTAGCCGGCGTAATTATTTATAGTTTTGCCCGACGAGAATGGTTTGATTCCCGTTTTTTAATTTTTGCTGCTTGGCTGTTGGCAATTTTATTCGTTATTTTTGGCCGTTTGGTTTTACGGGTGATTCAGAATTTTTTAGTTAGCCGTTATAAAATTGGCGCGCATAATGTTCTGCTAATCGGCGACGATAGCGTTTCAAATGTTTTAATAGAAGAAATTAAAAATCAGCCGACGCTGGGATACAATTTGATAAATTATTTCCGTAATCTAGACATGGAAAAAATAAAAGAAATGGTTACCCAAAAATCAGTTGATGACATTATTCTGGCTAATCCTGATTTTTCACGCGAAGCAGTTTTGGACTTAATTGATTTTTGCGAAGAGCGGCATTTAAATTTTCGTTTTGTTCCTAATCTTTTTCAGGCTCTAACGGTTAATGTTCAGTTTGATACGCTAAGCGGTATTCCGATGATTGAATTACAGCGGACCGCTTTGGGGGGCTGGGGTAAGGTTATAAAAAGATTCGCCGATGTTTTTTTGTCTCTAATCTGTATTGTAATTTTTTCACCATTTATGTTTTTGGTTTTTGTTTTGGTCAAACTTGATTCTCCGGGGTCGGTTATTTATAAAAATCAGCGAGTTGGCCCTCGAGGACTTTTCAATACCTATAAATTTCGTTCAATGAAAATTGAGTATTGCACCGGTCCAGAGTATGATAAAGACGGGAAAGCCAGCCAGCTGGAAGATGAATTAGTTAAAAAACAAAGCGGCCGGCAAGGTCCAGTTTTTAAAGTACTTGATGATCCGCGGCGGACAAAGTTAGGGGTTTTTTTAGAAAGATCTAGCCTAGACGAATTGCCGCAATTTTTTAATGTATTAGCGGGGAATATGAGTTTGGTCGGGCCGCGACCCCACATGCCTAAAGAAGTGGCCAGATATGAAAAATGGCATAAAAAAGTTTTTAATATTCAGCCGGGGATTACGGGTTTGGCTCAAATTTCTGGCCGGTCGGAAATTGATTTTGACGAAGAAGCAAAATTAGATATTTATTATATTGAAAATTGGTCGCTGTGGTTGGATTTTAAAATTTTATTTAAAACTCCCTTAGTTGTTCTGTCCGGGAGGCGGAGGTAGAAAATGTAAAGTTAAAAAATCAAAATTAAAAATGACAATGCAAAGTTTAAAGTTTAGTCTTTCGTGAGGTATTAGGATTTTTCATTTTAAACTGTCATTTTACATTTTGAGATTTACATTTTAAATTATTTTTTATGCGAGTAGCGTTGGTTCATGACTACCTAAATCAATACGGAGGGGCGGAACGCGTGTTGGAAGCCTTATGCGAAATCTGGCCGGAAGCGCCAATTTTTACTTTGATTTATGATAAACAAAGAACTGGTTTGGCTTTTGAAGGACGGAAGATAAAAACTTCTTTTTTGCAAAAAGTTCCTTTTGTCAGAGCTCATCATCGTCCCTTTTTAATGTTAATGCCGCTTGGAGTTGAAAAATTTGATCTGTCAAAATATGACCTCGTAATTTCTGATTCGGCTAGCTTTGCCAAGGGAGTCATTGTTCGGCCAAAAACACGGCATATCTGTTATTGTCACACGCCCACACGTTACGTTTGGGACGATAGTCATAAATATATCAGAGAATTTAGCTACCCGGGTTTTATTAAAAATTTAGTGCCGCCGTTTCTAAGCTACTTGCGACTTTGGGACGAAGCCGCTTCAGCTCGGCCAGATTTATATCTAGCTAATTCTAATTTTGTTGCCCAGCGGATAAAGAAATATTATAATCGGTCGGCAACAGTTATTTATCCGCCGGTTAAAACCAGTAATTTTTTTATTTCCAATAAAATTGATGATTATTTTTTGTTGGTATCGCGTTTTTTGCCTTATAAAAAAATTGATTTAGCCATCGAGGCTTTTAATAAATTAGGCTGGCCGCTTAAAATTATTGGTGATGGGCCGGAGGGAAGACAATTGAAAAAAATGGCTAAAGCGAATATCGAATTTATTGGTCTGGTGCCGGAAAAAAAGTTGAGAGATTATTACGTGCGTTGTCGGGCTTTAATTTTTCCCCAAGAAGAAGATTTTGGCATTGTGGCAGTTGAAGCGATGGCGGCCGGCCGGCCGGTTATTGCTTACGAGGCTGGCGGAGCGCTAGAAATTATTAAAGAAGGAGAAACGGGAATCTTTTTTAAAGAGCAGACGGTAGATTCTTTGGTGGCAGCTTTGAAAGGTTTTAAAATGGAAAAATTTTCTCCTCAACGAATCCGAGAGCAAGCTTTAAAATTTGATAAAGAAGTTTTTAAAAAAAAGATAAAAGAATTTGTTGCCCAATCAATATAAAATAATTATTTAACAGGGTAAATAAATATGAATAAAAAAATAATAGAAGATATTAGAGAATATAAAGAAATTTTAATTTTTGCTTTAGGAGTCGCCTTGGTGGCTGGGATTTTTACTTGGCAAAAGCAAGATAAATATGAAGCGTCGCTTTCTTTAACGGTCAGTCGCTATGGAACTCAATCAGCTCAAGATTATAAATACGATAATTATTACGCTGTTATGGCAACTGATGAATTTGGTGATACGGTGGCCGGTTGGTTTAAAACGCCAGAGATGACACAGACTATTTTTAAAAAGGCAAATCTTCAATCCAGCTCTCAAGACCTTGATAGTTTAAAGAAAAGATTTCAGGCGGCTAAAATTTCGCCAAATTTAGTTGAAGTTCGCTTTTCAGCTAAAGATGAGCCAACGGCAAAAATTTTAGCCGAAGCCGTGGTTAATGTCGTTTCCGAAAAGGTTGGCTCGTTGAATATCATTTCTTTGCAGGGGATTTCTTTTGTGGTGATGGGTAGCGAGCCGGTGGTAGTTAAAAATAATTTGGCTGTTTGGTGGAATGTGCTGGCGGGGCTCTTAGTCGGATTAGCCGTTGGATTTTTTATTAAGGTTAGCCGCGAATATTTTTCCGTTTAAAAATTATTAATGACAATTGGCATTGATATTAGATTTTTGGCCAGAGGGACGCGAAGCGGGATAGAAGAATATACGATTAATCTTCTTTCCCGTCTTTTATCTTTAGACAAAAATATCAAATTCAAACTCTTCTATAACGCTTTTAACCAGGTTGAGCTGGATTATGATTGGCTGAGATTGCCTAACGTGGAACTAAAAAGATTTCGCTGGCCTAATCGTTTTGTTTTTGATCCGGCAGCTAAATTTTTGAAATTGCCTAAAATTGATAAAATGCTTGGCGGTTGCGATGTTTTTTTCGCGCCACATTTTTTATTGAGCTCCGTAAGCCGAGAGTGTCGGAAAGTTGTCTCCTTTCATGATCTATCTTTTGAATATTTTCCGGATTTTTTTTCTTGGCGAAAAAGATTTTGGCACAACTCTTTAGCGCCGCGCCAGCGAGCGCTGGAAGCCGATAAAATTATTGCGGTTTCCCAATCTACCAAAGATGATCTGGTGGATTTATACGCCTTGCCGGAGGAAAAAATAGAAATTATTTATTCTGGAATTGAGAGCGGACTAGAAAAAAACGAATTAACTCAAGAGCAGAAGACATTAATTAGAAAAAAATATAATTTACCCGAAAATTTTATTTTATATTTTGGTACGCTTGAACCAAGAAAAAATTTAGTTGGTTTAATCCAGGCCTATGAAATTTTTTGCCGAAAACTGGCGAGTGAAACAAAATATTCGTTAGTTTTGGCAGGCAATTCTGGCTGGCTTTGCGATAACATTTTTACTGAAGCTAAAAAATCTAATTTTGCGCAAGATATAATTTTTACCGGCTTCATTGACCCGGCCGATAAAGTTTATCTTTATAAGCTGGCTTCATTATTCGTCTATCCGAGTTTTTTTGAAGGATTTGGCTTTCCACCGCTTGAAGCCATGTCTTGCGGAGTGCCAGTTATTTGTTCTCATACCTCCTCCTTCCCGGAAGTAGTGGGTGGGGCGGCTCTAATGATTGATCCTTATAATTTTGATGAAATTGCCTGGGCGATGAAAGAAGTTTTAACCGATAAAGAATTAAAAAGGAACCTGATTGAAGACGGCCTAGCCAGAGTGAAAATTTTTTCGTGGAATAAATGTGCAGAAGAAACGTTGAGATTATTATTAGAAAAATAATAAATCTAAATTTATGCGAATTGGCATTGATGCCCGGTTTTTTGGTCCAAAAGCTAAAGGGCTTGGCCGATACACGCAAAAATTAATAAAGGGGCTGGAATTGATAGACAATCAAAATGATTATGTTATTTTTTTACGGCGGGAAAATTTTGACGAATATCGACCGCAGAATTTGCGTTTTAAAAAAGCGCTGGCTGATTATCGCTGGTATTCGCTAGTCGAGCAATTGTTTTTTCCGTTCAATCTTTATCGCCATAAAATTGATTTGATGCATTTTACGCATTTTAACGCGCCGGTGCTATATTTTAAGCCATACGTTGTCACAATCCATGATTTGATTTTACAACGATTTCCAACCGCTAAAGGCGCCTGGCTTGGCCGATTAAAATATTTTTTAAAGAATATTGGCTATAAGATAATTATTCGTTTGGTGATAAGCAAAGCCAAAAAAATCATCGCGATTTCGCGGTTCGTGAAAGATGACATTATCAAATCATTTGGTGTGAGCCCGGAAAAAATGGCGGTAATTTATGAAGGTGCGCCTGCCCGCAGCGCTCTCGCTTGCGAGGCGGGCGAGCCGATTTTAGCTATAAGCACAGAGCACTTGGCTAATAGCGAGGAAGTTTTAGATAAATATGGCATTAAAAAATCATATTTGCTTTACGTGGGAAATGCTTATCCGCAGAAAAATTTGGCGCGACTGATAGAAGCATTTAAACTTTTGCGACTTGGCCAATATTCTGATTTGCAATTAGTTTTAATTGGCGGTGATGATTATTTTTATAAAAAAATCAAAAAGGAAAATTGCGATAATGCGGGCGTCTGTTTTGGCGGGGGAGTGATTTTTACTGGTTTTGTACCGGACGAGGATCTACGCGATTTATATGCTAACGCTTCTCTTTATGTTTTTCCATCGCTCTGTGAAGGTTTTGGTTTGCCGCCACTGGAAGCGATGGCTTGCGGCGTGCCGGTGGTTTCTTCGGGCGCAACCTGTTTGCCGGAAATCTTAGGCGAGGCGGCTTATTATTTTGACGCGGAAAATAGCGCTGATATAACCGCTAAAATTAGCGAAGTTTTAAGTGATAATAATTTACGTGCAAAATTAGTCGCGCGAGGTTTTGAGCAAATCAAAAAATACTCTTGGCGCAAGATGGCGCTGGAGACGCAGAAAGTTTACGCTATCCTTGACCAATAGACTAAGATTTTACATAATGAAACATGGTTTTGGGTTAGTTCTTAATAAAAAAAGGAGGGAGGCGTTATATGACTAGAGCAGAAATGATCGTTCAGTCGTCATTATCAACCGCCCATCTTTCGCAGCTTATGCTAGTGTTTTTAGCCGGTATAGGCCTGGCGGCGTTGTTTGTTTTTATTGTTTTGCCACTATATCGTTGGGGGCGGAGCAAGATCGGAAAAATGGGTCAATGAGTTTTATCCAAAAGATTAAAAAACCAGCGCATTCACGCTGGTAGCAAGCAATCAGGGGTGGAAAAATCCACCCTTTTTTATTTGTGGATTAAAAGGAGCATAAGCCGTGATATAATAGAAGCAATGACTAAGAGAATTATTTTAGATCAGTTTAGAGATGCCATCTCTAAACAGCCAGCCTCACTAAGTCTAGGCGGGCCAAGCGGGGAAGAAGAAAAAATCTCTCCGTTGGTTTTGGATTTGGAAAAAAATAAAACAATAATAAAGAATGACAATCGGACGATAAACCTAAAAAATAAAACACCCGGATTTCTGGCTGAAAAAATAATAACCGAATTTAAAAAAAGAGGTCGGCCTAAGAAACAAATTTTTGAATTTTCGTCTGAAGCGCAGCTGAAAAAACCCATCGAACTTTATTTCAGCCGACGCGATAATCTGGAGCCGCTGGAAATTTCTCATCCCAGCCGGGCGGAAATCTTAGCGACTTTTGAAGAAATAGAGACTCTCAATAATTATTTGCGGGAATATCCGCTGAAAACAGTAACGATTGAGTCATTGAAAGAGGCAGATATTTTAGACGGTCTAGTAAACGTCTGGCAAGCGGATGATTTTTTTATTGATAGCCAAAAAACGGAAAAAGAAACAGAAGAAATTAGTGAAGAAGAAGATTTTCTCGCGACTTTGGTTGCTCAGCCCGATCTAACAGATCAATTTTTAATTTCTCCAATTCAAGATGGCTTATTCTTGGATTTAAAAGGTGAAAAAATGGAAAGCCTGGAGCAATTTTATAAGCCGAAATTGTCTTTAAGCAGATTATCACTTAAAGAAAAAATTAATAATCTAAAATTATTTTTTGGCCAGTGGAAAAATTTAAAGCAAGGAATTACTTTTTTAAGCGCAGGCTGTTTTATCTTTTTAATAATTTTTGGCATGTCGCTAGCTGGTCAAGGGCTCTTGGCTAAGGATAATATTTTGGGTTCAGCCTTGCAAGCTTACCAAGCAATGTTGGCAGCCAAGGATTCTGCTTCTAACTTAAATTTTTCTTCGGCTCAAGTTAATTTTGATACGGCTTATCAGAATTTTTTAGCAGCTGACCAAGAATTAAACAAAATGGGGCGGGGGATTATTTCTCTGCTGGAAGCCTTGCCTGGCGGTTCACAAGTGACTTCAGGTTCCTCTTTGGTTAAAGCCGGAGGAAAATTAGCTCAAGCCGGTCAGAGTTTTTCTAAAATAGCTAACTTATTTTTGCTGGAAAAATTAAGTGATTATTTTTCCAATGGCCAGTTATCATTAACGCAGAAGATTGTGGAAGCGGAAAAAGAGATTAAATCAGCTCAAAAATATCTGACCGAGGCTAACCAAAGCTTGGCTCAAGTTCAAAGCAGTGATTTGCCAGTCGAACTGGCGCCCAGGATTGAAGAACTTAAGAAAAGCCTCCCAGCAATTGTTCATGCTACGGGGCAGCTGGAAAATTGGAGTGATGTTTTTTTAGGTGTTCTGGGACACGAAAAAGCCCAGAAATATTTATTAGTTTTCCAGAATAATTCCGAAGCGAGGGCAACTGGTGGATTTATTGGAACTTATGGGGTGGTTGATTTTGATGAAGGCCGCCTGGAAAATCTCTTTATTGACGGAATTTTTGATTTAGACGGCCAGCTTTACGAAAAGATAATTCCGCCTCGGCCAATCCAGAAAATTTCGACGGCTTGGTCAACTCATGATGCCAATTGGTTCGCGGACTGGCCAACTTCGGCTAAAAAAATCATGGGTTTTTATGAATCAGCCGGCGGGGAAACGGTTAACGGTGTAATTTCTTTGACCCCAACGGTGATTGAGAAATTATTGATTTTAACTGGGCCCATAAGTTTGCCTCAATACAGCGTTACGCTTGATCAAAATAATTTTTTGGAGGCCGTGCAATATAAAGTGGAGATTGATTATGATAAAGAGCTCAATCAGCCTAAGAAAATTTTGGCTGATTTTGCGCCTTTATTTTTAGAAAAACTTTGGCAAGTTTGGCCAGGCAAGTATCAAGAAATATTTAAAGTTTTCGTTGATTCTTTAGCCGAAAAGCAGATCCTGTTTTATTTTTCCGATACGACGCTTGAGACTGCTTTTAAAGAACAAGGCTGGACCGGAGAAATTTTAAATACAGAAAAAGATTATTTGAGCGTGGTGAACACGAATATTAACGGCTTTAAAACTGATAAAGTTATTGAACAAAAAATTTATCACCAGGCTCAAATTCAAGAAGATGGGTCAATCATTGATACGGTAAAAATTAGCCGGACTCATCAAGGCGGTCAAGCCGAATTCGATTGGTATAACAAAGTGAATGCGGATTACTTGCGAGTTTATGTGCCATTGGGTTCAAAGCTTTTGTCGGCTCAAGGACAAACCTTGGAAAGTTATGCTCCGCCGATTGATTACACCGCACAGAATTTTAAATCAGATGCCGATGTTTTAGCGCAAGAACAGAGAACGACAGTTGATCAGTCGGGGACTCAAATTTTCACCGAGTCAGGCAAGACAGTTTTTGGTAACTGGGTTTATGTGAGTCCCGGGGAAAGCGTGGAAGTAACTTATCAATATTTATTGCCATTTAAAATTAATTTAAAACAAGAATCGGATAGCTATAGCCTTCTGGCGCAAAAGCAAGCGGGGAGCAAAAGTAGCTATTTTGAGAGCTTGCTAATCTTACCTTTTGGCGCCCAAATTAATTGGCAATATCCGAAAGACTTGCAGACATCTAATCAAGAAATAAAATTTATTTCTGATTTGGCAAGAGACAGATTTTATGGCTTAGTTTTTAAACAATAGGGTTTTGATGATTAAATTTTTAGATAAAACAAAAAATCGTTTTCGGAGTGTTATCTTCGCAGCCACCATTTTAGCGGTGGCTTCTGTTTTGAGCCGCCTCCTGGGACTATTACGTGACCGTCTGTTGGCTGGGAGCTTTGGCGCCGGGAACACGTTAGATGTTTATTACGCGGCTTTTCGTTTGCCGGATTTAATTTACAATTTGTTGATTATGGGAGCGTTGTCGGCCGGTTTTATTCCGGTGTTTGTTAGTTTGTGGCCTGCCCGCCAACAGCCTGAGCCGCAGGCGATGGCAGGCGGGCATAAAGATAAAGACAGTAATCAAGAAGCCTGGCACTTTGTTAATAGCGTTCTAAATATTTTATTAATTGGACTTCTGCTCTTGGGCGCTTTATTTTTTATTTTAGCGCCGTCTTTGATGAAATTAATTACGCCGGGCTTTGACGATGCCAAATTAGCGCTAACTGTTTTAATGACCCGCTTGATGTTTCTAAGCCCGATCCTACTGGGAATCAGCGCGATTTTTGGCGGAGTGCTGCAAAGTCTAAAAAGATTTTTAGCTTTTTCACTGGCGCCGATTTTTTATAATCTTGGTATAATTGGTGGCATTTTATTTTTAGTGCCGCGTTTTGGTGTCGTAGGGCTGGCTTATGGCGTTCTGCTGGGCGGTTTTCTGCATCTTTTAATTCAATCGGCGCCAATCTGGCTTTCGGATTTTAAATATCAGCCGGTAATTGATTGGAAGAATGAGGGAGTCAAGCGATTGGCCAAAATGATTATTCCTCGCACTTTGACCTTGGCAGTTTCGCAGCTTAATTTTTTGGCGATTACAGTTTTGGCTTCAATTTTGACCGCTGGCAGTTTAGCAATTTTTAATTTATCTTATAATATTTGGACTTTCCCTCTAGGTGTTTTTGCCGGCTCGTTAGCGATGGCCGTTTTTCCCACTCTGTCAGAGAACGTGGCTAAAAAAGATTGGCCAGCTTTTGCGGCTAACTTTTCGGCAAATTTCAGGCAGATTTCTTTTTTGGTCATGCCAATTAGTGTTTTTTTTATTGTTCTAGCCAACCCCATCGTCCGCGTTATTTTAGGTACTGGAAAATTTGGAGAAACCGACGTAATTTTGACGGTTAAATCTTTAATATTTTTATCAGTTGGTCTTTTAGCCGAATCTTTGATTTTGCTCTTAACCCGCGGCTTTTTTGCTTTTGATGATACCAAGACTCCTTTTTGGCTGGGACTTTTTAGTTCTATGGTCAGAATTAGCGGTGCTTGGTTTTTTTCTCTTTACTTTGGCGTGGCGGGCTTAGCACTGGGTTACGCTCTAGGTGGAGTTTTATATATGTTGCTTCTTTGGATTTGGCTGCATAAAAAAATTGGTAATTTGAATGAAGGGGAAATTTTATTTAGTCTTTTCA